>Ga0315289_10001410_pt1 | contig 37351 bp, 38 predicted proteins | sample YL17G11_40_MG_FD_203452 | JGI IMG/M metagenome (GOLD analysis project Ga0315289, IMG submission 203452) | Sediment microbial communities from Yellowstone Lake, YNP, Wyoming, USA - YL17G11_40 | ecosystem: Environmental > Aquatic > Freshwater > Lake > Sediment | place: USA: Wyoming | collected...
CTTCAACATATGCTGCTCAAAATTCATTTGAAAACCCCTCCTCATAAAAATCAACCTTGCATAAATAACGCAGAACTAGAAAAAATACTTTACGCCAAAAAGAGGGAGTTATTCAAACTTCTCTATAATATGTTTTTTAATTTTATCTGATTTTTTAGCTGAAAAATTTTTTTGCTGTCTTGTAGCTTTCAACAAAATCTTTTTTGTTATATTAGTTTCTATGCCAAAGTCAGCCAGATTTTGTATTGTCTTTTTATATTTCTTTCTTTTCTAATTCTATTGTGATGCAATGAAAAGGACTTTTTTGCTTGAATTCATGCAGTTACTGTTAATTGCAATGATTTTTGTTTCTGCTTTCGTTGCATATTCTTTCATGCCTGCGATGATGGCGACGCATTGGAATATTGCGGGGGAAGCTGACGGATTCATGCCAAAGGCTTATGCCCTCTTTTTGATTCCGGTAATAATTGTTGTACTGTATTTGTTGTTGTGGGTTGTGCCCAAAATTGACCCTCTCAAGAAAAACATTCAGGGTTTCAGGAGAGAGTATGATATCTTCAGGACTGTATTCATCTTTTTTATGGTTTACCTTTACCTGCTCTCTATTTTCTGGAATTTAGGGAAAAGATTTGATTTTGTTGTAATGCTTGTTCCTGGTTTTTCCCTTTTGTTTTATTTCTGCGGTTTCCTTATAAGCAAAGCCAAAAGGAATTATCTTATTGGAATAAGGCTTCCTTGGACTCTTGCAAGCGACGAGGTATGGAACAAGACCCACAAGCTTGGAGGCAAGTTATTCAGGCTTTATGCCTTGGTTTTGCTACTGGGAATAATTTTCCCTGACTTCTTTTTATGGATTTTTTTTGTTCCATTGATTCTTATTTTGGTGTGGTCAGTACTTTATTCTTATTTTGAGTTCAAGAAAATTGAAGAAAAAGAGAAAAAGAAAAAATAGTTAGAGTGGTTTCTAATTGATTGAATTAATTTATGTTCTTGCAAGCGTTTTGGTTGTGAGCCTGATTTCTTTTATTGGGGTATTCACTTTTTCTTTGAGGGATTCTGCTTTAAGGAAGATTCTGCTTTACATGGTGAGCTTTTCTGCTGGAGGCCTTTTAGGGGATGTGTTCTTCCACCTGCTTCCAGAGGCTGCAGGGAAAGGCTTTACTATTGAAATTTCTTTTTTTGTTTTGCTTGGGATAATTGTTTCTTTTGCTGTGGAGAAATTCGTTCAGTGGAGGCACTGCCATGTTGCAACATCGGAAGAGCACCCTCACCCTCTGGCTTACATGAATTTGGTTGGAGATTCAGTGCATAATTTCATTGACGGAATAATTATTGCAGGAAGCTTTATTGCCTCGATTCCAGTGGGAATTGCAACAACAATTGCTGTAGTATTCCATGAAATCCCGCAGGAGATCGGGGATTTCGGCATATTAATTCACGCTGGCATGGGCAAAGTGAAGGCACTGAAATTGAATTTCCTGACTGCATTAGCTGCTTTTGCTGGGGCATTAATTGTTATTGCATTCAATCAATTCTTTTCTTTTTCTAATTTTTTATTTTATTTGATTCCCTTTGCTACAGGAAACTTCATGTACATTGCTTTGAGCGATTTAGTGCCTGAAATGCACAAGGAAGTTAGGGTTGGAAAATCTTTTGCCCAATTGGTTGCTTTCCTTTTTGGAATTGCCTTGATGCTTTCACTCAAGCTTTTGGGTTGAAAAAACGCTATTCTTATTTAATCTTTTTCCTTAATTTTTATGGCTTTGAGTGAGGGGCTCAGAATGGTTGAGGTTAGAATTCACGGCAGGGGAGGGCAGGGAGTAAAGAAGAGCGCTCAAGTAATTGCAAGGGCTGCATATCTGAGCGGGTTCCAGACGCAGGATTTTGCTGTTTACGGGGCAGAAAGGCAGGGCGCTCCAGTGACAAGCTTTGTGAGGATTGATAGGAAGCCAATAGAATTGAGGGGCTATATCTTTGAGCCTGATTTTATTATTGTATTGGACGACACAATAGAGAGAAAGAAGACCTTGAGTGGGGCAAAAAAGGAAGCAAAAATTTTAATTAATTCAAGCGAGAAATCAGAGAAAAAAAATTTCTGGGTTTTGGATGCAACCTCAATTGCATTGCAGGAGACAGGAAGGCAGACAGCAAACATTGCAATGCTTGGGGCCTTCCTGAAATTGTTTCCCAAAATCTCTTTTGAGAAACTCGAGGAAGCAGTTAAAATTGAATTGGGAACAAAAAAAGAAGATGTTATTTCAAAGAACATGAATGCTGCAAGGAAATGCTTTGAGATGGTGAAATTATGAAGGAAAGCAAGCTGGTTGCAGAAAAAGAATTGAAATATGAAGGAATAAAAGGGATTCCTGCTTCAATTACAGGAATGGGCGAAATGCCTGATACTGGATCATGGAAGATATTAAAGCCGAAAATTGATTCAAGCAAATGCATCAAGTGCCTGTTATGCTGGCTTCACTGCCCTGATACGGCCGTAAAGAGAATGCCTGACGACTCAATTCAGTTTGATCTTCAAATATGCAAGGGCTGCGGTTCTTGTGCAGAAGTATGCCCTGTAAAATGCATTGAAATGGTGAAAGCAAAAGGGGAATAAAGGTGAATGAATGATTGAATTATTGGATGGAAATTTTGCCTGCGCCTGGGCTGTAAAGCTCTGCAAGGTGCAGGTAATTCCTGTATTTCCAATTACGCCTCAAACAGAACTAATGGAAATGCTTTCAGAATGGAAGGCAGAAGGAAAAATTGACTTGGAACTTTTATTTGCTGAATCAGAGCACTCTGTATTGAGCGCTGCATTAGGGTCTGAGATGACAGAAAACAGGACTTTCAGCTCAACCTCTTCTCAGGGATTACTGTTAATGCATGAAATTCTCCCGATTGTTTCAGGCACAAGAATGCCTGTTGTAATGGTTAATGGCTGCAGGGCAATAAGCGCTCCAATAACCCTGTGGCCTGACCATAATGACCTTTTAGCAATGAGGGATTCAGGCTGGCTTTTATTCATGGCAGAAACAAACCAGGAATTGCTTGACTCAATTATTATTGCTTTCAGGGTCTCAGAAGACAAGAGGATTCTTCTGCCTTCGCTTGTTGGAATGGATGGATTCATTCTTTCTTACACAAGAGAGGAAGTGAATATTCCTGAACAAGAGCTTGTAGACAAATTCCTGCCTGAACTGAAATTGGAAGTGAAAATTGATTTGAATAAGCCAATGACTTTGGGGACGCCCTGCATTGAAGAATACATGTATTTCAAGAGCCAGCTGCATAAAGCTCAATTGAATGCATTAAAGGTCTTGGAGGAAGCGCACAAGGAATGGTTCAAGCTGACTGGAAGGAATTACGACTTAATTGAAGAATTTTTTGTTGAAGGAGCCCAGGCAGTGATTGTAATGATGGGCGCAAATTCAACAATAGCAAAGGCTGCTGTAAGGCAAATGAGAAAAAAAGGGAAAAAAGTAGGATTGGTTAGAATTAGAGTCCTAAGGCCATTCCCTGAAGAGAAAATAAAAAATGCATTAAGTAAAGCGAAAAGGATTGCTGTAGTGGACCAGAATATTTCTGCGGGAATCTCAGGAATCCTCTATCCTGAAATTAAAGCCTGCGTTGCAGACGGAAAAAAGATTGTGTCAAATTACGTTATTTCTCTTGGAGGAAAAATGATTTCAATAAAAGACTTCAGGGCAATATTCAATGATTTGCTAAAGGCAAGAAAAGAGGAGAGAAAATGGCTTATGTGAAAGCAGTAGAAACAATAAAAGAAATTGAAAGGGAAGACTTCATTGGAGGAGGCACTTTCGCTTGCTCTGGCTGCCAGCCGGTATTAGGAATTAAATATGTTTTCAAGGCATTGGGAAAAAATGCAATAATGGTGAACAGCGCTGGATGCATGACTTTAACAGCAAATTATCCTTTCACTCCATACAAGGTTAATTGGGTGCATAACGCAATAGAGAACGCTGATTCAACTGCAGCAGGAATTCTCGCAGGGCTCAAAAGAAAAGGACTGGACAAAAAGGCAACAATTGTAGTTTATGCAGGAGACGGAGCAACATACGACATTGGATTCCAGGCATTGAGCGGAATGTTTGACAGGTATGAAAACATAATTCACGTGTGCTATAATAACGAGGTTTTCGCCAATACAGGATACCAGAGGAGCGCTGCAACGCCATTGTATGCAAGAACTTCAACTACCCCAATTGTTGCAGGCAGGACTGAAGGGAACATTCACCCAAGAAAGCACATGACAAAAATTATGCTTGCTCATGGCGCCCCTTATGTTGCAACTGCATGCACTGCATTTCCTTTGGATTTCGTCAAGAAACTGCAGAAGGCAGCATCAATCAATGGCCCTAAATACATTGAATTGCTTGCCCCGTGCATTCCAGGCTGGCTTTTAGAGCAGGACAAAGGAAGAAAGATAGGAGAGCTAATGGTTCAATCAGGTGTATGGCCTTTGTATGAAATAGAAAACAATTTCTTTAAGGTGACAGTTCAGCCCAGAATGATTCCAATTGAAGAGGCACTAAAGATTCAAGGCCGTTATGCCCACCTGAATAAAGAGGAAGCTGCCGCAATACAGAAGCAAATAAATGAAGAATGGGAGAAATTCAATAAGGGAGAATTCTGGAATGTGAGTGAATACTGAATAGGTGAAAAAATGTTTGTGCTGGTTTACATTACTGCAAAGAATTTGAAGGAAGCAAAAAATATTGCTGAAATTCTTGTTAAAAAGCGCTTGGTTGCCTGCGCCAATATTGTTCCTAAAATTAATTCTGTTTATTACTGGAAGGGAAAGCTGTGCAGTGAAACAGAAGCATTGATTTTAGCAAAAACAGTTGAAGTCAAGGCAGAGGAAATCATCCGAGAAGTCAAAAAAATCCATTCCTACGAAAATCCTGCAATCTCTTTTATTCCAATCATAAAAGGCAGCAATGAATACTTTGAATGGATAAAAGAAATGGTCGAAGTCGGAGATGAGTAAATGAACCACAAATTAATTGCATTAATTTTTATTTTTGGAATAATTTTTAGTGGCTTTGTTTATGGAATGATAGGACTAAGCGGGTTCCACGCTTATATTGATTCATTAGAACCGCCCATAAATTGTCTTAAATATAGTAATATTAATTATGGAAGAATTACAAATCAATGTGACAAAAATATTCAAGTGTATGATTTTAATGGCCAATTAAAAGAAAATTTTTTTGTTACTAAAGGTAAATTCATTGATGTTTCTTTATATAGCTATTATGATGATTCAAACTGCGATACTTATATAAGTAGGCTAAAAGAACCATATAATCAGCATAACTGTCTATATCAAGAGTTAATTGAAAAAGCGAAGCAAGGGAATGAACAATTCTTAGGGCATTGGAAAAGCAAAATAAAAGTTGGAGACCAAAATATTATTGTAAACGGAAGCCTTTACTACTATGATGACACAGTGCGATACGGATATGATACGCAAACTTCGATTACCTTTGCATTTTTTATAATACTCATAATATTTTTACCAATATGCCTGATAATCTGCATTTTAAGGGAACAAATAGAAAAGACAACCAAAATTAATATTGGGATTATATTTATTGGATTAGGAATATTATTCTTTTTATTTTTAATGGGAACTATGTTAGGCGCACCCCCAGCATTCAGTTTAGCTAATATAGCTCTATCAATAATATTTATTTTATTAGGCTTATATTTTATGGTGAAAAAGAAATGAATTCCTTGGATTATTTTTTTAAGCCAAAGAATATTGCAATAATTGGGGCTTCCCATGACCCTGGCAAAATAGGGCACGTGATAATGGAGAACTTCATTACCTCAAAGTTTAAGGGAAAGATTGTTCCAGTGAATCCAAAGCTTGGGAAAATTTTAGACCACAAGGTTTATGCTTCAATAAAGGATGTGCCTTACAAGATTGACTTGGCTGTAATCTGCGTTCCAGCAGAATTCGTGCCCCATGCGGTGATTGAGTGCGGGAAAAAGAAAGTGAAAGCATTGATTATCATCAGCGCTGGATTCCACGAAATTGGGAACGAAGAATTAACAAAGAAATTAGCTGAAGCAATTAAGAAGTTTCCGAGAATGAGGGTAATTGGCCCAAATTGCCTGGGTGTAATGCATTTAAAGCACGGGGTGGACACCTTATTCCTGCCTTCATACAGATTGGAGAGGCCTCACAATGGAAGGATTTCTTTCATAAGCCAGTCCGGAGCTTTAGGCTCAGCAATACTTGACTGGGCTTCACTGAAAGGATATGGAATTAGCAAATTCATTTCTTACGGCAATGCAATGGACGTAGACGAAGCAGACCTCCTTGAATACTTAGGCAAAGACAAGGAAACAAAGGTTATTGCAATCTACTTGGAGGGAGTAAAGCACGGAAGGAAGTTCTTCGAGAAAGCAAAGATTGTAGCAAAACACAAGCCGGTAATCTTCATTAAAGGGGGCATAACTGAAGGCGGCGCAAAAGCAACCCAAAGCCATACCGGAGCATTGGCTGGAAGCGTTGAAGTATACAAGGCAATGGTGAAGCAGACAGGAATGATTAATGCTACAACAATGGAAGAAGTATTCGATTATGCGAGAGTCTTTGACAGAGAGCCAGTTCCTAAGGGAGACAGAGTGCAAATAATTACAAACGGAGGGGGTTACGGGGTATTAGCAACAGATGCAGTACTGCAGCATGGATTGAAGTTAGCTGAAATGACAGAAGAAAAGAAAGAGGAAATAAAAAAGAATTGCCCTCCCTATGCTGTAATAAAGAATCCAATTGACCTCACAGGGGACGCAGACAACAAGAGATACAAGATTGCATTAGAGGCAGTGATATCAGACCCTAACGTTGATTCACTGATTGTAATTTTATTGTTCCAGGTTCCAACAATTGACTCAGAGGTAATTGAGGTAGTGCAAGAAATAAGGGTAAAGCACGCAAAGCCAATGCTTGTGGTTTCCGCCGGAGGCGAGTACAGCGAAATGCACAAGAAGGCATTGGAGAAAGAGGAAATAAACACCTTCAGCAGCGCATTCAATGCAGCAAAATCACTGAAGGCATTAACTGAATATTATCTCAGGCGAAATCGCTGATTTTTTTAATATATTAATTTTTAATTATTAACTGAACATACATCTTCTATGAAAAGAACCTACAAAGACAATATTCTTTTTCATCATGCTGTCAGGATTGGCAAAAGAAAAAAACCTTTTGTTGTAACAAAAATTAGGACAATGAAAAGGAGGGTACTATCTGACCAAGAAAAAGTATTTGGAGAAGAAGCCATATTTATTAGCAAACTTACAATAGAAGATCCGAGAATCACAAAATTGGGCAAATTCTTAAGAAAATTGCAAGTAGATGAAGTTCCTCAAATTATTAATCTTTTAAAAGGAGAACTCCTGCCTGTTGGGATAAGACCCTTAAGCAGGATAGGCTATCGAAGGCTTCCAAAAGATATTAAAGAAATGTATAATGAAATGGGGCCAGGCTTATTGGGAATTTTTTATGCTTGCAATCCTTTTCCTCCATCAAAAGAACAAACGTTTAATGAGTACAGAAACTTCTACGTTTTATGGAAGGAGAACAAGAAAAAAGCATATTCAATTTATGCCAAAAAAATTTTAGCTAACAGAATCAAAGGAAAAGCCTGGTCAAGATAAATTTGCCGGCCTATTTTCTTTAATTTCTTTTTTTGCTTTTGCTTCAAGAAGGAATTGCTCTGCTTTCTCTATTTCGTCTTCTGCAAGAAGGTCAAACAGCTTCTTCATTTCAATTTCTTTGGCGAAGTTTGTTGCCTCCAAGTGTTTTTCCAGCAATTGGAAGCCGAGGGTTGCAATGGACTGCTTTGATTTCTGCATTTCCCTGAGCTCTGAGATTTTTTTCTTGAATTCCTGAAGGGAAAAATCCTTTTCAATAGAGAGAATTGCCTTTTTAGAGAACTCTTCATCAATTTCTCTCAAATCCAAATCGCCTTGCGAGAGGCCTTTTGCCAGAGTGCCTGAAAGCTTTATTCTTATCAAAGGGGTTAATTCTGAATTATTTTCTTTCAGGCTTTCTTGGATAAATTCCTTCACTGAATTCTTTACTTCTTCCATTGAGGCGTTATGGAAAGAGAACTTCTTGTAGTAAAGCCTCCTTTGTTTTTCAATTGGAATAAAAGTGCAATCATCTTTTTCTGTGTCAATTATTGTGAATCCCTTGGGTTTTTCTGACTCTAATTTCTTCATTTGGGTTATTATGGTTGAGCCGCTTACAAGGAATAACCCTTCATTCAATTTTTTTTCCGAGTGCCAGTGAAGGTGCCCGTCAATGTAAAAATCAAAGCCTTTTGGTAAATGTTCAAGGGAAAGTGTAACGCTCATCTCGTCTTCTGTCGGAAGGAATTCTTTTATGGATTGATGGAATACAAGGAAATTCTTCATTCCGTGCAATGGCTTTGGGTTCCAGAGCCTGAATACCTCCAAGGCTTTTTTTTCCGGTATGCCTCCAAGGCCGTGCACTGCAATCCTTTCTTTTCCTTTTGCTACTTCTGTTGTTTGCGCGTGCAAGTAAATTATTTTTCCTGCGCTTTCAAGCACCTGAAGGGAATTCTTGTATTCTTTTCCCCTGTACTCGTGGGTCCCATGAATTGCAATAATTGGAATTCCTGAGAAATGGATTTTCTTTTTTTCTGTTTCAATTAAAATTTCTGCCTTTTTCTCTTTTTCTGGAATTGAAAATAGCTCGAATGCCTTGTGCCAGCTTTCAGTGCTCGGAATAGAAGCATCAAATATGTCGCCTGGAATAAGGATTAAATCAATTTTTTCTTTGAGCGCCTGCTCGAACGCCTGTTTTGCGTTCTCAAAGCTTTCTTCTTCCCTTTCAGTTTTCCTGCCAAAACCCAGGTGCAGGTCAGAGATGATTGCAATCCTCATAATAAAATTTTTCTCCTAAGCTCTTTAAATAGGTGAGTAAAAAAGCGCTGGCTCCAATACAAGGATATTGTTCTTGTTTTTGATTGATTCAATTTCCCCCAAGGTTTTTTTATTCAATTTCGTTAAAGGCAGGGCCAAAGCCTTAATCCTCTTGTCTTTTGAAAGTGCGCCCCAAGAAATTGTTTTTATTGGCTCAAAGGAATTCCACTCCTGAAGTTTCTTGAGGGTTTTATTTATTTTTGGATTCCTTTTTTTAATTAATGCAAAAATCCTGCAGCCCCTCTTCATCATCAAAATAGAGGCAGTAAAATCATTTTTTGTGCCGTTGAACAGGACTGCAGCCTTTCCCTCGACCCCAACAGGAAGGCCTTTGGGCCCAGCAATCTTTTTGGTGTACAATAAAAGCTGCCTGTCATGCAGTTCAATGAATAATTCTTTTTTTGGTTTTGAAAGGTCTACTTTAAGGCTTGGGATTGAGTCCATAATTTTTTTGCCGCATTGAATTGCAATATCCCTTGAAGAAAAGTTATGTTCGCCTTCCCTTGAAACGCGCAGGGCAAAGCTGTCTCCAGAGCGCAGGAATTTTTTTGCATAAGAAAGCACTTCTTTTTTCATATCAAGCATATCTTCTACATAACTTTCTTTTGTTTTTGCAATTGAGTGAATTCCAAAAATTTTTTCCAGGAGCTTTACTGTTTCTTGCCCTTTTTCTGTGTAGATGAGCAGGAAGCCTTGCCCCCTAATAATTTTTTCTGCTTTGATGCCTTTTGCTTTCAGCGAGTTCTTGATGTTTTTGATTAATTTTTTTGTGAAATAGTGCCTTACAAAGTGGCTTTTTATGGCAATCTCTGCGGCAGTTTTCACCAATAAGGGCTTTTCTTCTGGCATTTAAGAAAATATGAAAGAAAAGGAATTAAAAAGCAATTAATTTTTTTTGGCTTTTATTTCTTCATGCACATGAATAAGGCTCCAAGCCCTACCCATATGACTATCAATGGGCCCCATGAAATGTTTTGTGCAAGCCATCCCATATTGCTTGACATCCATCCAAGGCCTAATAAGATTAAGATTACTCCGAAAACTAGGCCTCCTTTTTTATCGCATACATTTGCCATAACTCTACCTCCACAAAATGAATTAATTGAAAAACTATTATACTAACACACTTTTCCTTTTTAATTCTTTCTGAATTTTACAACAAAAAAGCAGTTAAGAACAGATTAAAATGGTTTCCACACAGGCTTTACTTTTCTTTTGCCCGAGGGAATTATTTTCAGTCCATCAGGAGTTTCCTCTATTTTCAAATTCTGTTTCCTGCAAATATCCCTAATTTCCCTTTCAAATATTTTATTGCGCCGCAATGCAGTATTTTTAACAATCAAGGGAACTTTTAATTCCTTTACGGAATCCAAGAGATGCTTGAACGCATCCCTTCTTGCACCAGCGTATTTCTTATGCAAAGATTTTGGAAGGCCACCCCATCCACCCACTGCTCCTTCAGTTGGATTTACAAAGTAATGGTATTGCGAAGAAATTAATTCAAGTCCTTCATGCATATCATTCAAACGAAAGGACAATATTGCACCGGGATTAAATAAGCTTGGCCCGCCTGGAGCGGTTATTGTAGCTGCCTCTTCAAAAACATGGATGTGTTCTGGCCTAGGAAACACTACTATTGTTAATTGATGCGGCCACTCGTAAGAGGACAACTTAAGGTTTGGGGAAATTATCACTGTGTCTTTAAGTTTTTCTACAATAAATTGCCCATAAACTCTTTTTCCAGGTTTATATTTTCCGTGCTTTATAGCCAAATCTTGCGGGGCAATTTTCTTTGGGGTTCTTCCTTCTTTTCTTCTTGCCTGCTTTAATGCAGCAAGGATTTCTGCTGGAAGTTTTGGTTCTTTTGACAGTGACATATTTGGCTGTTCCCATAGCTTCTCTTTAATCTCCCCTGTTCTTTTAAGAGTTGCATATTTCCTATTGAATCTCTTCATACATTATTTTATTGTTTTTTAGAATATAAAAGGCTAATTGAAATTAGGAAAAAAAGCTGAGGGAGAGAAAAGGAATTCGGGTTCTGAGCTGTTTTTATTCACTGTTAATCTTTAGTTCTTTTATTGTTTGGTCGAAGTATTTTTTGAATTTTGTTTTTTTGAGTAATTTTTCAAGTTTTTCTTGGCGTATTTTTGTTTTCATTAATTGCTTTATGTCATTTTCGTCTTTTTCTACTTTGGCTTCAAGAAAGCTTTTTATTTCTTCATCTATTTTTTCTTCTTTTAATTCAAAAAGCCTGTCTCTCAAGGCTTTTACTTTCATTACAAGGAGAAATTCTTTAGTGGGAACTCTCGCAGTAAAATTTTTTGTTTTCCATTCAATTGAATTTTTTTCCAGCAAATTCCAAGACATCTCAATTTGAGGATCCTCTTTAAGCCTGTTCTTTCTTTCATAGCTCGAAGCATCCAAATAAATTTTCTCTTTTTTATTCTTGACAGTAATTTCCTTGAAGTATTGTTTTACCATGAAACCATAGGACTTGAAGTTTCGCGCCTTATAGTAATGCAACAAAAGCTGGTGAATGCTCTTGTTTGTAGGCATTATAACATCAATATCTCTTGATTTTGCATGCTTTGCGTAATGCCATACGGCCCAACCGCCAACAATCACTGGATGATAGCCATAAATTTTGTTGCACCATTTAATGAAATTTATTAATTCCTTAAATGAAGCATTGGTTAGTTCTTTGTTATACCAGTCAGCCAAATCTTTCACCGTAAGTTTTCTCTATTAATTCTTTTGCAGTGTACGCCTTATTGTCGCAAAACAAGTCAATTATTGTTCTCACAGGAGAAGTCAAAAGCATTTTTCCTTTTTTTTGAATGTCAATTTTCAGCCATAAGTCAGGCTTAAAAAAATTGATTTGAGTTAAACCTTTTTCTTCTGTTCTAATCTCTTCCAGCAAATCTTTGTCCCCAGAATAAAAATTGATTGATGGATCCTGATAATAAGAACTGTACTCCTGCAACGCAGTAGTAGTGCAGAAAACAACTTTTCTTTTTATTAGTTCTCTTATCAATTCTTCTGGTTCAGGTTTCAAAGAAAAAGAGCCCAATAAGTTTTTCTCCATTCGCCTGAACAACTTGAACAAAGAAAACACTGGAACGGCATTAACCAATTCATAGCCTTTATCTGCCTTTTTTACATACTTTTGCTCTTCAAGCCAGTTAACAACAAAACTAACCCAACCTTTTGAAACCCTTGTTTTTTTATGGATTTCTTTCTGCTCAAACCTTCTGTACTTCAAGACATAATTAACCACAAAATAAGTTTTCTCAGATTTCAAGTCAAGCAAACCAAAAAACCCCGGAAAATCTTGGTTCAGTATATACTGAACTATTCATTATATACTGAACTAACAATTTATAAACATATCACTGAATTTTAAGCTTGAAGTCCAAAGCTGAGGGAGGGACTCGAACCCTCGATCTCCCGCTCACCGCCCTTTTTTCTTTTAAGAAAAGAAAAAAGTGGTAAGTTGCAATTTAATTCCCTAAGAAATTAAATGCACATTAAAACCAAAAGGTTTTAATCGTGCCCCAAAGAAAGAAAAAACCATAATAATCGAATTTTGCCAAAGCAAAATTCATTTTCTTTTGGGCAACTTGCACTTTTCTTTTTCTAAAAGAAAAGGGCAGACTGCAGGCGGGTGCATGGCCTCTCTGCCACCCCAGCAATTGCTGAGCATTCTAATTAATATTTGGAGGGCAAATTAATTAAAAGTGTGGTTTTATATTTGACTAAAGGTTCATTTGATATGCAAGTTAGAGAGGGTCTTTTTCAGGTTGCCTGGATTTGTGTAAGTTATTGTTTTCATGCCTAATCTTTTTGCTGTAATTAGATTTTCTTCTGTGTTGTCTATAAATAGAATTTCTTCAGGCTTTAATTTCAATCTTTTCATGAGAATAAGGTATATTTTTTTATTTGGCTTTAGCAAACCAACTTCACAGGAAGCTATAACAACAGTAAAATATTTGTAATTCCCTGCCTTCCTGTGAAAGTTTAAATGGAATTTATTTGTGTTGGTAATAGTCGTTAGTATATACCCTGATTCTTTTAAATTCTTTAGAATTTTTTCAATATTTTTGTCAGGTTTAAATTTAATTTTTATGGCATTTAACCAAGCCCTCTTTAAAATATGTTTATCTATTTTTAATTTATTAGAAATTTTTTTAAAAAACTCTTCAGAGTCAATTTTACCAGTATTAAATCTTGTGTATAAATATTCAATAGAATTATTTAAATCTACTTTAAACTTTTTTGATAAATATGAAAATACATCATTTCGTGTTCCTTTAACGTAAACGCCCCCTACATCTATGACAATTGCCTTGATCATTTTCCCACAAAATTTATGTTAATGCATATAAAAATAGTAAGAATGAAATTAAAACAATTCGGTGGGCATATAAAGTAATAGTTATTTATTAATTGAATTGAAAACAGGGAAAAAAAATAGAATTATTTCTTGTTTTTGAGCATTTCTTCCAGTCTTGGCCTGTCAAAACCAACAACAATTTTGCCGTCTATGTCTATTACTGGAACGCCCATTTGGCCTGATTTTTTTATCATTTCTTGGGCTTTGCTTTGGTCTCTTGCAACGTCAATGTCCTGGAAGGAAACATTTTTTTGTTTGAGGTAATCCTTCACCATATGGCAGTAAGGGCATGTTTGGGTTGAATAAACAATTACGTTCATTTTTTGTGCCTTCGATTAAAAGCTATACAAGGAAAAGTATTTTAAAGCATTTCGAGGAAAGAATTGGTAATTGAATGCTTTTTGTATTCTTCTCTTTTTTAAGGTGAAATAAAAATGGGTTTAAGGCCGGGAAAATGCTATAGAAGCAAGGACAAGCCTGCTTTCTCAAGGCTAGCCATCAAAGTGCACAGAAAGAATTACATTGGCTCTGCTCCTTACGTGAAGACAAGGCAGTTTAACATGGGCAATCCATTGAAGAATTATTCTCATGTCGTTGATTTGATTGTAGGGGAAAGCATTCAGATAAGGGATAATGCATTGGAGTCTGCAAGGATTTCAGTGAACAAGTCTATTGCAAAGCTCGCAGGCAAAGACAATTATTTCCTGAAGATCAGAATATACCCGTATCAGATTTTGAGGGAGAACAAGCAGGCCCAAGGCGCTGGAGCAGATCGTGTGACCAAAGGCATGAGCCATGCTTACGGCAAGCCTATTGGGAGGGCTGCAAGGGTGAGGAAAGGCCAGAAGATCTTCAGCATGCTGATAGACGAGGAATTCATTGAGGCTGCAAAGAAGTCTTTAATGCAGGCACAGCCTAAGATTCCCTGCAAGCTTTCTGTGAGGGTTGGAACTGATGTTGCATCTATTGGAACAAAGCCTAAGAGGGTAAGGCTTATTGAGGAAAAAAAGGAAGAGGAAGCAAAGGGAGAAGAAGCAAAAGAGGAAAAAGCTGAAGAGAAGACAGAGAAAAAAGAAGGGAAGGCTGACAAGAAGGCTGAATTAAAGAAGGAATTGCAGAAAGAGAAGCTTAAAGAAAAAATTTCAGGCAAAGAATAAATAATGCAGCAGCTGATTTTTGTTTTAGGGAGAAACCAGAAACTTTCGCTGGCAGAGATTGCATCTTATTTTAAGGCCAGGGAAACTTCATGCAGTATTATTGCATTCAATGAGGATGCTGCTTTGGTTGAATTCCCCCATGCAATTGATGTTCAGAAGACAATTAATGGCTTGGGCGGCACAGTAAAGATTGCGGAAGTTTTATGCACTGCAGAGAGCATAAAAGAATTGCGGGAAGGGCTTCAAAATAAAATTTCTTTTAATTTTTTTCCGAAAAAATTCTTTTACGGAGTAAATGATTTTGCTGAAGAAAGGCATTCTGGCTTGATTGAGTCTGCCTTAATTTTCTTGAAAGGGAAGTTCAAGGAATTGAAATTCAAGGCTGTATTAAGGCATGCAAGGCACGAGAGAACAGAGAAGGGCTCAAGGCAGATTAATCCTTCGGATGTAATGAAATGGGATTTGATTGGGGAAGGATTGGATCTAGTATTTTTCTCTCATGGAAAAGGATTGGTTGCAGGGAAAACGATTGCCTGCTTTGACCCATTCAAGTTAAAGGAGAGGGATGAGGGAAGGCCTTACAGTAAGCCTTTGCAGGCAATTTCTCTCAGGCTTGCAAGGATAATGCTTAATTTAAGCCAGGCAAAAGAAGGAGGCACTGTATTGGACCCTTTCTGCGGCATTGCAACAATTCCAATGGAGGCATTGAATAATGGATTGAATGCAATTGGAGTGGAAATTAATTATGATACTGCGGTTCAGGCGAGAAAGAATCTTGAATGTTACTCAAAAAAATTTAATTCAAAGAACACCTGGAAAATAATTGAAGGCGACAGCACTAAATTAAGCTCCTTAATTAAAAAAAATTCTTTTGACCAGATTGTCTCTGAGCCTTATTTGGGGCCTTTGCTCAAGGAATTCCCTTCCGAGGAAGGGGCAAAAAAGATAATTTCAGAACTTGAGTTAATTTACGAGAAATTTTTCAGGGAGGCAGCAAAAGTGATGAAGGCTGAAAGAATTGCCTGCATTATCCTTCCAGTAATTCCTTCTGCCAGCGGAAAAAAATTCAAGGTAAGCGAAAGAGTCTTCCTGCAAGATTTTGCTGTCTTCAATCCAATACCTGAAATTGACCCAAAAGCAGTTCCATTCCTGTATAGCGACAAGAAGAACAGGATTGAAAGGCTTATTTTTCTGTTAAAGAAAAAATAATTAATTCAGGCCTTTCAACTAATTTTAGTTATATTTAAAAATCCTTGAATGCTATTTATTACGGTTTAAATGGAGAAAACAAAAGAATTCATTTTGTGGTTTGACCAGACTGGAATTGAAGATGTTCCATTAGTCGGAGGCAAGAATGCTTCCTTAGGGGAAATGTACAGGAATCTTTCCTCTAAAGGCATTGCCATCCCAAACGGCTTCTGCATTACTGCTTCTGCCTACAAGCATTTCCTTGAGAAGACGGGATTGAATGAAAAGATTAAGCATGAACTGAAAGGATTGAATATCCATAAAGTGAAGGAATTAATTGAGAGAGGAGAAAAAATTAGGACTGCAATTCTGAGGTCAAAAATGCCTGAAGACTTGGAGGAAGCAGTAGAAAATGCTTATCATCATTTAGGCCTTCAATATGGCCATAACCCAGATGTTGCAGTGAGAAGCTCTGCTACGGCTGAAGATCTTCCTAATGCTTCTTTTGCCGGCCAGCAGGAAACATTCCTGAATATTAAAGGCCCAAGAGAACTCCTTGAAGCAGTCAAGAAATGTTTTGCCTCTTTGTTCACTAACAGGGCTATATCTTACAGGGAAGACAAGGGCTTTGATCAGTCTAAAGTCTTTCTTTCAGTTGGAGTGCAGAAGATGGTGCGCTCTGATATTGCTTCAAGCGGTGTAATCTTCACTATTGACACTGAAACAGGATTCCAGGATACAATTTTAATTAACAGTTCATGGGGTTTAGGTGAAAGCGTTGTGCAGGGGGCTGTTACTCCAGATGAATTCATTGTGTTCAAGCCCACTTTAAAGCAGGGAAAAAAGGCAATCTTAAGCAAGAAATTAGGGGAAAAGAAAACAAAGATTGTTTACGCCCGTGATTCAAGCAAGGCAACAAAAAAGATTGAGGTTTCAGAGCATGAAAGAAAAAAATTCACTTTGAGCGATGAAGAAATCCTGAAGCTTTCGAATTGGGCTTTAATTATTGAAGAATATTATTCTTCAAAGGCAGGGAAATTCAAGCCAATGGACATAGAGTTCGCGAAAGACGGAATTAAGGGAGAACTTTTTATTGTTCAGGCAAGGCCTGAGACAGTGCAGTCACAAAAAAACAAGAGCATTCTTGAAGAATTTGTTTTGAAGGAGAAAGGAAGGGTAATTGCAAAAGGCGAAAGCATTGGCTCAAAGATAGGAAAAGGAAAGGCAAGGGCGATAAAGGATGCCTCCAAAATAGAGGAATTCAAGCCAGGGGAAATTCTTGTCACTGACATGACTGACCCTGACTGGGAGCCAATAATGAAAATCGCTTCAGCGATTGTGACAAACAAAGGGGGAAGAACAGCTCATGCAGCAATTATAAGCAGAGAGCTTGGAATTCCGTGCATTGTTGGAACAGGAAATGGAACTGAATTAATAAAGACAGGCCAGGCAGTTACAGTTGACTGCTCGCAGGGAAGCCAAGGGTTTGTTTATGATGGACTGCTTGAATTTGAAGTCAAAAAAACCAATTTGAACGAGCTTCCTTCAACAAAAACAAAAATCATGATGAATGTAGGCAATCCAGAGCAGGCCTTCGAGGAAAGCTTTATTCCAAATGACGGTGTAGGCTTGGCAAGAGAGGAATTCATTATTTCTTCTTACATTAAAGTGCACCCTCTCGCGCTCCTTTACCCTGAAAGGGTGCTTGACGCAAGAGAGAAAAGGGAGATAGAGGAATTAACTAACGGATACAAGGATAAAAGGAAGTTCTTCATTGACAAATTGGCTGAAGGAATAGCATTAATTGGCGCAGCATTCTATCCAAAGGACGTAATTCTAAGGTTCTCTGACTTCAAGACAAATGAATACGCAGGCCTTATAGGCGGAAAATATTTTGAGCCAAAGGAAGACAATCCAATGCTTGGCTGGAGGGGGGCCTCAAGATATTACGATGAAAGATACAGGGAAGGATTCCAGTTAGAGTGCGAGGCAATAAAAAAGGTGAGAAACGAAATTGGCTTGACAAATGTAAAGGTAATGGTTCCATTCTGCAGAACCCTTGAAGAAGGAAGGAAAGTCATAGAGGAAATGAAAAAGAATGGCTTGGTGCAAGGAGAGAATGGCCTTGAGGTTTACGTAATGTGCGAGATTCCCTCAAACGTAATTTTGGCTGAAGAGTTCGCTGGAATATTTGATGGTTTTTCTATTGGCTCAAATGATTTAACGCAATTGACTTTGGGCTTGGACAGGGATTCACAGCTTGTGTCTCATATTTACAATGAAAGAAATGATGCAGTAAAGAGATTGATTGCACAGGTTATTGCTTCAGCAAAAAAGAAGGGAAGAAAGATTGGAATATGCGGGCAGGCTCCATCAGACTTTCCTGATTTCGCGCAATTCCTGGTTCAGGAAGGCATTGATTCAATCTCATTGAATCCCGACACCGTAATCAAAACAAAGCTTGCAATCGCAGAAAAAGAAAGAGAACTCAAAAGATAAAAAGCGAAATGATAAACAACAAATAAACAAGAAGGCTTATTGCTGAACCGCTTACAACCCTTCTCAATGATCTGTTTTTCATTGGAATCAAAAATAGCAGTGAGCTAAAGAATAGTATTGCAATCTGTGCCTTAAAATTGTACTGGAGAAAAGAGAGAATCAGGAAAGCAAAAGCCAGAATCGCAAACAAGGAGATATTCACTGGCTTTTCGCTCAAAATTTTTCTTGAATGAAGATGATTCTTCTTGTATACAAGATAGCCTAAAGTATAGGCAGCAGCAAATAGCCCAATAACGTAATAAGGAACTTCAAGCAATTGCTGTGCGCTTGCAAGGGCAATCCACCCAGCAGAAAATTTCAGTGCCTGCAGAAGGAAGAAATTCACCCCAACAAAAGGCGTTTTCTTTAATCTTATTCTTGGGGTGGAGTGAATGAAGTTCAGGAATAAAGTGCCTACAACCAATGCACCAAAGAGCCAGCTCACAGCAAAGCATAAGAGAAGGCCAAAAATCATGTAAACAAAAATTTTTATTACGTAAAATTCTGCCAGAATTTCTTTTCTGGCAAGGGGCTTTATCCTTTTTTTTATTTCATCGTTCTTGTCTTCAGCCAAGTCAATTATGTCATTATAATAGTAGACGCTCTGGTATGCAAAAACAAATCCTGCAAGGCCTATTGCTGCAGTAAATAAGTCGAAGTTCCTGTAGACATTGAAAAACAATGCAAAGGACACTAAATATTGGATAATGTTTTTCAGGAAAGAGAATACGTGAACGTTATTGAATAATTGTATGAAGGTTTTTTCCATTAAATTCATTTTATCACTGAAGCTGAATCAATTAGAAAGCATAAAAAATATAAGGCATTTGTTGGGAGGAATTCTTAATGCTTCAATTTAATATAGATAAGGCATTGAAAGAAATAAAGAGGTCAAAGGCAAAGAAAGTTCTTTTACAGCTTCCAGAAGGCCTTAAAACCAGAACAACTGAATTGATTGAAGAAGTTCAGTCAAAAGCAAAAGTTGAAGCAATTGCCTTGATGGACCCATGCTTTGGGGCCTGCGATGTCCCAGAAGAGAAAACATTAATGCTGGAAGCAGACCTTATTGTTCATTTTGGTCATGCAAAATTCTTCAAGCCTAAAGTGAAGACAGTTTTTGTTCCACTGCATTATGACATTGATGCAGTAAAGTGCGCTGAAAAATTAGATTTCCTTTTGAAAGGAAAAAATTTGAGCAAAATAGGGTTGTGCGCTTCAATCCAGTTCATTCCTGCAATGAAAGAAATAAGAGCTGAATTAGAGAAGAAAGGATTCGTTGTTTTTGCGGGAAAAGGGAATAAACAAATTGCTGCAGACGGGCAGGTGTTAGGCTGCAATCACTCCTGCGTCAAAGACATTGAAGGGAAAAGCGATGCAATAGTTTTTTTGGGTGACGGCAATTTTCACGCATTGGGGGCAGCATTTGCTTCACAAAAAAAGGTTTTTGCTTTCAATCCATTGAATCTGGATTTCATGAGCTTGGAGACAGAAAAGGAATTCTGGCTGAGGAAGAGATATGCTGTAATTGCAAAGGCAATGAATGCAAAATCTTTTGGGATAATTATTTCAACAAAGAAAGGCCAGATGAACAAGAAACTTGCCCAAGAAACAAAAAAGAAGATTGAGGGAAAAGGATTCAAGGCATTCCTGCTCGCATTAGATTTAGTGAGAGCAGAATTCCTGGAGGGAGTTCAAGTGGACTGTTTTGTTAATACTGCCTGCCCCCGTTTGGCTGAAGATTTCCAGCAGTACAAGAAAGCATTCATCAATGCAAGCGAATTAGGCGAAGTGCTGAAATAAAATAATTTCCATTATCTTGTCTTTCTTTGTTTATGGAAATCGAGTTTTCCTAATATTTGAACGAATCCTGTTTTTTTTCCTTTGTTTTTTTGTAAGGAGGCAAACACCCCTACCTTTCTTCCTCCAACAAATACTTCGCCGCCATAACTTGGTTTTTCCTTAAATTTTTTAACAACAGAAATTCCCGGTTCAATACTCCAACCTTTAACTGTTTTCTTTGCAACAAATCTTATTCCATAAAGCGGTTTCTCTGATTTTTTTGCTGAAAGATATAGAGTTACTTCACTCCATTTTGAAGGATATATATCGTTGTTTATTACAAGTTGTTCTGGCTTTTTTTCTACAGCTATTTTAGCCCTTTCACCCACTTGTAATGCTGTTCCATACCCTATTTTATAATTTTTGTCTGGAGGAAATGGTGAATATTGAAAACCAGCACTTAATTTTAATTTACCGCTATTTGATTTAACCAATTCTGAGGCTATTCTAAAGGTCATAAAATTTTCTTCAGGAATTTTTTTTGGCGAAAGTCCAAGTTTGAACTCAATAACTCCTCTTTTTCCTTTCTGGTCAGTGCTTCCAATATCCAAAACAAATCTTTTCTGTTTTATGTCTTTTCCTTCGAAGTCCAACTCAAAGCCTGCCTTTGTAGGCCTGATGTTTTGCGATACTGTGTGGGAAGCGCCAGAAATTTGAGCAAACAATTTCTTTGGAACAACAAGCGATCCAATCCCTACAACAAATACTGTTCCTAATGCTGCTGCAATTTTGGGGTGCTTTACACAGAAATTAATTAAGTGTGCCAAAGTTTTGAATTTCATATCATAATTCCCTCCAGTATTTTAGGGTATGTTGAAAAACATTTTTAAATGTTGGGCATTCAATAATTAGTTGTGTACAGAAAAAGGTTGCCAAGAGAATATGAGAAAAAAGTGCTTGTAAGGCACAGGCAGGTTTTAAATGATATTAACTCTCACAGAAAATCATACAAAGTGAAAGTTTTGGGAAAAAATTTTATTGTTCTTCCAACTGTCTTTACTCCTACTTATCCTGACTCAATTTTCTTTGCTAAATTTCTTTCAAGAATCAGGAATGCCAGCAAGGTTTTAGATGTGGGGACTGGTTCAGGAATTCATGCAATATCTATTGCTTCAAATGCCTCAAGAGTTCTTGCGGTTGATATTAATAGAAAGGCGGTGAAGAATACAAAAATAAATGCGCAAAAGTTTGGAATTAAAAACATAGAAGCAAGGTACAGCAACATATTTTCAAACATTAAAGAAAAGTTTGACACCATTATATTCAACCCTCCTTTCAGGTATTTCAAGCCTCAAAGCATTTCTGAAAAAGCATTAACAGATGAAAATTATAAGAACTTAACAAGTTTTTTTAACAATGCAAGAAAACATTTAAACGAAAATGGAAAAATTTATTTGATATTTTCTGACAGCGGAGACTTGAATTATTTACATTACTTAATAAGAAAAAATAAATTCAAATACAAGATCTCGGAAAAAATGCGAAAACATGGATTTAACTTTTTTATATATGAAATAAAATGATCAACAAAACTTCAATTCGCTTTAAATTCTTTTGCTGCCTTTTTTTGTTTGGGTGATGCGGAATGGCAAAGATAAGGAAATTTTTTGCTGACAAAAATCCTTTTTCTCCAATAAACATGGCAAAAAGAGAAACTCGAAAAGCAGGCAAGAAAGTAAAAAAATTTGGAAAAGAGATAGGTGAACGAAGAAAGGAAGAAAGAGGTTATTGAATTTTTTATTCTTCTCTTGTTTCTATGAGCGTTCCGGTAAAGTCGTTGCCTCTGAGGGCGCTCTCGAAGTTTTCTGAATCAGTTGCGTTCAATACCATGGCCTTGATCTTGCTTCTGTTTAGTATCATGCAGGTTACTGCGTCTATAATTACGTTTGCCCCTGGCTGCCTTGTGTCAGACCTGAACATTAATCTCAAAAGCCTGTCGTGATTCATTTTTGAAATCAGTTTGGCGCTGGAATCTTCCTTTGGGTCTGAAGTGTAGATTCCGTCCTGGTTTGAGAGATTGATGAAGGTTCCTTCAAGGAATTCTGAGAGGAGGGCTGCAACAGTGTCTGTGGTGAAGCCTGGAATTAATCCGCCATAAACAGGAATTTTCCCTGAACTGATTATGTCTCTTGAGGAGTAAATCCTTGTCTGCACTTCAGGGTGCGCTTCATCTAATGCATGAATAAGCATTGCAGCATTTATTCTTGTTACATTTATTGCCATTTCATCCAAAAGGAAATTGTTTGTTGTTCCAAGCAGTTTGGCTGAAGCAATATAATCTCGACATATCTTGCCTCCGCCTACTACTGCAGCAAACTTGAAGCCTTCTTTTTGGAGGTTGGAGATGGAATTGGCAATTTTTGCAAGGAGATTGAGATTGACTTTGTCTTTTATTAGGGCAGAGCCTCCCACTGACACAACAAAAATTTTTTCTGTCTCCAATTGCGATGGATACTGGTCTTGCCCTTGCCCTGCATTTTCTGCGTTCTGCTCAAACATCTTAAACATGTCAAACATTAAAAAAACCCTTTAATTTATTAATTCAATTATTTTTAGGGCAAATGAATATAAAAACTTTATTAATTAAATTAATGAGAAGGCTTGATATGGGCTCAAAAATTTTGTGTGAGACTGATTCTTCTTCTGCTTAGCCTTCGGTTTAATTTTTCTGAGTGGTATTGAATGGTTGAAGACTCTGATGTAAGTTTATTCAAAAAGAAATTGAAGAAATTAAAGGAATTCAAGGGGAAAGGCACTGAATTGATTACTTTATACATTCCCCCTAATGCCGACAGGAGCTCTGTAATGGGCCAGATAACAGAAGAATTAAGCCAGTCCTCGAACATTAAAAGCCCTACCACAAGAAAGAATGTGCAGTCCGCAATAAGGCGGATTAGTTCTTTCCTTAAGTCAATTGACTTCAAGATACCTGAAAACGGATTGGTTTTGTTCTGCGGCAATGTCTCAGAGGTTGAAGGAAGGCCTGAAATCAGAATGTTTGTATTGAATCCAATAGAGAAACTGAAAACAAAATTGTACTGGTGCGATGACCAATTTCATTTGGCTCCATTGGAGGAAATGATAAAGCCCTCAGAAATTTACGGCTTGGTTGTAATTGACAAGAGGGAATCAACAATTGCGCTCCTGAAAGGAAAAAAGTATGAGGTCTTAGGCCATTTCACTTCAGGCGTTGCAGGCAAGACAAGGGCAGGGGGGCAGTGTCTTGCTGTAGATTCGTTAATCCAATTGAGTGACGGGAACATTGTTGAAATTAAAGACTGCAGAGAATCAATGAACGTAAAGAGCATTGCCTTTGACAATTTTTCAATAAGAGATTCAAAGATTATGAATAAATGGAATACAACGAAAAAGGGTATTAGAATTGTAACCAATTTTCCTAAAACAGAATTATGTTGTTCTAAAGACCACTTCTTGTTTAGGATTGGGGGGGAAAACGGCATTGAAGAAGTTCCTGCAAGCAATATTAAGGTTGGCGACCATTTGTTAATGCCTGAAAAGCTTGATGTTAAAGGGAGCCAGCAGTTTTTGAATACAAATTATTTTAATAATTATAAGGTGACAAAAAACGGCCTGTATTTTTTGATTGAAACTAGGAAAAAGAAGTTTCTTTCACAAGAAAAGTTAGGGGAAATAATTAAAGTGCATCAAGCCTCTATTTCTTCTTTTGAGAGGGGGGCATTTAACCCTAGATTGACTTATATCAAAAATTACTGCAAAGGGCTTGACATTGATGCAGATTCTTTTATTAAAAAGTATTGCATTAGAAAAACTTGTTTGAAGCTGCCTTCTTTTCTAACAAAAGATCTCGCTCAATTTTTGGGGTATTTGATTGGTGACGGCAACTTAGAAAAAGAAAGAGTCAGATTTTCTGAGGGAAACCTTCAAACTGCAGAGTTCTACAGAAAGCTTTCAGGAAAGCTGTTCAACGCAAAAACTTCCATTAAGCACAGAAAGTCAAAAAATTATTTTCAAGTGGGCGTTTCAGGCAAGCCTATTGTAAGGTTTATTGAAAAAGAGTTTCCTGAAGCTAAAAGAGCAGAGTACTGTGTTCCTGAAAAAATATTGAAGTCAAGCGACAAAGTTATCTCTTCATTTCTTAAAGGATTGTTTGATGCAGAGGGTTATGTGACCGAAAGAAGCATTGCAATTTCGATGAATAACAAAAAAATTATTCAGCAAATCCAATTATTACTTTTAAGGTTTGGGATTATTTCTTCTTTGCATGAATATGATAATAGAAGAAATATCTATTCTAAAAAGCACAGATTCACTGCAGATATTACTGAAACTATTTCATCTAAATTGTTTAAAAAAAAGATAGGGCTCACTTCCACTAAAAAAACAAAAAAATTGAATAAATTATTAAATCTTAGAGAAGCCAGACCAAATATTTCAAGGTCGAGGCAAATCATTGTGCCAGGCAAAATTATAAGGCAAATGTTTGAAGAAAAAGGCTTGAACACACAGAATTTTCCGAAGGTCACTAATTTTTTTAGGAATGAAAGACAGATGAGCAAAGAAGTATTTAAAAATTCTATAATTAAAGAAGTCAAAGATAAAGAATTGCTAAAAGAGTATAATAAAATTTTAAACATCCCTTTACTGCCAGTAAAAATCAAAAAACTAGAAGAAATCCCATTCAAACAAAAAATGATTGACATTTCAATTAAAAACCAAAATTTTATTGTCAATGGATTGATTGTGCATAACAGTTCAGTTCGCTTTGAAAGATTAAGGGAAGAAGCAGCACAGGAATTCTTTAAGAGGGTGAGCGAGAAAATGAATTCTGCTTTTCTGCCTTCAGAGAAAGAACTGAAAGGAATAATTGTTGGGGGCCCTGGAATGACAAAAAACGAATTCCTGAATGTTGGAACATTAGATTCAAGGCTCAAGCAGAAGGTGATAGGAGTTGTGGATACATCCTACACAGACGACTCAGGCATCAGGGAGCTTTTCTTTAAATCTGGGGAAATATTGAAGGACACAGAAATAATAAAGGAAAAAAAATTGCTGGGAAAATTCCTGGAGGAAATTGTAAAGAATGGATTGGTTGCTTACGGGCAGCATGAAGTGGAGGAAGCACTCAATTTGGGTAAAGTGAAAACATTGTTTGTATCAGAGGGAATTGAGTGGATTGTGTACAAGATCCAGTGCACTGCATGCAATTCATTGGAGGAGGTTACAGTAAAGGATTTAGAGAATTTTGATGAAACAAAAATAAAGTGCTCCAAGTGCAGTTCTTCAACTCAAATAGAATTATTGGAGGAAATTGATTACATTGATTTCCTGATTGAGAAAGCCCGCGCAATCCACGCAGAAACAAAGGTGATTTCAGTTGACACAAGCGAGGGAGAACAATTCCTTAAAGGCTTTGGGGGCATTGGGGCATTCCTGAGATACAAGTAATTTTAAGATGAATTAAAATGAATGAAGGAATTTATTCTACTCCAACCCTTGGAATCAAGGGCAGGATAAAACAAAGAATAGCAGACTTTAAGGTAAAAGAAATTGATGAAGAGGGAAAAATCTGCGATATTACATTGAATGAAAAAAATTTGTCTGAATTTTTGCCTTTAATTGTTCCAGAAAACCCTGAAAAAAAAGATTACCTGATTCTTTCAATGGAGAAATTCAATTTAGACTTGAATGAGGCAATAAAGAGGGTTGCAAGATTCAATTACTTGAGCCATAAAAGGATAAGCTATGCTGGAATGAAAGACAAGAGGGCAATTACCTCGCAGAAGATTTCATTTTACGGGCCCGAGCCTGAAAGGATAATGCAGTTCAAGAGCAGGTTCGTCAGGCTGAGGGAGCCTGAATGGAGCAACAAAAAAATTGAGATAGGAGACCTTAAAGGCAATATTTTTGAAATTATTATAAGGGACATTGAATTAAGTGAAATTGAAACAAAAAAGAGGATGAGCGACTGCATTGCTGAAATGAACGGGGGAATAGCCAATTACTTTGGAGAGCAGAGATTTGGGGGCGTAAGGCAGATAACCCATTTGGTGGGCAAAGAATTTGTTAAAGGCAACTTCGAGCAGGCTGTAATGCTTTACCTTACAGGAACAAGCGAGAGAGAGGAAGCACAAGTAACAATTGCAAGGGAGAATTTGAAGAATTCAGGGAACTTCAGCAGGGCAGTAAAAGAATTCCCTGTAAAGTACAGGTATGAGAGGGCAATTCTAAATTATTTGATCAAGAAGCCTGAAGACTTTATTGGCGCTTTCAGGGTTCTGCCAAAAGCTTTAAGGTATTTGTTTGTTCATGCTTATCAGGCATTCCTTTTCAATAAAGTCATAAACGAAAGAATCAAGGCAGGGATTGGAATTAAGGCAATTGAAGGGGATGTATTAATTGAAGGCTTCCCTTCAGCGCCATTGTACGGTTTTGAAACAGGATTTGCTTCAGGGAAAGCAGGGGAAATTGAAAAAAAGGTTTTGGAGGGGGAAGGCTTTTCCCTCAAGCAGTTTTATGTGAAGAACATGAAGGAAATGAGCTCAAAGGGCGCAAGAAAGAAAATTATTTTAATTCCAAAGAACCTAAAATTGTTAGATGTAGAAAAAGACGAATTCAATGAAGGAAAGCTTACGGCTGCAGTTTCATTTGAATTGAACAAAGGGGATTATGCAACAACAGTTTTAAGGGAATTGATGAAGAATGAATGAACTCTTTTGGTTTGTGCTGCCCTTGGTTCTGGGCTTTGCATTCATTTATTTTTTTGGGAAGTGGAGCAGGAAAAACAAATTCGCTTTGGGCATTGACATAAACAAATTGGACCAGAGGAAGACGCCTGAAGCAACAGGCATTGCAGTCCTTGCTGCATTATGGATTTCAGTGGTTTTATTTTTTTATTTGAAAGGTTTTAATTCTCTTTTTCTGGGCTGGCTTTTGGTTGTTTCAGTTTTTTCTTTGGTTGGCTTTGCTGACGACACAAAGCACAAATGGGCATCAAAAACCATTCCTTGGGCTGCAAGGGCAATTCCAATTGCCCTTGTTTCTCTTGCTTTCTCTTTCTTTTTTGCTCCCTCGATTTATTGGGTTGTTCCATTGGCTTTGTTTATTGCATTGATTGCCTCATTCCACAACACTTTTGCCGGCTTGAATGGCTGGGAGGTTGGAAGCAGTTATATTATCAGCCTTGCAGTTGTCTTCCTGCTTGCTTTGACTGAATTCCTGCCCTTGGCTTTGATTCTGTCAGGATTGATTTTGGCTCTTCTTTTGTTCAACCGCTTTCCTGCAAGGGTGTTTCCAGGGGACTCAAGCACTCTCTTGTTTGGCTCTGCAATTGCTGCGTTGTTTGTAATGCAAAAAAATTATTATTTTATGGTTCTTCTATTGCTTTTTTATTTGCCTCACATAATTGACTTTTTTATTTTAAAGGTTCTAACAAACCCAAGGGATCCATCGCAGTCAAAGATAAAGCCTTACAAGGTATTGAAGGATGGAAGGCTTGCAGTTCCCTCTTACAAGGACAAAAGAACAAGGTATGATTTTGCCAAGCTCATAATAAAAATTTTTGGCCCATTGAAGGAATGGCAGATTGTTGCAGTAATCTGGCTTATTGTTGCATTGAACTGCGCTTTCTGGCTACTAATTTTTGGAGTGATGAATTTCTGATTCTTCAGTTTTCACTTTAAATGCAAACGCAATTATCAAGCTTAGAATTGTTGGGACAATCAATCTTACCACATCATAAAGGATTAATACTGCCCCTATCTGGCTTACCTGAAGCTTTGTCACAAACCTTGAAACCATGTTAAGGTAGGTAAAGCCAATGAATTCCACCACCCCAATGCCTCTTGGAAGGAAAGGGGTTCTCTCCAAAACAGAGATAAGCACAAAGAGCACAAGGATTGGAATCAGGCCTAAATCTTTTTCTTGTGGGAGCACTGCAAAAAAGGTGAATTGCAATGCAAGGAATTCAAAAATCCATGAAAGGAATCCTAAAACGAAAACAAAAATTATTGCTTTCAAAGAAAACTTTTTCATGTAGCGCGAATAATCAAAAAAGAATTTGCCCATCTTCTCAAACAATGGAATTATTTTTCCAATCCTTTTGAAAAACTGTGACAGCTTCAGGCTTATCCTTCTGTTCAATGGCAGGAGGAATAAAGCGCTTGCCAGCAGTATTACAATGAAGCCGCTAACAAGGCTGAAGAATATAACTGAGTCAATCTGTTTGTTGGACAAGAACATTAGTATGACCAAAATGAATACTATTGCAATTACAAGGAATTTTGTTCCTTTGGCTGTCATGCTTGCGGCAATTGATTTTGAATAGGAAAGCTTGAAGTGCTTTTTCAGGCTTATTGAACGCAATGCGTCAGTGCCTAATTGCACTGGCGTCAGGGCTCCATAAAGAGAGCTGAATCCTATAAGGAAAAGATTCTTATAGGAAATTGGAGTGAATTTTCTTACAAGGAAAGCCCACGAAATAACCCATAAGAGCACTCCAAAAAGAAAGAAAAAGCATGCCACTGCAAAAAATATGAGGTCACTAAACCCGAGCTTAACTAAAGACTTGGCTGCATTAGTGTAAAAGGCAATTATTCCTATTACTGCAAGAACCAGAACCAGGGAAACAATGCTTTTCTGAATTAATTCCTCCAATAATAAAACCTTTTTTTTATTTCACTTTTCCGGCTACAGAATTGACGTTCTGGATTATCTGGTCTGCATCCAAGTACATTGCCTTGAGCAATAAATAGGACGTTCGAATCATCTCGCTCCCCTTGCTGGATTTCACTATTACTGCATAATTTTTTTCTATTATTACCTCTGGCTTTTCCAGTTTAGGGTCAGGTTTGGTGAATATAAATTTTATTGTGTCCTCCTGCGAAAGAAGGAAATTGCATTCCTCAACGCTTAACTGCTTGTTCTCCCTTTTCTGGCCCAAATTAGTCTGGCAGTAAGCAAAATTTCCTTTATCGTCGTAAACCTTTATTACGCTGACAACATTCTTGTCCTTTGCATTCAAAACAGCAATAAAGGAAGTATTAACTGAATTAATTGCATCACTGTTCTCCTGGCCTTCAGCCCACTCATTAACAATCAAGTAAATGTAATACTTATTCAGCCCCTTTATGTACTCTATTGGCTGGGAAAAATAATTTGATTCAAATACAATTCCCTCGGCTTCCTGCTTGTAAGAGTAATACTGCCCCTTTTCCGGAAGCAAAAAAAGCACAGCGAGCAACAAAATAATTGCAATAACCACAATTGCCGAAAAATAAATCCATTTTTTTGTCTTCTTCAAGGCAATCCACCCAAAAAAATCATAAAAAGAATTTTTGTTGGGAAAGCTTTTTTAACGATTCTTTTTGATAAGCAGAAATTAGAGAAAATAAAAAAAAAAGAAAAAGAAAGAATAGGCTGAAGCCTATTCAATTTTTAATTCAGGAGAAACTGTCTATTTGTGTGATCAAAGCTTGTGCTGCTGTCATTGTGTCGGCTGCAGTGTATCCTGCAACAATTACATTGTCTCCGTCTTTGTCTACAACGTAATCGCCTTTCTTTGTAAGGCTGTCTTGCAAGCCAACAATGTCTTTGGCTAAAGAGTTCACTTTCCAGCCGCCCATGATTATGTGTGCGCCTGTTCCTGCATCGCTGTCTAATTTGACAAAGTCTGTTGGAATTGAACCCATTGCTTTGTAGGTTGAAGGTGTTGCAGTACAGAGTGCTGCTCCTCCCTCTCCTGTACAGGTAGCATTGGAATACTTTATGTCATCGATTGTTACTGTTGTACCGCCTGTGGTTGTTATCATATCTCCCTTTGCTTTTCCTGTGAATGCTTCTCCGCCTGAAGTTGTTGTAGTTGTTCCTGTTCCTAAAATCTGGATTTCTGCTTGAGGCCTGTTTTCGGGTATTACTGCTTTGTATGTGCCATTGCTTAAGGTAATGTGCGATCCAAAGTCTGTGAAGACCTCTTTTGGTGAAGTTGTTAAAGCAGCACATTCGCTCATTTTCTTGTATAATCCTCCGTTCCAGTCTGCTTCGTTATTATATCTGCTTATGTTTGTATTACAGCTAACTGGCGTGACAAGCTTTCCTGTTCCTGTGTCAATAAAGACATTCATGTCCCACGTGTCAGTTGTTGTGTCTATCAATTCATCTTCATCTATCTTGAACTGTGCCACTAAGTACTCTGCTGCGCTGTAGTTTGTGTCACCTTCACCCCATGCTTGGAACAAGGCTGAATGAGGCACATAGAACTGCATTCCTCCGCCTGAACCTAATACTCCATGTCTTGTTAAAGCTGTTCCTAAGTGCAGGCTTGCTTGCGTATCTCCTGCTTCTCCAAGGTCTGTTCCTATGAATCCTATTTTTTTGCTGTATTGCGCTGTGAAGTTTTGGTCGCCGTCCAACAACAGCCATATCCTTGAAGAAGTACCTATTGTGTCAATCGATGGAATGTAATTTGCTGTAACGCTGCTTGCTCCCTCAAATGTCACTGGAGCGCTCATCGCTGCATTTCCTGTAATATTTCCGTCTGAGAACCAGTACTCTTGTATTAGGGTTCCTGATTCAGAGTCTTTTCTGAATGAAATGTTTCCGTCTGCTGACAGATAGACACAGGTCGCAAGTTTACTCATGCTCGGGCCAATACCTGAAAACTTGAATAACATACCATTCAAGTCAACGTTTAAGTCACCTACATTGTGGTCTACGCCACCTATTGTAAATCCTACTCCAGCACCGGCAATATTGTTTAAGTCAACCTTCATTCCGTTTATGTAGTTTCCGTCTCCAATGCATTGAGATAGTACTCCTGTTGCTAGTGCTCCTGCTGCTGTTGCCTGGTAGGTAACGTTTCTGTCGTATGCTGTTGTTCCATGGCGTATCCTGTACCATATAGTCTTTGTGTCAAAGGTAAATGTGCCATATGCATTGTCTGATGAAGTGAAATATACGTAGAATGGTACTTCGTGTGTTGCTTCATAGGTTGAGTCTTTGTAGTAAAGGGCTCCGTTTGGCGCTGTTGCTGATGTCTTGAATTCTATTCCTGTTGTTCTCTCTGTTTTTGATACCCCGTTTCCTGAAAATTCAGGCAACTGCAGTCCCAAAAATTTTAGTTTTCCTAAATCTGCCGGGAAGTCTCCTGACTGACCTGACCTTAATGCTGTTGTTCCTGAATATTTCTTGTTGACTGTTGTTATAATATTTATGTCTGTCAGTTTGTTTACGTCTGAGCTTGAGCCCCAGCCTAATGCAACTGTGTAATCCCAAGTAGAGCTTGTTGATGTTGAATCATAAGGATATCCTTTTCCGTCGTACAATTGCACTCTTGAGTTTCCTACAAGTACTGTTGTAACATATATTGTTGTGTTGTTTTCTGTTCTTGTTCCAATGTCTTTAATGTAAACAAGGGATTGAAGAACGGTATTTCCTGTGTCTGGGTCGTAGAATACTACATCTCCTGCTTCGTAGTTTCCTCCGTCAACATATGTTCCGTCTTCCTTGTACAGCTTTAAGGTAATCTTGTTTGTTGAACCGAAGGTTAGTCCGTTTACTACTTCAAGGTAATATTTTGATGTTCCATCTTTTCCTACAAGGTCTGTTATCTTGTCTCCTGCAGAATATTGTTTTTCTCCTGATGTTTTTAGCAATTCTACAAGGCCGTTTACTGAATCATTTTTATTTACCAAGTACTCTTCTCCCAAAAATGGAATTCTGATATTGTCGTTTGAGTCATCATTGAATATACCGCATGTTGGGGCTGTTGCTGAAACACATTTAGGTATTCCTGAACCCAAATTTAGGTTGTATTTCAGGTTGCCTGCAAGTACTTCTGCCATCATTGCTTTTTCTGTTTGGAAGTCATAGAAAACATCTGCTGTGAATCCAAGTCTTTCCTGTATTGTTGTAGTATAGCTTACTGAGTCCCAAGTGTAGGATTTGTTTCCGTAGTATTTCAGTGAAGGTATGCTGGAATTTGTTACTAGTTGGCCTCCAAAATTTGTTTCTTGTACTCCTGAACCTGTTGTTATCCCTGAGTACATGTTGTTGTAGAATGTCTTTCCGCCTGATACTGATACTGTTCCGCCTACTGTCAAGTCTACTGTCAGTCCTTCAACGCTTGGGACTGTTCCTCCGCCTGTTACTGATGTGCTTACTGTTGAGTTTATGTATGCTTTTTGTGCTAGTGCTGCCGCAATGTTTCCAGCCCACACGATATCAGAAGCTTTTGCTTTCTTTCCAACTACGATGTCCACGCCTGGTGTTCCATCTGTGTTGATTAAGTCGCTTTTTGTGATATCAGAGGCTGCTGCTGTCACTATGGGTGCTATAGCTATTCCTGCCAAAGCAATCCCTGCAGCTATTGCAGCAAGCTTTTTTATGTTTAGACTTTTCATGTGTTTTTTCACCTCACATTTTTAGTCATTTGTGGAAAAATAAAAAACAAGTCCAAGGATGTTTTTCCTTAGGCTTGTATTATTGATTGCCGGGTTTCATTTAAATACATTGCGCCTTCGGAAATCTAATGCTTTAAAAAGACATCAATTTTTTGAGTGATTGCTGAAGGGCTCTAAGTCAATCCACGAAGGCATTTTTTTGCATATTTTTTGCTGATTTTTTTGTGGGAAATGTTTTATGAAAAATTATGAAAAAAGAAAAATTATTATTTCTAATTTTTTCTTGAAATAATTGTTTTTTCTCCGTTTATGAGGCTTTCGTTTGTATTATTTATGTTTGGTTCCATATTTTTTTTAGGCCTTCTATTATTGGTTTTTTTCCTTCGACGTATTCTTTTGCGTAGCCTGTTGATTTTATTTCTTTTTGTTTTGGGAGAGAGGCTTTTTTGCATATTACCAAATGCCCGAATGAAAACAGGTTTGGGAAAAGCTTTGCTAGTGCTTTTGCTGTTTTGTTTATTGGAAAAGGCCACTTCTCCATTACCTTTATTACTGGAATTCTTTTTGTTACTTTAAACCCGGCTAAACTCAAGTATTTGCTTAAAACATTAAACGTAAAAAAACGCAAGTGCATTTGGGGAAAGTTAGTGTCTGCAAAGTCTGTGAAGTGCCCCGCCATCAAAAAAACCCTGTTCGGTAGGAATCCTATGTTTGGTGTTGATATTATTAGCTTTCCTTCTTTTTGCAGTACCCTGTTGATTTCACTTAATACTTTTAGTGGGTCGGTTAGGTGTTCTATTACTTCTGTGCATATTGCTGTGTCAAAAGTTGAGCTTTTGTAAGGTATTTTCTGTAAGTTTAGGTCACACTGCTTTACTTCTATTCCTTCTTTTTTGTTTATTTTTATTGCTGTTTCTGCTATGTCTATCCCTTTTATTATTTTGAATTGTTTTGAGCTGTGCTCAAAACTTTTCAAAGCTTCGCTTTGAAGTATTAGTTTTGCTATTCTTCCTTGCCCTATTCCTACGTCAAGTATTAAGTTGGAGTTTTTGCATTCTTCTGCAATAAAATAGTCTCTGTCAAACAAAAAAGAGCCTTTTTTTAGTTTTGTACTTTTTTCATAGGCTTCTTTTAGTGAGTTCATTTAGAATTCCCCCAAAGAATTCCAAATATTTCAATTGCAATTGAAATCATTTAAATTTCTCCCGGGAAATTAAATATGTTTCAAGCTTTGCTTGAAAATTTTCAAAGCTCTGCTTTGAAACCTTTTCTTTTATGAAAAGAAAAGGGCTATGAATAAAGCTTTTTTGTGAATTCTTCTAATTCCTCTTTGCTCATTTTTCTTGCTATGTAGTCTGTGTAGGTATGGACTATTTCTACAACCGCCATAAGGCCGTCTTGAAGGTCGTCCATTGTTGTCTCAAATTTCTGGGGTTTAATTACTTCCACTGCCACTGGGCCGTACAAGAACATGAGCCTCATTAATGCCCTGAAGTCTTTTACGCTCAGGTTTATTTCAAGAAAGCTGGATTGGTACTCATTCTGCTGGACTGGCTCTGCCTCTCTTATGTCGTAAATCAGGAAGTCTTCCTCCCTCATTATTGCTTCTTTTATTTCTTTTAATTGTTTTTTTAGGAGCTCTTCTTCTATTGCTTGGACCTCAATTGTTGCAAGAAGCCTTAATTTGTTTTTATCTTCCTCTGATAATTCCTTTCTCCTCTTGACTTCTTCTTTTATCTGCTGTTTGAGCCTGTATTTTGTTGGATATCCTTCCTTTTCTATTAATTCCAGTTTAAGCATTGGCTTTAATTCTTCCATTAATTCGTCGTAAGGAATATTCAATTGATTGCTTAATTCCTCAACAGTCTTGGGCTCATGCATTAAAAGCAAGGCAATCCTTTTCTGGGTGTCAGTGTACTTAACCATAATAATCCTAATATAATTGATTGCCTGTAAAGCGTTTAAAAAGCTTTTTGAGGGAATGATTTTAATTGGTTGAATTAAAATGTTTTTGGCTGTGGATGCAAACACTGCAGGCGCAGTAGCCAGCACTGTTTCAGGAAACTGGCTTTTACTGCTGGCTGGAATAATTTTTGTTGTTGCAGCAGTGGCAATATTTTTTTTCATTAAAAAATTAATTATAAACACTGTTCTGGGGTTAATTGCCTGGGCAATAATTCACTTTGTATTCCACATTGAACTGCCGGCAATTGTAACCCTTATTGTCACAGCAATTTTCGGCCTTGCAGGATTAGGGGTAATGGTTGTACTCAAATTTCTGGGTGTAGTTTAACCGAAAAATAATTCAAAAAATTATTTCTGCTTTTGAGCCGCACTTAGAGCACTTGCCTTCTTTTATGCCTGGCATTTCAGTATTGTAATGGTATCTTTCCACCAGCAAATTCTTGCATTTAGGGCATAAGGTATTCTCTTCGGCCTGCAGGTTGCCGGCATAAACATATTTTAAGCCCAAATTTTCTGCTATCTCTTTTGCTTTGAACACTGTTTTCGGGTCTGTTGCGGGCAGGTAATCCAGCTTGTTCATTGGATAAAAGCGCGAGAAATGCAAAGGGATAGAATCACTCAAAGAAAGAATGAATTCAGCTGTCTCCTTAAAGTATTCTTCCTTGTCATTAAAGCCAGGAATTATAAGATAGGTTACCTCATTGTGAATCCTGTTCTTGTAAAGCCACCTGATTGTATTCTTTACTCCCTCTTCTTTTACGCCCCCGCAGACTTCCTGGTAGAATTTCTGGTTTCCTTTCAAGTCCACATTAATTGCATCTAAGTAAGGCTTTGCTGCCTGAAGAAGTTCTTCGCTCATGTAGCCGTTTGAGACAAACACATTATAGAGCCCAAATTTCTTTGCTTCCTTCATTGTGTCTAAAGCGTATTCAATGAATATTGTGGGTTCAGTGTAAGTATAAGCAATCCCTTGCACGCCCAATTCTAGTGTTCGCTCCACAATTTCTTTTGGTGAAGTGAATGGAACTTTTTCAATCATTTCTTCAGTGAATTTTTGTGATAAATGGAAGTTCTGGCAGTGAAGGCAAGCGAAATTGCAGCCGTAAGTGCTTACTCCAGTGCATTGACTGCCTGGCTTGAAGTGAAACAAAGGCTTTTTCTCTATTGGGTCAACCTCCAAAGTCAAGGTCTTTCCGTACACAAGGGAGTAAAGTTTTCCTTCAATGTTCTTGCGAACCCTGCAGAAGCCAGTTTTTCCTTCTCCTATAATACAATTGCGCTGGCAGGCATTGCATTTAATCCTTCCGTCCTTCTCTTTCTTCCAGAAGAGCGCTTCATGCAGTTCTTTTTCTGGCATTAATTTCACCTAATACAATTATATGGATTTTCGTATTAAATTTATTGTGGTTTTTTATGCCTGAATTGAACTGCGACCTGCATTATCACGGCCTTTATTCTGGCGGAGTCTCCAAGAACATGCTTGTTCCGGTTATTGCAGGGCAGGCTGAACTCAAAGGCCTTCACCTTCTTTCCTCTTCTGATATACTTCACGAAAAATGGTTTGCTCATGTAAAAGAGAATCTGGCAGAAGAAGAGAATGGGGCATTCAAGTTTAAAGGCAATTCAATTAATTTTGTGCTGGGAACCGAGGTGCAGGACTCTGACAGGGTTCACCATTTGCTTTACTTCCCTGACTTTAATTCCGTGCTTGAAGCAAAAAAGGAATTAAAGAAATTCTCTTCAGACATGGATTCCTTCGGCGGTGGAAGGCCCAGAATAAAGCTGAATGCTGAAAGGATTGCAGAAATAGTTTTTGACGCAAAAGGGATTATGGGCCCAAGCCATGCTTTTACGCCATACTTTGGGGTTTACGCCCACTTTGATTCATTAAAGCAATGCTATGGAAATCAAATCCAAAAAATTAGTTTTATTGAATTGGGTTTGAGCGCTGACTCTTATTTTGCTGACTTGATTGAAGAAAACCATAACTACCAGTTTGTGACATTCAGCGATGCCCACTCGCCTTGGCCTTATCGCTTGGGAAGGGAATTCACGAGAATTAAAATGAAGCATCCTTCCTTCAAGGAATTAAAGAAGGCATTGGAAGACAGGGAGGATAAATTAATTACACTAAACGCTGGCCTTAATCCAAGGGAGGGAAAATACCACTGCACTGCATGCAGTAATTGTTTCACCAAATATTCTTTGGATGATGCTTTAAGGCTGAAGTGGAAGTGCCCTAAGTGCTCTAAGGCAATAAAGAGGGGGGTAAGAGACAGAATTTTGATGCTCGCAAATTTTTCTGAGGAAAGCCATCCCAAATTCAGGCCTCCTTACCTGCACTTGCTTGCTTTGGCTGAAATAATCCAGGACTCACTTAAAGCAAAGAATGTAACCTCAGATCCAGTGCAGGATTTATGGCTTGAATTCGTGAAAAAGTTCGGCTCAGAAATAAATGTTCTGATTGATGAACCAATCGAAAATTTAAAAGAATTGAATGCTGACATTGCAGCAAAGATTGACTCTTTCAGGAAAGGCTTTGTATTATACATTCCCGGAGGCGGAGGAAATTACGGGAAGCCTGTAATCTGCAGGGGCGAAAGAGAATTCGAGAAAAAGAGAAAAGAGCTGCACAACCAATTGGAGTGCAGGACAGAATCCGTAGGGCAGAAGAGTTTGATGGAGTTTTAGGTTTAGTATGGCTGAATATTACAGAATAATTGATTGGGATAAATTTAGAAAAGATGCCCACCCCTTGCTAAAAGAATGGTTTAGAAAAGAACTTATAGTATCGGACTTTAATTAGGAAACTTTTTATAGTAGTTTGGGCGTATTATTATTGGTGATAATAATATGTCTTGGATTGCCTCTGGTGAGGATTTTCTTGATGGTGTTTCTGTAAACGCCTTGCG
>Ga0315289_10001412_pt1 | contig 37348 bp, 29 predicted proteins | sample YL17G11_40_MG_FD_203452 | JGI IMG/M metagenome (GOLD analysis project Ga0315289, IMG submission 203452) | Sediment microbial communities from Yellowstone Lake, YNP, Wyoming, USA - YL17G11_40 | ecosystem: Environmental > Aquatic > Freshwater > Lake > Sediment | place: USA: Wyoming | collected...
TAAAATTTCATCGAGATTAGTAATCTCTAAAAGTTTTAGTTCTTTGTATGTTCTCTTCCCATTGTTTCTCAATATATAGTTAAAAATAGTAGATTCATTCTCTGACAAATTCTCAATATACTAATTTAAAAAAGTAGGATTAAGCAGTTTATTTTTTATATGATGAATCATAAATGTTCGATTCTTATCATTGCTATCAATTGATTGGTAGGTACTATCTGAAGATTCCTGAAACTCAGAAGAAAAATTTAATAATCTTTGTGAAATGTTCTTAAATTCATTGTTATTTAATTCATTTAAACTTCCCCCGAGATATTTATGTACCGCAGGAGGAATATAAATATGAGTGGAATATTCGTTTGGAAGAATATAGAGAATCTGTTTTGTTTTATACAGAATTTTTTTATCAACGAATAAAAATCCGAACTTTTTCAAATTATCAAGTGAAATTAAACAGGAATGTTTCTCACCTTTAAAACATCGCTCGCAAACCTCATTCAGTGTTGTCTCAAAACCATTCAATAAGAAAAATTGCAAAACATAAATTTCATTTTGTTTAAGCTTCTGAAATGTTTTTGTTATATTGTTGTTATCAATCAAATTTTCATAAACAATATCAATAAGCCTATCTATTTTCTTATTTCCTTCAATTAGCGGATCTTCTAATTCTATATCTCTTGTAATGGCTATAGAATTAATATCATCCCTTGATAATCTTTTAAGTAGATTCTTTAAGTCCATTGATTAATTTCACCTTTAAAGAACGGTAGTGGAACGATATTATAAATTTTCATCAATTATTGTCCACAAATTATTCTGTAGGGGCGGGGTTCCCTGCCCTTAAATACGGGCGACAAGACGCCGCCCCTACAATTTCATTTATGAATAAAACTTTTTGTAAATTTATTATGTCGCAAAGGTATGCGAGATAAATCTCGCACCACAAAAATTAATTAAAGAGACGCAAAATTTTGCGTCTCTACTAACCAGATAAAATTGAATATTTATATCCTTGCTCAGTTAAAAATAACTGTCTTTTTGATGCATAATCCTGATCTAAAGTATTTCTTGTGACAATAGAATAAAAATGAGCTTGATTCTCATCCTGCTTGGGTCTTAAAATTCTTCCCAGTCGCTGAGCCTCTTCCTGTCTTGAACCAAAGGTACCTGAAATCTGAATAGCAACATTTGCATCAGGTAAGTCTATAGCAAAATTTGCAACTTTAGAAACAATAAGCATTTTTATTTTCCCATTCTTAAAATCACCATACAATCTTTCTCTCTCTTTGTTTGCAGTGGCACCTGTAATAATAGGAACATTAAAAGCCTCTGAGATTATATGGAGCTGGTCCAAATATTGACCTATGATAAGTATATTATCATTTGAATGCTGTGTAATTATTTTTTTTATTATATCAATCTTTTGGGGATTTGTGGAGGCAATTTTATATTTATCTCTTCTTTCGGCAGTAGCATATTTCAGTTTTAATTTATCTGGCAAATCCAATCTTATCTCTGTACAATCTGCCGTAGCTATCCATCCTTGTTCTTCAAGAACTTTCCAGGGTAGGTCAAATTTCTTTGGTCCTATCAAAGAAAAAACATCTTCTTCTTTGCCATCCTCTCTAACAAGCGTAGCCGTTAATCCAAGTCTTCTTTTACTCTGAATGTCTGCGACAATTCTAAATATAGGAGCCGGTAATAAATGAACTTCATCATATATTATCAAACCCCAATTTCGCTCATTAAAAAGAGCAAAATGTTTAAAGTCACTTTCCTTAGATTTTCGATGTGTCATAATCTGGTACGTGCTAAGAGTTATGGGTTTGATTTCTTTTTTTTCACCACTATATTCTCCAACATCCGCATCACTCAAAGTCGTCTTATCAAAAAGCTCATCTCGCCATTGTCTTAGGGCAATAATATTTGTTCCCAGAACAAGTGTGTGCATCTTAAGTTTTTCCATTATTCCGATCCCAATAATGGTTTTACCAGCTCCACAAGGGAGAACTATTACTCCACTGCCACCTAAATTTGACCCATCTTTATGAAACGAATGTATTGCATCAATTTGATACTTCCTGAAAGCAAATGATTTCCCTTGTAGAGTATCATCTCTTAGTTCTATATTATATGAGTCACCATCCACATAACCGGCAACGTCTTGAACAGGATAACCCAATTTTAATAGAGATTGTTTTAATCTTCCCCTTGAATCAAGTTTAATATATAATGTTAAATCATCAATTTTCTTATCTATAAAGGGTTGTATGGATTTCTGATGAGTAATTTCTGTCATTGTGTAAGGGTCAGTTGATTGTAAAACTAATTTATCATCTTCTTTGAATAATTTCAGCTTCCCGTATTTTTCAATATTATCTCTAATATTTTGAAATACATTATTAGGGATTTCATATTTTGAATAGCGGTTCAATATATCGACTACCTGTTGTGATGTAAATCCAACAGAAGCAGAGTTCCATAAAGAGAGAGGAGTAAGACGATAAGTATGAATATATTCGGGGCTTTTGATAAGTTCGGCAAATTGGGATATTTCGTCTCTTGCGGATTCGAATTTTTCATTAGTTGTTTCTAACAAAATCGAATTATCTGATTGAATAATTAGGGGATTCTGCAGGTCAACCATTTCTGTAAATAATACTCCAAACTAAATAATAGAATTTGAGAATGTAGATTTTGGATTTAAGATTAAAGATTAATTCTGAAATCTTCAATCTCAACCCTACAATCTAAGTATTAATTACTTCCCTCTTAAACTTTGAAGCTCCTCTCTTATTCCAAGTTGATTAGGATCTAAAGATAATGACATTTCATAATTTTCTATAGCCTTTTCAATTTCACCTGTTAAGGCGTAAAGTTTACCAAGGTCGTTGTAAGCTTCCTTCATTTTCGGGTCTATAGAGATAGCCATCTCAAGCTCATTGATAGCTTCTTCTATATAAGATTCTTCTTCAGCCCTATCTTCCCAGACTTCACTATGTTCGATATCTTTTTTCAGTTTAAAAGCATAAGCCACAGACAAATTATAGTGAGCTAATGCACTATCCGGATAAAACTCCACAGCTTTCTTCAAGACTTCTATGGCATCATACAACTTTTCCATTTCACATAATTTGATTCCTTCTTCAAGCAGTTCGTCAAGTGATTTTTTGCCCTTTTTTTCAGAATTCTCACTCATAAATAATTCTCCTTTCTTTTTTACAAAGAACAAATTATATGACAATATCATTCATAATCAGTATTTTACTATACATTGATGATTAATAACATTTGAAAAAAATCAGATTATTTGGAACTAAAATAATTCTTATTACAACAAAAATCTTTATATTTTGGTATTAGAAAAAATATAAGATAATCTGATTAAAAACGTTTATATCGAACTCAAATAGTTTTATGGAGTATATATAGGTTTTCTTCATACAAAATGTAATTAAATTATTGACCATAGAGGTAACTATTATTTTAATAATATCCACATTACATTTTAAAGTAATAAGAAATGTCAAAAATTGTCTTAGTATCCTTATATGATGAATTTTGTTTTGGGATCAGGTATTTGTCTTCCTACCTTCAAGCTAATGGGCATTCAGTTTGGATAATCAACTTCAAAATTTGCCCTGAGATTAATAAAAAGATTGGGGAGGAAGATCCTGGCGGATATTATGTTCTCCCCTGTTGTGTGAGTCCGAAAGAAATCTCATTATTCATAGAATTGGTTGAAAAGATTAATCCTGACTACATAGGTTTTTCCTTCACGGCAAATTTTTTTGGTCTCGCCATTCTATTATCAGAAAAATTAAAACATTTAAATAAGCCGATTTTATGGGGAGGAGTAGTTGTAACTTTAGACCCAGGGTTGGCTCTTGAGTACAATGATATTGTATGTATCGGAGAAGGTGAAGAAGCCTTACTTGAATTCATTGAATTGCATAACAACAATAAAGATTATACAAAAGTAAAAAATCTATGGTTTAAAAATGGAGCAAATATTATCAGGAATGAGATTCGACCACCTTATCCTAATCTTGATGATTTTCCATTCCCTGATTTTGACCAGAAAAATAAATTTGTTATCTCTGATGGAAAATTGTTTGAAAATCAATTCCCTCCTACAAGTCATTTAAACGATTCCGCTATGGTTATTACAGGGAGAGGATGCCCTTATTCCTGCACATATTGCTGTAATAATTATTTCAATAAAAAATTATATCCCAAGATGACATTCTTGAGACGAAGGTCTGTTGAAAATGTGATTACAGAGTTAAAATATCGAATAAAAACAATGCCTAATCTTACTTATATCGATTTTATTGATGATGTTTTTACGCTTCATAAAGATTGGCTAAGAGAATTCGGTAATAGGTATAAAAAGGAAATTAAAAAACCATTCTGGTGTTTCACTCATCCTTCAGCCTGCAAAATAGAAATCATAGAAATCCTGAAAGATTGTGGGATTAGTTATACTGTTATTGGAATTCAATCGGGAAGCGAACGAATATTATATGATGTATTTAATAGAAGGACATCGAGAGAAAAAATTATCAATGCTTGCAATATTATCAATTCAGTTGGTGTGCGATATGTCGTAGATTTAATAGGCTCAAATCCTTTTGAGACCGAACAAGATAGATGGGATACATTAACTTTATTATTGAAATTACCACATCCCTTTTTCATTCATCCTGTCAACCCTCTGGCTTTATATCCAAAACATGAAATAACAGAAAGAGCGCTTGAACTTGGTTACATTCAGGCAAAAAGAACAGGGCGAGATTGTTTTTTAATCGAAGAAGGGAAAATTCATCGATTCTGGAATGCGGTTCATCAACTACCTCAATTTGAAGATTTATCTGATTCGATTATCATCAGTATAGCAAAAGACGAAAATTTGAGAAATAATCCTGAAATTGTGGAAGAACTTTTGTCTGTTCTTTTAAAATTCTATTATTATAAGGGGAATTGGATTTTACCGAAAGATGAATATATTAAATCCCTCGAAAATCAAAAGAAAAACACACTGGTTAACCAGAAAAGTAAAATCAGAAAAATGCTTGGCAAGATAAAAGAATTTTTCAGCTAATGTAAGCATAACTTAAACACTCCAAAGGCTTGCAATGACACTTCCAGTTAGTAGTTTCTGCTTTAACAGGCATAATTTATCCCCACTGAAGCGGGAACTACAAACAGTCATTGATTAGTCAGGACAGAACATTGTTCTGTCCCTACAAGCCAATGAAACAATCTCTTCTTTTTTATTAAATTATAAACTTCTTATTGACAATTATAATCGGTTTTTTAGAGTTAAATTGTTAAATTTTTTAAACTTGATATATTAAACTTTAAACCCACATTACTAAGGAGTTTTATATGAATTTACAAACATCGAGTAATTTCCTTATTTTAGCTAAAGATCAAGATATTATCAAAAATAAAACTATCGTAAGAGCAATAAGTGTTTCATTATTAGTTTTGTTTATGATTTTAGGGGCATATGCCTCAATTCGACTCCCCTTCTACCCTATCCCAATTACACTTCAAACTCTTATTGTCTTAACTGGCGCCATATTATTAGGAAGAAATTTATCCTCTTTAGCACAAGGAATTTATTTAGGATTAGGTATCATCGGAATACCTGTATTTTCTTCATTTGGTGCAGGAATATTATGGTTAGCTGGTCCAACAGGCGGGTATTTAATTGGATTCGTTCTGGCAAGTTTTATTGTAGGAATTCTGAGAACAGACAAGGTTTTCCATTCAACATTTATAATGATTTCACTCTTATTAATCGGTGAAAGTGTCCTATTTACTTGTGGAATGCTTCATCTATTTATGTTTTACAATTATACAATTAAAAATGCGATACTAATTGGTTTAGTTCCATTTATTCCTGGAGAGATACTTAAATTAAGCATAGCGGTAGGATTGATTAAAACACTAAAAAATTCACACATCATTAAATATATAAAATGATTGTTTAAAAACCTGTTCAAGAACGAGATTGATTCGTTGGCTTCGCCTCCTCACAATGACACTGCAGGCATTGTCATTCTGAGCCGAAGTCCTGAGCGCAGTGAAGAAGCAGCGAAGAATCTCGTAGTTTTTCAGAGATTTCAAATTATTCAGTCTGCTAAATATCTATTTATAAAGGAGAATTTTTGATGACTGATTTTAATAATATACATTTTGGATTAGGAACTTTACACCTGTTATCAAATGCGAAGACACGTTCAATCTCTGCTGAAAATCCTAACGGAGAAGTAGGAGGTGGAGCCAAAGAACTTCCCGATGAAAACAATGCTGCATCCAACTTGGGAATTGGCTGGAAGGTAAGACCCTGCATTACCTTACTGAAAAATACTGAAACTACTTTAGCTGATATTAAAGTACCGGGTATTATCCAACATATCTGGATGACAGTTGATCCGAAAGCTTATCGCAATTGTGTCCTTAAATTTTTCTGGGATGATGAAAAAACCCCTTCGGTTGACGTGCCATTAGGGGATTTCTTTGCAAATGGACACGGTCTGCGTTATAATGTTAATTCATTGCCAGTTGCTGTTAATCCATCTGGGGGATTCAATTGTTATTGGCAAATGCCATTCAAAAAAAGATGTAGAATCACAATAGAAAATCAGCATCTTGAAGATATTAATGGGTTTTTCTATCAGATTAATTATTCTCTTTGTGACATTCAAAATAACTCAGCATATTTTCATTCTCAATGGCGAAGAAGTGTCACAAGTCGAAAGGATCCACAACATATTATCCTTGATGACATTAAGGGTAAAGGACACTATGTCGGCACATTTATCGCCTGGACACAACTTTCTAATGGTTGGTGGGGAGAAGGTGAAATTAAATTCTTTATTGATGATGATAAAGAGGATCCAACTATATGTGGGACAGGTACTGAAGATTATTTTGGTGGTGCGTGGTGTTTTCAAGATACATATTCCACAGCCTTTCTCGGTTATCCGCTTTGGAGAAAAGTTGAGGGTGAAGTTCCAAAGCATGCGATGTATCGCTGGCATATAATGGACCCAATAAGGTTTGAGAAAAATCTTCGGGTTACAATTCAAGCTCTTGGTTGGTGGCCCAATGCAAAATATCAACCTTTAGCCGATGATATTGCTTCAGTGGGTTACTGGTATCAGACAGAACCACATGGCAAATTCCCTGTTTTGCCAATTCCTGAAGAAAGATGGCCAAGATAACTTTATAAATTTTTTTTGGAGTGCGGTAGTCATACTACCGCTTTGGTTGATGTGCAAGTATGACTTGCACTAAAGAAGGCGTAAGCAAAGGCTTACGTACTCCAAATAAATACTGAAATATTTTGAAAGTAAAATTACCACAGTTTAAACGGAGTTAAAAATGTTAGGAGTGAAATTCAAAAACCATTTCATTTTCTTTATAATTATTCTATTAATTTTATTCATAGGATGTCAGAATATCAAAATGTTTAGAAAAGAAGAACAAATGAAAGAAAAAGTTACTACTTTTACAAAACAAGAATTATTCGAAATAACTCTTCCTAATGGTTTAAAAGTCTTAATTAATGAGAATCATTCTTCACCAGTAGTTGCTATTGATGCCTGGATTAATGTGGGTTCTCTAAATGAAGGTTCTTCTCCTGAAGTGAACGGTGTAACTCATTTTCTTGAGCATATGATGTTTAAAGGAACAAAAAAGAGACCTGTTGGAGAATTAGATAAGATTGTTGACTCTATAGGTGCCGAATGGAATGCAGGTACTTCAGAGGATTTTACTCATTATTATATTATTTCCGCAAAGGAATATATTGAAACCGCTTTGGATGTTTTATCCGACATATTGATAAATTCAACATTTGATGCGAATGAACTCGAGAAGGAACGCCAGGTCATTCTTGAAGAATATCGAAGAAAAGAGGATAATCCTCCCGCACTCATCTGGACACTTGCATCAGAACAAGCTTATAAAACTCATCCCTATAAAATGTCTGTCCTTGGTAAGCCTGAAACCATTAATAATATCACACAAGAAAAAATGTTTAATTATTATAACACTTACTACACACCTGATAATATGGTACTAATTCTATCAGGAGATATTAAACCAAATGAAGTATTAAGTTTGATTGAAAAATATTTTGGAGAGTTCAAAAGAAAACGCGGTGAATATCGAGATTCCTTTCCCGCAGAATATAATAAGAAAGAAAGAAAAATTATTAAAAAAGAAGTCAACGAGATTTATTTTATGATGACATTTCCTGCTCCATCAATTAAGGAAATTAAAGATATTTATGCAATGGATGTTCTATTAAGTATTTTGAGTGAAGGAAGAACATCAAAATTCTATCATATTCTAAGAGATAAGAAAAAACTTGTATCAGCAATCAGCGCTTCTTTCGCTACACAAAAAGACCCGGGATTATTTAATGTTTATCTCAATTGCAAAACAGAAAACATTGATAAGGTCGAGAAAGAAATCAAAGCAATAATTCAAAAAGTCCAAAAGGGCTATGTTAAACCAAAAGAAATTGATAAGGCAAAAAAATTACTTGAAAACAATTATAAATTTTCTAACGAAACCAACGAAGGACGTACAGGAATAATAGGTTTCTATTATATAGTTTCAGGCTCTAAGGATTTTGAATTGTCTTATATTGATAACATAAAAACTGTAACCAAACAAGATGTTGTTAATGTAGCAAATAAGTATCTGAAAACTAACAACGCAAATATAATAATGATTCAACCGAATAAAGTTTCGGAGAAATAAGTTATGAACAATAAAAAAATATTTTTATGGGTAATAATAATTATGGCTATTATATCAACTACCTTTTCAGAAAAGGATATCAATATTTATTATCTCGGCAACAGTTTAAAATTACTGATTAAGCCAAATCCTTATAATGACATCGTTGCTATCGATTGCTTTATTGATGTTGGCTCCTATTACGAAAAAGAAGACAATAATGGGATAACAAATTTCGTTCAGAAAATGCTCTTGAAAGGCACAAAGAAAAGAAGTGCTTTCGAGATTTCTAACGCACTTGAAGAAGTCGGTGGAATTATCAACATATCAACAGCTGAAGATTACGCAGAAATTTATACCATCACAACTTCTACTGACATTGATATTGCCATTGAAATCTTATCAGATGTATTATTTAATTCCAATTTCCCCAAAGATGAAGTCGAAAAAGAGAGAAACATTATTATTTCAGAAATTAAGAGAGCTGAAGACAGCTCTTTTCAGCACTGTTATAAACTATTCAAGAAAGCAATGTATGGGAATTCCTCTTATGGACTTCCTGTAGAAGGCAATCCAGATGTTATTAATAAATTATCAAGAGACGATTTAATTGAATATTATAAGACGTATTATGTTCCCAATAATATGATAATCTCGATAGTGGGCAATGTAAATCCTTCTGAGATTGTTAATAAAATTGATGAGGCTTTTGGATACAATAACGAATCGCAATTTGAAAGAAGTGTTCCTGAAATCAAAACCGCATCAGGAGGAAAAGAAGTTGTTATTGAAAAAGATGTGATGCAAGCGATGATTCTTGTCGGATACCCGACTATGAGTATAGATAATGATGATTATCCGCGATTAAAAGTTATGGATGCGATATTGGGTATGGGTATGTCATCAAGATTATTTGTGGCTTTGAGAGATAAAAAAGGATTAGCGTATGCTGTCGGTTCATTTTCACCCACAAGACGAGATAAGAGTCATTTAGTTGGTTATATCGGAACAAAACCCGAATCATTAGTAGAAGCCAAAAATGGAATAATTGAAGAAATAAATAGATTGAAAAAAGATTTAGTTACGGATGAAGAACTCGATAAAGCAAAGAATTCGATTATTGGAAGATATTTAATTGACCATCAAGAAAATAAACGTCAAGCCTGGTATTTAGGCTGGTATGAGCTTATTGGCGTCGGACAAAACTTTGATGATTTATACATTCAAAAAATTAAAAATGTGACAAAATATGATGTAAATCGTGTCGCAAATAACTACTTTTACTCCCCCACTATCGCTATAATAAAGCCGAAAGAAAAGAAATAATCAAAATCATAGCACAAGCAAAAAGGGACAGATGTATATCGTCTGTCCCTTTTTTTAATATTTCCTCATTAACCCTATTACAACTCCTTGAATCTGGACATTCTTTTCATCAACTATAATGGGTTTCATATTCACATTTGCAGGTTCGAGATGAATCTTATTTTTCTTACGATAAAACTTTTTGATTGTTACATCATTATTATCAATTAGTGCAACAACTGTCTCACCATCCTTTGCAGATTTCCTTTCTTCTACAATCACATAATCGCCATTTCTAATATGTTCATCAACCATAGAATCACCAACAACTTTCAAGGCAAATGTCTTATTCTTATTCGTAAAACCTGGTGATATTGAAATAGATTCCGGATTTTCTATAGCTTCAATTGGCTTACCTGCAGAGACTAAACCTAATAATGGAATTTCATTACTCAGACTTTGAAATGCACTTTCACCCAATTCCAATGAACGACTCCTGTTCCATTTCCTTTTAATACATCCTTTTTTCTCAAGATTAACAAGATGCTGATAGACCGTTGCAATCGAAGAAAGCCCCACACCTTCACCAATCTCTTCTAATGAAGGAGAAAAGCCATTATTTTTAATGAAGCTTATAGTAAAATTCAGAATTTCTCTTTGACGCTTGGTTAAATACATATTCATCATCCTTTTAATAACATAGAACAATATTCCTAATAAATTGAGGCCACTAAAATACTGGCAAATTTGTCATTCACGTGTAAACGGGAATCCCGAATTATACCAAAATTGTTTAAAAAACTTCTGGATTCCTGCTTTCGCAGGAATGACAGAATGTCATTCGTTAGTTTTTCGGAGATCTCAAATTATTTTGCCAAATACATCTAAATATTAATACGAATAAAAAACGAAAGTCAATGAAAATATATTTGTTATTTTTTCACTAAAGATAATCAATTTTTTTAACGAAAAATAGCTTGACAAGGATATTCTCATTTAATACCTTTCGTTCCGTTTTACATTTTTTGCTACTTTTTTTATTTTTGAATGAGGTTTCATTCTTTATTCCAAAGAGGTGTATTTTATGCCGGAAAAAAAACGAAAAAGAAAAAAGAAAAACGAAAAAGATGAAATTAATAAAGAGAATTGGGAAGAGGAAGAAGACCTCTTAGAAAGTTTAGACGAGCTTGACAAACCTGTGTTTATCGAAGATATCTTACCAATAGAACAAAATCGTTATGACGAAGATTATTATCAGAACTGGTAAAAGATTGATTATTATTATGTGTAGAGACGTGATATATTACATCACTACGTTAAATTAAAAAAATAATGGAGTATATTTTGATTTTTCTAAAATCAGTTTTACCCTTCTTAAATAAATCTAAAACTAAAAAATTTTTTAAAATTATCCTCAATATGCAATGGTATCCACATATTCATCATCAAAGGGAGGAAATTGAATGCAATTTGACATTGTTAAGCTTCTCAATGAGACCGCCGAAATGGGTGCCTCTGATATCCATCTCCAGGTCGGATACCCACCAATATTCAGAGTAAAAGGAGTCCTTACCGCAGGGAAATACCCACCTTTAAATAATGAACAGATTCAGTCGTTCATTCAAAAAATTATGCCTTCCCGTCTTAATCAATCTTTTAATCAAACAGGTGGTGCTGATTTTAGTTATATGATACCGGGTGTAGCCCGATACAGAGTCAGTGCCTATAAACAAAGAACCACTTTTGGATTATCAGCCCGTGCAATCACACTTAAAATACCGACATTTGAAGAATTAGAATTCCCACCGGCAATAAAGCGAATTTCTAATCTCAGGAGAGGTTTAGTTTTAGTTACTGGAATGACTGGATGCGGTAAATCCACCACTCTTGCCTCAATGATAAATTATATAGGAAATACAAGAAACTGTAAAATTATTACAGCTGAAGACCCGATTGAGTATATGTTTCTTGATTGTAAAAGGAGCTTAATAAGTCAGCGTGAAATTGGGACAGACGTGGATACATATGTTACCGCATTAAAGCAATCATTGCGTCAGGACCCCGATGTTATCTTGATTGGTGAGATGAGAGACGTTGATTCCATAAGAATCGCTATCAAAGCGGCTGAAACGGGTCACCTCGTTTTTAGCACTGTTCATACAACCAATGCACCCCATACCATTGAAAGAATTATCAGTAATTTCCCTCAAGACGAACAGGAATTAGTTACAGATCAATTAGCACTAAATTTAAGGGCAATAATATCACAACGACTTTTGAAGCGTGCCGATGGCTCTGGTAGAATTGCTGCGATGGAAACATTAATTGTTAATCTTACGGTAAGTAAATTGATAAAGGAAAATCGACTCCTTGATATTCGTAATATAATGATGACAGGGATCGATGATATGCAAGTCTTTGACCAAGCTCTTGCAAATCTGTATAGAGAAAATAAAATAACATATCAAGAAGGGGAAACAGAATCTGACGATATTCATGCTTATAAGCGATTCACACTCGGAACGGCTGCTTCAGGTGATAAGGGTGTTATTATAGGTTAATAAAATACAATAAATTATTTCACAGGATTTGCAGGATTTTAGTTTCTAATCTTGTAAATCCTATCAAATATCTATTAGCTTATTGTTTTGTCTTCGTTTTCTTCGTGGTTTTATTGTTTTTTAATCCTACCTAATATCTCAATTATTTAGTATTAATAATTTTCAAAATATTTGTTTGCATATTTTGTTGGTCTTATGATATAAACCCAATTATTATTCCATAAAAATCAATATTAAGGGGTAAGGAAAAATGTGGGAACTTGTCCCAACAGGAATAGAGGGGCTTGACAAGATATTAATGGGAGGTATTCCACATCCAAGCACAGTTCTCATTGAAGGTCCTATCGGTAGCGGAAAATCTGTGTTGGGTATGCAATTAATTTATACAGGAATTACAAAGCAAAACCGTCCTGGAATGATACTTGCCCTTGATAAATTCCCCAAAATGCTTTTCAAGGATGCTGAGAACTTCAGCTGGAATTTCAAGGATTTAGAAAAAGAAAACAAATTTCAATTTATTTCTGCCTTTCCTGATGATTTGATTCAACCTTTTTCCCATACAGTTTGTCATGCAGAGGAATTAATAGATAATTCTATAGCCAAGATAAACGCTCAAATATTGCTTATCGATAGCATCTCGCATCTGTGGCGGATGAGTAATAATATTGATGAATTGAAACAAATTTGTGAAAAAATTATCGCCTTTCTTAAGGCTAAGAATCTCACCTCTTTTATTATCATATCCAGGGATGAATATCCTGGACAAGGAACCTTTTTTGAAGAATATTTCGCGGATGTCATTATTAAACTTCATAATTATCCGTCTCAGGATTCTCTATCAGGAGAAAATATTCGCTCAATAGAAATTGCCAAGAGCCGTGGACAGAATTGTATTTCGGGTAAACATAGAATCAAACTATCTAAAAATGGGATCTCAATTTTCCCTCATAGATTTATTGAACTGAACGAAACGCGCGATTGGGAAATTAGTAAAATAAAAATTTCAACCGGATTACCTGAACTTGATAAACTTCTTGATGGTGGCTTATTAGAAGGCTCTACAACACTCATTACAGGAATACCTGGTTCCGGCAAAACTACTTTTTATATTCAATTAGTTAAGAACTGTCTTGATACGAATAAAAAAGCACTCATCGCCTCTTTCGATCCCGGAAAAAAAATTGAAAGCGACCTTACCTTTTTAGGAATAAATATTGAAAAAGCTCAACAATCTAATTTTCTTCATATCATAAAACAGAATCCAATCTATCTTAATTTAGACGAGTTTATTTATGAGCTGGAAAAGATTATTAAAGAACAAAAACCTCAATTGGTTATAATCGATAGTTTAACTGATTTTGAATCTTCTATTGAAAACACTATAAAATTAAGAAATTATTTATATCTAATCATTCATTTATTTGAAAAAAATAATGTCATAGGATTATTAACCTGTGAAACACGTTTTAACGAACCCATAAGAAGCCTATCGGATATTGACCATTCATATCTTGTTGATGGTGTAATACATTTGAGTTTGAGTGAGGAAGATAAGAAACTGTCTCATGAGATTAGTGTTTTGAAAATGAGAGGAGTTTCCTGTAATGCTGAAAGAAGAAAATGTATCATTGATAATACGGGATTGAAAATATATATGTAACTAATATTAAATTTGAGATTTCAAATTGTGCATAATAAATTGCACTGCTATTAAGATGATTCGGGATACATATCCTGAACCATCTGAGAAAAATATTTTCCATATCAATCTTAAATTCATATAAGAAGGGAATTATGATGAGAAAAAAAATCAATCTCTTAATTATTTTTCTCATTTGTATCAATCTTTTAACTTCGGGATTTCTCTTTAAAAAGAAAAAAATTGAACCTGTAGAAATTGAACTGAAAAAGGAAGATATTTATACTGAACCCGCTATTAAACCTACCGAGACACCTATCCCTGAAAAAACTGATGTTAAAAAAGAAGATTATACTTTGGGTAATGAAGGCCTTCCTATTCTCGTTGTAAATAATTTCAAAGCAGATAAAATTGATCCCGCAGTTATTAATATTATTTCTGACAAATTACAGTTTGATATCTTAAAAAATGGAAAATTCAGGATTATTGATAGAATTAATCTTCCAAAGTTATTTGAAAAACAAAATATAAAAACTCAAAAGGAATTCGAACCACTTAAATCTTATTGTGAAAAATTGAAGAAGATTAATATCGATTATCTGATTTCTGGAAACCTGAACAATTATAATGAAACCTATTCTCTTGATTTGCTTCAAGTAAATGTGAGCAATTGTGAAGTAGAACAAATTGCAAATGTCATAGCTAAAGAAAATCCTTCAAATTTAATCAACGAAATAGATAATGTCGCCATAAAATTTGAACCAAAAACAAAAGAAAAAATTGAAGAAATTGTTAAAGAGAAACCAAAAGAGATTGAAAAATCTATTCCTGAAGTAAAATTACCAAGTAAACCCAAAGAAACTCCTGCCTCATCAAAAACTCCTGTTGAAGTTGTCGTGAAACCTACTCCTGAAGCAATTCCATCACCGACTATTCCAACGAAACCTGCTATAGAACTTGAAGCAAAACCCGCACCAGAATCTACTCCGTTGGAACTCGTTCAAGCAAAACCAGCTATTGAACCTTCACCAATGCCTATATCTCCAGTATCCCCTATCGAGACTGCACAACCAACTCCCGAAGCTAAAGAATTAAAAACCGTCGAACCTAAAATTGCTAAATCGGCTGAGCAGGATTTATCATCAATAAATTCTCAACTCTCAGAATTGTCAAAGAAAATTGAAACTATTGAGAAAAAATTAGACGAAAATATAAAGCTTTCGACAAATCTCGATCAGGCTATAAAAAAGAATCAGGAAGAAATTGAAAAATTAAAACTCAAGATGACTGAATCATCTCAAGAATCTGTTGCGGTCTTAGAAGGAATTCCTGCTGAACAATTATATCAAGATGCTTTAAAATTTCCTGAAGGAAGTAAAGATAGATCCAATAAGCTTTTGCAAGCGATTAAGCAAGATCCCAATAACGTTATCTATCGTCAAAAATTAGCTAAAACGTATTATAGTCTGAAAGATTATGACAATGCTATTAAACAATGTGATGCGGCTATCAAAATCAATAACAATGACCCTTATAATTACACATTAAAAGGAACAACATTATTCGAAAAAGGAGAATACAAAGACGCCGCAATTCTTCACGAAAAAGCTATTCTACTTGACCCAACCTATTCCAGCGCCTATTACAACCTCGCACTTACCTATGAAAAAATAGACAGAAACCTCGCCATAAAAAAATGGGAAGAATACCTTAACATCTCCAATGACGACCCCACCCAACAAGACTGGATTCCTATTGCGAAAAAGAGAATGGAAAAACTAAAAATCGATACCGAAATGCCTAAATGATTTTATTGAAGCCACAGAGAACACAGAGAAGAAATTTAAAATGTAAAACGGACAACTGGCAATTTCAGATTGTCATTCTGAGCATAGCGAAGAATCTAATATTTTATTAAACATTGTCAGTTGTCAGTTTTTAATTTGAAATTGTGGGTGTTATTCTCTGTGTTCACTGTGGCCAAATTATGAAAGTTCTTGTTCTTTAATCATTTGTTATTTCTCGTCAGTTTAGACTTAACTTTTAGATTTTTCCGTCGATAAGTTTAATGAATACAACTTCATAGGTGTATGATGAAAAGAATACTATTAATTATTTTTATTATTTTAACATATACATATTTATTTTCTGAAGAGGTTATCAATCTCACGGATAATAAATCGCAGATTATTGAAACTCAACCAGTCAAAGATGAAACAACAAATTCTGCTTCCCCTGATATAATTCCTAATCTTTCTGAACCAGTTCAGACAGAACAGCCCACTTCAGATATTCCTCAGACTGATAATATCAACAAACAAAGCGACTTAATAACTGAACAACCAACTACTCAGCCAATTGACAAACCTATAATCCAAACCGAAGCAGATAAATCAAAAGAGAATGAAACATTAAATTTATCATCGCCTTCTTCTATCCCGGATACAAACAAAGATAAAGCCAAACCGATTGAACAAGACATAGTCTTATCCCCATTCATCAATGCTGATATACAACAACTTTCCCCTCCTCCAGTATTAAGTGAAGAAGAAAAAGAAAAAGCAAATTCTTTATTAACAAAAATTTTTGATGATCAAATACCTCTGATACCAAAGGAAAAATCAAAAGAGCAATCTATTAGAACATTAATTACATCAAGGGAGATTAAAAAATCCACCAAACCACAACAAGAAGTTGAAGTAATAGAAGAATTCAATTACTATCCAAAACAAAAAGAAGAAATATTAAAAGACTATAAATTAGAAGGCTATTTAAACATTAATACAGCCGATCTTGACCAATTACAGATGTTGCCTATGATAGATTATAGAAGGGCATTGGCAATTGTTGAACATCGTAAACAAAATGGAGAATTTAAAAACCTCATTGATATAGAAAGCGTTTTAGGTATAGATAACATCATCTTCAGTAAAATCTTTCCATATATTACACTTACCGGGGCAAATACCCTAAAGTATGTTAAAATTAAAAAATAGATTGCCTTCTTGACATCCCATCAAAGATATATTGAAATAATAGTGATTTAAGACAATTTTTTAAAATGATTAAAACTACATTTTTTTACTTGCAATTCGTATCCCATAGTAAGTAATTTTCTGAACAAATTTATGTAGCGACGCGATTTATCAAATCTATTTGGTGTCATTGCGAGGAACGAAGTGACGAAGCAATCTAATCCTACAAAAACGAGATTGCTTCACGATAAGACCGTTCGCAATGACATAACTCCAGATAAATCCAATCGCTACAATTTTGGAGGTAATCTTGGAACTATTAGAAACGAGAAGTCTTGTTAAGGTATATGGAGATAGGAAGGTAGTTGATGATGTAAATATCAAAGTTCAGCGTGGGCAAATTGTGGGATTATTAGGTCCCAATGGTGCGGGTAAGACCACTACCTTCAATATAATTGTCGGTCTGATTAAACCGACAGCAGGCTCTGTGTTTATAGATAATGAAGATATTTCTCAATTACCCATACATATCAGGGCGAGAAAAGGAATAAGTTATTTACCGCAGGATGTGTCAATATTTAGAAAATTAACTGTAGAAGAAAATATTCTCGCTATTGGCGAAGCTATAGGGCTTGACGTTGATGCAAGAGAAAAAAAGCTTCAACGCCTTTTAGAGGAATTAAATCTTGAACATCTGGCAAAGAATAAGGCTTATACACTTTCGGGAGGAGAAAGAAGAAGAGTTGAGATAGCCAGAGCATTAGTCCCATCACCAACCTTCATTCTTCTTGATGAACCGTTTTCAGGAGTAGACCCAATCGCCGTATCAGAATTACAAACTCACATCGCACATCTAAAAAGTAAAGATCTTGGAATTTTAATTACAGACCACACTGTTAGAGAAATTCTACAAGTTACAGATTGGGCGTTTTTACTGTTTGATGGAAAAGTTGAAGTAGAAGGAACAGCAGAAAAGATAATTAATGACAAAAAAGCACGTCAATCATATTTAGGTGAAAAATTTACTATGTAAATATTGTAACACGAGATAATAAATTTTTCAAAAATATTATTCACAATTTTATAATTATATATGTAGCGGTTGCATTTATGCGACGAAATCGTGTGATAAATCGCACCGCTACATTTATGAACAGTAATTATGGACAATTTATTATCTCATAAATACACTGCGACATAAATGTCGCCTTACACTTTTAAGAGAGGCATTCAACTATGGAAATAAGGGTAACCAGCCGACATACTGAAATCAGTGATGAGATTCGTAAATATCTCGAGAACAAAGTAAAGAAATTAGAAAAATATTTTAGTCGAATAGTTGAAATTCATGCCATCCTTGATAAAGAAAAATATAGATGCTCCGTAGAAGTAGCTATTCAAACTAATACGGGTAAAATTGTTGCTCAACATGAAAATCAGGATATGTTATCATCTATAGATTTAGTAATAAATAAACTTGAGAGACAACTAAAAAAACTTAAAGAAAAAAGACGGGATTTGAAACGGGGTGGAAAGGAAGATAAGTATCTAATCACTCCAGAAGTTTTAGCAGACCAAACTGTCAAACAATTACCCAAAATCTCTGATGTTAATAAAATCTTTTTAGAAAAAATGACTATTGATGATGCAGTTTTAAAACTTAATTCTGTAAAAAGAAATCTCTTTGTCTTTTTAAACTCTTCAACAGAAAATATTAATTTATTACATAAAAACCAGGATGGAAGTATATCTTTAACAATCTTAGAAATTAAAAAATGATAAAATCAAGACAGATATCTTTGTCTATTCAAAAGAGTAAGAAAAATGGACCTTGATTTCGGACAACCTATTAAAAGGGATGACATAGAAATTGCAAAACTGTTTGAGGCTGAAATCCTTAAACTTAAGCTCATTTCTGGAGAAAAAGGCTTAAATAACAAGATAATCACAATTGAGCTTAATAGACCAGGTTTAGCTTTCACAGGCTTTTTTGATTATTTTTCTGATTTTAAGATTCAAATATTTGGAAAAACAGAGCTCTCTTATTTATTGCAACTCAGCGAAAAAATGATGAAGAAAAGGCTAAGAGATATATTTGCTTATAATCTTCCTTGTGTTATTGTTACAACAGATCTTGAAGTACCCAGTTACTTAAAATACCTATCAAATAAGAGGAACATACCTGTTTTATCAACGCCATTACCAACAACTTATTTTTCTTCTCAGCTAACAACATTTCTTGAGAAACTTCTTGCACCACAATTAAATGTACACGGTGTTTTAATGGATGTTTATGGCGTGGGAGTCCTTATAGTTGGTAAAAGTGGAGTAGGAAAAAGCGAATGTGCTCTTGAACTTGTTGAAAGAGGTCACAGACTTGTCGCAGATGATGTGGTGAGTATAATAGCATTAAGTAATAATGTTTTAATTGGGCAAGGCTCAGATGTCCTTAAACACCATATGGAAATAAGAGGCATTGGAATTGTAAATGTGGAGGCACTATTTGGTGCTGGTTCAGTTCGGACAAGCAAAAAAATCTCACTCCTTGTCAATCTTGAAAAATGGGCTGAAGAAAAACAGTATGAAAGACTCGGTTTCGATAGCACAAACTATAAGATTTTTGATATTGATATTCCTTTAGTCACTATTCCAGTCGCCCCAGGTCGAAATATCAGTATCCTCATAGAAGTGGCGGCATTAACTGAAAGGCTTCGTGAAAGCGGGTATAATCCTGCCCTTGAATTTAATCGCAATTTGATAGAGAGAATGCTGAATAAAAAAAATAAATCACTTGAGAACAATGAAAAAGATTAATTTCATATTTGGAATACATAATCATCAGCCAATAGGTAATTTTGGATTTGTCTTTGAAAATGCCTATAATCAGGCTTATTTGCCCTTTTTGGAAGTAATTGAGAAGCATCCAGGAATTAAGATGGCTTTTCATTTTAGTGGTCCTTTGATTGATTGGATTGACGAGAATCATCCTGAATTTTTTGATAGATTAGCTGAACTTGTGGCAAATGGACAAATTGAAATGATGACGGGTGCTTATTATGAACCAATACTCCCCATTATTCCGGATGAAGATAAAATTGGTCAGATAAAAAAATTAACTGAATATATTAAAAGGCGCTTTGATTACGATGCAATCGGAATGTGGGTTGCAGAAAGGGTCTGGGAACCACATTTACCTAAACCTATTAATCAAGCCGGTGTGAAATACACGGTTATTGATGATAACCACTTTAAATTTGCGGGACTGACTGAAGAAGAAACATTTGGCTTTTATGCTTCAGAAGAATTGAATTATGCCATTAATATTTTCCCAATTAGTGAAAAATTAAGATATACCATTCCTTTCAGACAGGTAAAAGAGACAATTGATTATCTCCGAGATATTAGCACAGAAGATGGAAAAAGAATAGTAGTAATGGCGGATGATGGTGAAAAATACGGTGTTTGGCCCCATACACACGAACATTGTTATACAAAAGGATGGCTGAATGAATTCTTTTCTGCACTTGAAGATAATTCCAGCTGGATAAATATAATTACATTTAAAGACGCAATAAGTAATTTTGCACCAATTGGGAGAATTTACTTGCCCACGGCTTCTTATAGAGAAATGATGGAATGGGTTTTACCTCCACAGTTTAATCATACTTATGAAGAATTAAAAGAAGAACTACAACAGTTAAAGTTATACGAAAAAATTAAACCATTTTTTAAGGGTGGTTTCTGGAGAAATTATTTCCCGAAATATCCCGAGGTTAATCACTTTCATAAGAAGATGTTGAGAATTAGTAATCGTCTTAATGGCTTGGATGATAATCTCAAGAAAGATAAAACGTTTATTGAGGCAAGGAACTATCTCTGGAAAGCACAATGCAACTGTGCCTATTGGCATGGTATTTTTGGAGGACTTTATCTCAATCATCTTAGATATGCTGTCTACAACAATCTTATCAAATGTGAACAACTCATCGACAAAATTGTTCAGAAAAATGAAGATTTTATCAATCTTGAAGTAATAGATTTTGATAGTGATGGCTATGATGAAATAATCATAGAAAATAAGTCACAAAATCTTTACATATCTCCAAGATTAGGAGGTTCTTTAATTGAGTTTGATATAAAAAAGGCAGGATTTAATTTAATCGATACGTTGAGCAGAAAAGAAGAAGCTTATCATATACTGGCAAAAACTGCAAAGCTTTCTTCAGACCAGGAAGAAACCGCTACGATTCATAGTGAGATTAAAGCGAAAGAGCGCGGGCTTGAGCAATTATTAGATTACGATTGGTATCGAAGGAGTTGTTTCTTAGACCATTTTATGAATCTATCAGCTACATTGACAGATTTCAAAAGAGCTAAATATCCTGAGGACGGTGATTTTGTTAATCAACCTTATAGTTATGAAATCAAGAAGAAAAAAGATGGTTATCAACTAAGACTTCATCGAGACGGTGCTTTATATCGCCCTGATAGTGTGTTCCCAATAAGTGTTACAAAGATTATTATCGTCAATAAAGAGGATCGAAATATTTTACCTGTTTCTTATTTGATAAAAAACAATTCTGGGAAGAAAGTTGAAACAATATTTGGTGTAGAATTTAACATAAATCTCTTAGCAGGCAATGCCGAAGATAGATATTACAATGTTCCTGGGATACAATTAGAGAATAAAAAACTAAATAGTATTGGAGAAATAGAAAATATTAAAGAATTTTATTTGGTAGATGAATGGCAAAAAATTGTTGTTAAACTCATTGTTGATAAAGAAGCAAAATTCTGGAGATTTCCTAACGAGACGGTCTCACTCTCAGAAGACGGACTTGAAAAGGCATATCAAGGCTCGGTAATTCTTCCCCATTGGAATTTAGCATTACAACCAGAAGAGGAATTTACTGTAACAATCACATTAAGTATTGAAAGTAAAAAATAAGAAATTCATAGTAGTGCGACATTTATGTCGCAGGTTTTTGTAGGAAATGGTTTCAAATCGTTTCATATAAAAATCTCTGAAATACTAAAAAGCAATATTATTTTATCTGTCATGCTGAACTTGTTTCAGCATCTCAATTGAGATTCCGAAACAAGTTCGGAATGACATAGCTAAGGAATGATTAGCATACAATGGAAGACACTTTTAACAGAACATTCGTAATAGAAAACCAGTTGGGATTGCATGCAAGACCTGCTGCTCAACTTGTCCAGACTACACATAAATATCCCAATGTTGACGTCAAGATTACAAAGAATGGTGAGACTGTTGATGGCAAAAGTATTATGGGTGTCCTAATGTTATGTGCTGAATTGGGGAGTAGTATTAATGTCATAGCAAAAGGAGATGGAGCTGAACAACTGCTAAATGAATTAGAACAATTAATAAAAAATAAATTTGGTGAGGAATAAATTTGTAGCGGTCGCATTTATACGACATAAAATATTTGTTAAATTAAACGTAGAGACACAAAACATTTTATCTCTACAATAAATGTTAATGTACTATCAAAGTTTAATTAATTATGAAACAAAATCTATTCAAAGGCACAGCAGCATCACCAGGTATTATAATAGGTGATGTCTTTATCTTTGATAGCCAAAAATATGTAATAGAAAAGACCTTAATCCCACCTAAAGATGTCCCTCTTGAAATAAAAAAACTTAAAGACGCAATAGAAGTCTCTAAGAATGAAGTATTAAAAATAAAAGAAGCCGTTAACAGGGAAATCGGTGAGACTCAAGCCGCTATTTTTAATTTTCACCATTTAATGCTCGATGACCCGCAAGTTATCAATAAGGCTATTGAAATAATTGAAAAAGAGAATGTCACAGCTGAATATGCCATTCAGACAACATTTGATAAAATTATATCAAACCTTTCTCAACTCGATAACGCTTATATAAAAGAAAGACAATCAGATTACAAAGATATATGCTTAAGAGTTATAGGAAATTTATCCGGTATAAAACATAAAACTTTGGAAACTTTAGATAAAAAAGTTATCGTTGTAGCGCACGACCTCTCCCCTTCTGATACTGCAAATATGGATAAATCTAAAGTTTTGGGCTTTACCATAGAAATGGGTGGACCTACTTCACACACTGTCATTATGGCAAAGGCTCTTGAAATACCTGCTGTTGTGGGCATAAATAACATTCTCAGTTTTGTAAAAAACGGTGATAAAATAATTGTAGATGGAACAGAAGGTGTTGTCATCGTTAATCCGGATAATAAAACTCTCAAAAAATATCAAATAAAGAAATATGAATTTGAAACAGTCGAAAAATCACTGTTTAAATTAGCTCAACTTAAAGCAAAAACTTTAGATGGTTATGAAGTTGAGCTGGGTGCCAACATTGAGCTTCCGGATGAAATTGATCACGTTAAAAAACATGGTGCTAAGGGAATTGGTCTTTTCAGAACAGAATTTTTATTTTTACGGAAAGCAGATTTACCTTCAGAGGAAGAACAGTTCGAGGAATATAAAAAAGTAGTTAAAGCAATGGCGCCAGACCCTGTTATAATTAGAACCTTTGATCTTGGTGGAGATAAATTTATATCAAAAACTGCTGCTATAGAAGAATTAAATCCGTTCCTTGGTTTACGTGCCATCAGATTAAGTTTAAAATTCCCTGATATGTTTAAAACCCAGCTCAGGGCTATTCTTCGTGCAAGTGTCTATGGCAATGTAAAAATACTCTTCCCGATGATTTCAGGCAAAGAAGAAATTCGTAAAGCAAAAGGATTAGTTGAAAGTGTTAGACACGAACTTAAGAACAAAAATGTTCCTTTTGATGAGAATATAAAAATAGGGATAATGATTGAAATCCCTTCAGCGGCTTTAATTGCTGATTCTCTTGCTCAAGAAGTTGACTTTTTCAGCATCGGAACAAATGATTTAATCCAGTATATGTTAGCTGTTGATAGAGGAAACGAAAAAGTCTCTTATTTATATAATCCGCTTCATCCTTCAGTTTTGAAATTAATTAAGTATGTCACAGATAGTGGGCATAATAATAAAATCTGGGTCGGTGTCTGTGGTGAAATGGCTGCAGAACCTGTATTAGCTTTTATTCTAATTGGATTGGGCGTTGACGAGTTAAGTATGAGTTCACTCGCAATACCTGATGTGAAAAGGATGATAAGAAATATTCGATTATCAGATGCAAAGACATTTGCGGATAAGATTCTTAAACTATCTGATCCAAATAGAATCCGTAAAGAAGCAGAAAGGGCACTGCTCAAATTAATTCCGGATATGGTATTGATGTAATGACAGGATATTCATAGGGACATATATTAAATTAAAAATTTGTTATTGGGAATTTTAGATTTAAAATTTCCAATTTTCAATCTACAATAATCTAATGGGCAATTTTTGCTAAAATGAAAAATAAACTTATTGGAGTCGATATTGGCGGAACAAATATTAAAATTGGTATCCTCACCAAAGACGGCAAAATAATTCATAAAACATCAATTCCTACGTATTCTATTGTAGGGGACGTATATATGCGTCCCTTACATTCACCGGAAAAACCCCAAGATATTGTCAAAAGATTATGCGATGCCGTTAAAAACTTATGTTATAAGAATAAGATAAGACTTAGTGAAATTGTGAAAATTGGTATCGGATGTCCAGGTCCCTTAAACTCTAAAAAAGGTATTATTTACAGTACACCCAATCTTTTTGGTTGGGAAAATTTCCCTTTGAAAAAGTGTATGGAACGCCATCTAAAAATTCCTACGGTTGTTAATAATGATGCCAACTCCGCAACTTATGGCGAATACTGGTTAGGAGCAGGCAAAGGCTATTCCACAGTAGTTTGTTTTACACTCGGCACAGGAATTGGCGGTGGAATAATATTGAATGGGAAATTATTTAAGGGGATTGATGATTCTGCTGGTCATCTCGGACATACTACTATTGACCCTGATGGACCGAAATGCGGATGTGGAAATACAGGATGTCTGGAGGCATTAGCTTCGGCACCCAATATGGTTAAACGAGCTATTTCTAAAATTAAAAATGGAACAAGAACAAAATTAACAACTTTAGCAAATGGCAATCTGAAAAATATCACAGCCAAAATGATTCATATCGCAGCAATCCAAGGTGATAAATTTGCGAAAGAATTATTGGCAGAAACAGGAAGATACTTAGGAATAGCTGTAGCAAACGTCTTGAACATCCTCAATCCTGAAATAGTCATATTTAGTGGAGGAATGATAGAAGCAGGAGATTTGTTGTTTAAACATATCAGAAAAGAGGCAATGAAAAGAGCACTTCCCCAACCTGCAAAAAGAGCCAAAATCATTCCAGCAAAATTAGGCAATAATGCTGGTATCATCGGTGCTGCAGGATTGGCATTAGTGGGAGATAATATTTAAAATCAGAATAAAAAAAACAGGGATGAACAGGATAAAAATGTAGGGAACGCACAATGTGCGTTCCGAATGTAAACGTATTTCTGCGTCCCCTACATTTTCATTTATTTTCTGTTTCACTTGCATTCGGATTTGGATTATGAAGTGAGCAATAAACGGTTGTCTTGTCATCACTAATAGAGTATATTCCCCCTTCAGGGCATTTCTCAGGAATTCCTAAATCTTTAAGTGTCGGCGTTTGCTCCGGATTATTAATTACCCACTGTTGAAGCTTTGTTTCATATGTTTTAATATTACTTATACAGGCAGTAGATTTAGATTTATTCATCGAATACTGATACATACTTACTTGATTTTCCAAATTCGGTTGAGGTTTAAAATACTGCCAGGTTAAATAAAAAATTATCACTACAACGATTAACAGAATTATAAGTGCAAATCCTTTTTCTCTTCTTTTCATTTTCATTCTCCGGAAATTATTAATAATACAGATTAACAAATATATCTCTTTTAAAGCAACAATTTTCTTTTATCATTGTTGTTCATAATCCCCACTTTAGTGGGAATGAATTTTCCCTGCTAAAGCAGGTACTACAAACTTGTAAATCAATATCAGTATTTTAGAGGTCTCAATATGTACTTAATATCTTACTTTAAATATACAAATACAAGTTATTTTATATCAATATGTTATAATATTGTGAATTATACTGATTTCTTTATTTTTTCTTTTAATTTTCTCCACCATTCCAGACGTTTTTTGATTTCTTTTTCAAATCCGAAGTCTGAAGGTTTATAGAATTCTTTTCCGAGAAGTCTTTCGGGAAGGCATTCTTGACCGGAGTAGTGCATTTCATATTCATGGTCATATTTATAATCCTTACCATAACCTAACTCTCTCATTAAATCTGTGGGAGCATTGCGAATATGCATTGGAACAGGTTGATAACCCGATTCCTTAATCTCTGCTTCCACACCTAAATATGCCTTATAAACCGCATTACTTTTGGGAGCTGTGGCAAGATATATCGCTGCTTGTGCTAAAGCTAATTCTCCTTCTGGAGACCCAAGAAAATGATAGGCTTCCTTCGCCGAATTAGCTATAACGAGCGCATTCGGGTCAGCATTTCCTATATCTTCAATTGCAAATCTGACCATTCTTCTTGCAACATATAGTGGATCTTCTCCCGCCTCTAACATTCGTATCAACCAATATACTGCGGCATCAGGATCACTACTCCTTAAACTTTTATGCAAAGCTGAAATTAAATTATAATGCTCCTCCCCTGCTTTATCATACATCAAAGCCCTTTTCTGATACGCATCTTCAATATCCCTTCTCGTAACTGTAAATTCTTTAACATTTTTCCCACCCTTATAATTATATATAAATTCGAGAGTATTCAAAGCAATTCGAGCATCCCCGTTTGCCATTTCAGATATTTTATCAAATGAATCCTCTTGAAAATTAATCTTTATCTGACCCAATCCTTTTTCTTTATCAGCTATTGCCATCTTAACTATCTCTTTGATTTCATCCGCACTAAGGATATTTAGTGTAAAGACTTTGCAACGTGAAAGAAGCGGAGAAATAATTTCAAAGGAGGGATTTTCCGTTGTAGCACCAATTAATGTAATTGTTCCATTCTCAACAAACGGAAGGAAGGCATCTTGCTGAGCTTTGTTAAATCTGTGTATTTCATCGACAAAAAGAATCGTTCTTTTATTGAAATTATTTTTACTATAGTAGGCTTTATCAATGACCTGTTTTACATCCTTCACACCTGAAGTTACTGCACTCATTGAAACAAAATCCGCATTAGAATATTTTGCAATAAGGAAGGCAAGTGTTGTCTTACCGCTTCCAGGTGGTCCCCAGAAAATTACAGAGGTCAATTCACCTTTCAAGATTAATTGTCGTAAGGGGGCATTCTCTGATAAGATGTGTTTTTGGCCGATAAACTCTTCCAGAGATTGAGGTCGCATCCTGTCTGCAAGTGGAGTAAATAAATTTTTCTTTGATTGAGTTTCTTTCTTAAATAAATCCATCAGGGTTATATTAAATGATTATTGGTTTAGAAACATAAATGGAACAGGGATAAAGTGGTGCGAGATTTATCTCGCAAAAAGATGCGGCATAAATGCTGCGCCACATCCGAATACGAGCGAACCAGAAAATAAATGAAAAATGTAGTATTGTAAATTTTAAATTAGAAATTTGATATTTTAAATTTCCAATTTTTGAATTTATCCTGTGTCTCCCGTCCATCCCTGTTAATTTATAATTATTATCATTTAATCTCTCTTAATACAATACCAGAGAGGAGTTTAGGATAGAAGAAAGTAGATTTTTGAGGCATTCTATCATTTGCCAGGGCAATTCCCTTAACTTTTTCTAAAGGGGTAGGATTCATAAGAAAAGTTATTTTGCTCTTTCCAAATAAAACCTTTTCTATCGCTTCAGCCATATCATTTGTAAAAGAGATTTCTGATTCATCAAGTTCAATCTCCGGATTTCCAACCCATAATTGCATAATGACATATCTTTGAAGTATGGTAACATCCAATGATTTTTTCATATCGGAGATTTTTTCTTCAATTATATCATCGTAATCAACATCATCTCTCAATTTAATCAAAAAATTTCTTCCATCTTTCATAACCATACCAAATGCAGTTTGGATGCCAGTATACTGTCCTAATTCAGTTGTAAATCTTTCTCTTAATTCCTCAACATTCTTCGAAACTTTAAATTTTTTTATCTCGAAGGCTTCCTCTAAATCGCTTAAGAACTCATCGTGGTCGGTTCCAAAATCGTCGTTCAAAATTCTATGTATTGGCAATATGCTCAAACCTTCACTTTCCGAGTTTGTCAAATACATCATTACATAATCACTTGGTAAAGGTTTCGTTGGTTTTTTCTTTAACGATTCCCTGATTTCATTCTTATAATTCAATGCGGTTTCATATCTGTGGTGACCATCGGCAATAAATATTTCTTTATTTTTAAGAGCCTCTTTAATTACATCAGTATCCTCCTTTTTGTTAATAAGCCAGAGTTTATTGATTATACCATTTTCATCTGTGAATTGCGTAACGGGTTTTTTAGATGTATATTTATCAATTATTTTTTTGATTTTTGTTTTAGTATCTGTATATATTGAAAATACACAGCAAAAGTTTGCCTTGCAAGTTCGTATCAACTTAAACCTATCAGCTTTTGGAGCAGCAAAGGTGTTTTCATGAGCATATATACTCCCCCCGGTCTTGAAATCTTCTAATTTAACAAGACATATAATACCCATTCTTTTATTTGATACACCCTGTGGATACTCGTATATCTGCTGATAAATATAAATAGATTTCTGACCATCTTCTAATAAAATACCATCACGTTTCCAATTATTTAAATAATTAGCCGCACGAGTATATTTATTATTATATTCATCATCATTAGTTTCATCTCTACCAAGAATCAATCTAATTACATTAAACTCATTTCTTCTATAATAACGACCTTGCATATCCGGACTTATAACATCGTAAGGAGGGGCAATAAGTTCTTCCAGTTTTAAATTGATATTAGGATTATATCGCAATCCCTTAAAGGGTAAGATATCTACCATATTTTGAGCTCCTCTTATTCATTATAAAATCCAATGAATTTATGTTACAGAGTTGCTTGTTCGTCAACAATATTTTTCGGAAAATTCTATTGTGTATATTAATCCTCAGATTTTAAATTGATAACCTATTCTTTGGCATAAAAATTTTCTTAAGCAATGAAATTAATCTTGAAAAATTGATACCAAATGTCAAGCTAATATATAATTAATAATTGTAGGGAACGGTTTAAAACCGTTCCCTACTAAGAATATTTCAAGGTTGCTCTGTTATTCTGAGCAAAGCAAAGAATTTCGCAGTAGCGGTTTGATTTATCGAATGAATATTACTAAAAGGATAAAGATGTTGAAAAAAGCAGTTGTCTTATCAAGTGGTGGATTAGATTCAACTACTGCAATGGCAGTAGCTAAGAATCAAGGTTTTGAAATATATTCTATTAGCTTCGATTATGGACAAAAAAGCAGGAAATATGAACTACGATCAGCCAAAAAGGTTGCAAGATTTTTTAATGTCAAAGAGCATAAAATCTTCAAGATTGATTTACGAACTTTAGGAGGGAGCGCTCTTACAGATATAATCAATATTCCAAAGAGAAGAAGTTTGAAACATATTCAAAGAGAAATACCAGTTACTTATGTCCCGGCGAGGAATACAATCTTTTTATCCATTGCCCTGGCTTATGCTGAGGTCATTGGTTCTCAAGATATTTACATTGGCGTCAATGCAATTGATTATAGTGGTTATCCTGATTGTAGACCAGAATATATTAAAGCCTTTCAAAACTTAGCTAATCTTGCTCTGAAGATGGCAATAAGTGGTAAGAAGATAAAAATTTATACACCTCTAATTAATCTTAAAAAAAGTGAGATAATTAAATTAGGTATAAAGCTTGGTGTTAATTATGGATTAACTCACACCTGTTACGACCCTGATGAAAAAGGGAGAGCTTGTGGAGAATGCGATAGTTGTATATTGAGGATTAAAGGATTCAAGGAGGCTAATTTAAAAGATCCGATTACTTACAAAAAAAATATGTTTTAAACCTTTGTATCCCATTAATATTGACAAATGTTTTGCCATTTTGTAAAAATGCGAATATAAAAAAATAGTTAACCTGAGATTTCTGAAATACTACCAAAATGATATGAAATACGAGATTGCTTCGTCGGCTAAAGCCTCCTCGAAATGACACATTACGACTCATGTAGAGAACGCAGAGAAAAGATATAAATTAACAGGGATCGAATGGAAAGCACTAATATTAAAATAACAAATAAAATTCAACCAATAATCTGGTTTTGTATAGGAATTTTAATCTGGATTTGTGTTTATATTTTATTCAGATTATCCATTACAAAAATCAATTATGAGGATATTAACTTCCCTCCAATTAATCCTAAGTATCTTTTCCCTTTAATTTCCAGTATAGCACTTATTGTTACATCCATAATAGCAATTGTTACGAGCGTTAATATTAAAATTACACAACCGTTTTTGATACTTGGGATTGGAATTGCAGTAATAATAAATCACTTTTCTCATTCCATCTTTAAAGAAAAAATCTTTTTAAGTTTTCTTATCAGCGATTTATCCATTATAATCGGGGCGATATTTATTGGCAAGTTAATCACTGATTTTGTATCTCAAGTTAGCTGGATCATCCCGATAACAATTGTGCTGATAATTACTGATTTTTGGAGTGTGTATTATGGTCTCTCAGCGAAACTGATACAAAAAGAAGAAATAATGAAACACTTCGTAACCTACTATCCAAGCCCTGGAGAAAAAGCTCCTTTGCCATTATTAGGAATGTCGGACTTTATATTTTTAACCTTATTTCTTGCACTTTCTCACAAATTTAAATTTGGTATAATGAAAAACATATTATTTATGCTTTTAATTTTGGTTCTTGTATTTGTTCTTGTTTTTTATACGCAAAGTCCAACACCTGTCCTTCCATATCTTGGGATTACCTTTGTCCTTATAAATATTAAAGACATCGAAATCAAAAAAAAGGAAATCATCACAACATTTATATTTGTCCTTATAGTTATCGCGATACTATTAGGAATTTCGTATTTGAGTGGTTTAAATATTTAACAACAGGAGAAAATAAGGATTAAGACAGGCATCAGAAACATTATAAAAAATATTTTCCTTACTGACCTATCGGAATCTTCTTTCCTTAAAAAAGGGTTCTATTCCTTTTTGACTTACATCATATCACTTATAAAAAAGTTTTCAAGTGATAGATGCCCCGAAAAAGCTGGAGCTCTTGCCTTTGCAACCCTTCTGGCAATCTTTCCCATTATCGCCGTGATCTTATTCCTCATCCCTGTTTTCTATTCTGATAATGCTGAACAAGCACAAGTCTTACAGGAATACATAAAGGATTTTATTACTTCTAAACTTTTTCCTGTCCAGGATTATGAACTATCCCAATCCCTTGTAAATTATTTTAAATCATTTACTGAATACTCAACGAAATTAGGCATAATTAGTCTTTTAACCCTTATTCTTGTATCCATATTTTTATTCATCACAATTGAAAGGTCCATAAATGAGATTTGGCGTGTTACGGAACAAAGGTCTTTCTTTAAAAGAATCCTATTCTTTTCAAGCTTTCTAATCTGGGTTCCTTTATTGATAGGACTTTCATTTTTCATTTCAAGTTATCTTATAAAGAGAATCGAATACGTTGGGAAATGGGCACCTCTATTTTATCCATTTTTCCTGACCGCGATTGCATTAACAATTGGAAACTATCTAATTCCTTATCCAAGTGTGAAGCTAAAATATGCTCTTCTTGGAGGAGTAATTTCTGGAATTTTCTGGGAGATTGCTAAATATTATTATGGATTATACATCTCAACATCGCCCATATTTAAAAGCTTTATTCATACCCTCGGAGCTATCCCAATTTTTCTATTATGGATTTATTGTACCTGGTTAATCATATTATTGGGTGTGGAAATCACATACATCTCACAGAAACGAAAAATGGTCTTGAGTGAAAATATCAGTAAATTACAATACTCTCACAAGATTGATATTGGTTCGACAGTTCTAACTGTATTAACCATTGCTGAACATTTCAACACCGGTAAGGGAGGAATTAGTATCGAAGATATATCAAGAAAAACACATATCAATAAGGGAGAATTAGATAGGATTGTCGAATATCTTGAGTCGAATGAGATAATAAAAAAATTAGCCGATGGAGAATCCTACATTATAGCCCGACCACTTAATCAAGTGAAATTGTCTGAAATCATAAAAGACATCAACGAAAAATCACTTAATGCAGCATTAATCTCAACAAAATTTAATGCTGAAAAATTAAATTACAATGATTCGACAATAGCAGAAATAATCGAAAATCGGAAATGAGTATAATTTGATTTTCTAAAGTGATTGTTTAAAAACACCTAAAAGTGAGATTGCTTTGCTTACTTTGTTCGCTCGCAATGACACTCCTCGTTTCCTCTCCCCTTGTGGGAGAGGATCAAGGAGAGGGGTATGTGTCATTGCGAACAGTCTTATCGTGAAGCAATCTCGTATTTAACAGGTGGGTGAGATTTTCCACTCACAATTTGAGATCTCTGAAATACTAGCCAAAATACGAGATTCTTCGCTTCGCTCAGAATGACAGAGCCTTTAAAATGTCATTGTGAGGAGCCGAAGGCGACGAATCAATCTCGTTTTTGAAGTTCTTCAGCAATCACAATTTGGGATCTCTGAAATACTGGGATTTTAATTAACAACAGATTGTCGGGCGGGATTTCCCCGCCCAGTTCTCAAGGGCGACGAGACGTCGCCCCTATTCGAAATGACACAGTCATTGCAGTCTAAATACTGATATAAAAGGAAGATAAAAATGATTAAAATTCAAAAATTAATTTTATTACTTGTCTTAATCCTTACCTTATTAATTGCATCAATTTATGCCACAGAATTTACTGACTGGTTAAAGGAGCATAATCTTGATGATTGGGAGTATATCCAGATTGGTCCCGGGAGTTTTTACAAGAAAATAGATATACCCGAAATCCCTCTATCAATCGATGTTATAAAAATAGAATTAAAAAATAAATATGTAAACATCGATTTACAAAAGCCTGATGATTCACTGTATGGAAAGGGAACTGTCAGTAATATCGTAAAAGATGAAATTGAAAAAGATAGAAGAGTTGTTGCGGCAATTAATTCTTCATTCTGGGAGAGTAATCGAAGACCTGTAGGCTTATTTATTGATGAAGGAGTGATGTATAACACAAATAATTATCGTAGCTCACTTATAAAAACAAAACATGGGAAATTTGTCATCTCAAAAACCAACCTCGATATACGCTTTTCTTTTAAAAGGAATAAAATAAAAATCGATAATGTAAATGATAAAGGTGAAGAAGATAAAGTTGCTGTTTATACATCACCATTCAAAAATGAAATAACATTAAAGGAAAATGAGACAGGGATACTGATTGCCATTGGTAATCATAAATTTACTCCTACAAATAAAGTCAAAGGCAAAATTGTAAAGATTCTTGAAGCAGGTCAAATAATTACTCCAGAAAAGAATACAGTCATCTTAATTGGAAATAAAGATTCTTTAACCTTTTTAAAAAATGCCAAATTGAATGGTAAGGTTAAATTTTATATTAAAAACTCAACACCTCTACCCTCTTCTCACCCATTAATAGGGAGATGGTTAGGGAGGGGGGATGATATAGAATTTGCTGTGACAGGTGCACCTCAAATTGTAAAAGATGGTCAAAACATATATCAAGGCATCGATGAAAAACTCTCGGAAAGCTTCATCAATAGCAATCATCCGAGAACAGGTTGTGGTATTACAAAAAATAATAAAACAATATATTGGGTAGTTATTGATGGCAGGCAACCAAATTTTAGTATTGGAGTAAATCTTGATGAGTTTGCTCAACTCTTCTTGAAACTCGGCTCGTATAATGCACTTAATCTCGATGGAGGCGGCTCTTCATCTATGGTTGTCGGCAATCAGATTATGAATTCCCCTTCTGATTATACAGGTGAGAGAGTTGTATCGGATGCAATATTATTATTAAGTCAAGCACGCACTTATGAGCCTGAGAAAGTAAAAATAATGAATTACGATAATAATTTCGCTACAGGCTCAAAAGTAAAAATCTTCTCATCTCTTTTCGATAAAACCTACTCCCCTATTTATAAAATTGTAGGGGACGCATATATACATCCCTCTCCATCCCATACAGGTGGAAAAGAAACTCTCTCATCCTCCCCCTCGAGGGGGGAGGGAAGGGTGGGGGTGAAGGGATTGGAAGCTGAACTTGAATTAAGTTGTGATAGCGAGGTAGGTAAAATTATTGATAATAACTCTATAAAATTTTCTTCAGTGCAGACAACGGGTAAAATCCAATGTTCATATCCCCCATATAATTTAAAAGATGAAAAAAATATTCTTGTTCAAGACATTGATAAATTACTTATTTATCCAGAAGAGCTTAATCTGACTGTAGGTAAAAAACAGAGGGTTTTTGTAAGTGCATTCGATAAAGATGGTAATAGATTACAGCTGATGAATGAATTTATTAACATAACAAGTAGTGACAATGAAATTTTAGATTTCGAAAACAATGTAATCGCCGTTCCCAAAAAAGAAGGAGAAGGAATTATTACAATTGATACAGGGAAGATGGTAAAAGTTTTAAGGTTTAATGTTAAACCCGAAGAAAAGAAAGAAGAGAAAAAATAAAATAGAACACAGATTATCACAGATTGGAACGGATACACACAGATTTTATTAAGTAAAAATTTTTCAAGATTGTAGAGATCGGATAATAAATTTTTAAAAAGTTCTGTTCATAAATTAATGCATATACCCCCTCACCCTTCCCTCTCCCCTATGGGGAGAGGATTAAGGTGAGGGGTTAAAGCTGGGAACTATACAGAATCCCAGATTTGGAACAATAATTTTTAAAAATTTATTATCCGTTCCTCCAGGACATACAGGATTATCAAAATATTAGATAAAATGTAAGAATGAAAATCCGCGTAAATCTGTGTCTAATATCTTGTGTATCCTCCGATTAAAGATGTTGAAGGCAGGCCTGTCAAAATATTTTCTTTAAATTGTCAGTTGTCCGTTTTACATTTTTAATTTTCTTTTTTATCCTGTATATCCTGTCAAATCTTTTAACAATTAAAAACCGACAACCGACATAATGTATGGGCCAATCCTTGTGGTTGCACGAAATGATAGGGCAGGGACAAGACATGACCCCATATTATTGCCGTAGGGATGAGGTAAATGCAGGTTATCCTTGTTTATATATCCAGAAATAAACTTGCTCTATCTCTGCCTGCACATAGTCATTTCGGCGCAGGCAGGTCGCTTTTCGGACTCCAACCGAATTGCGCTCAACCTATTCCTATTTCTTAGGCTCGACAGTGGGTTTACCAAGTTTATTCAGTGCTTTCGCAGCAGCCCTGCGCACATCCGCGTCCTCATCCTTCAGGCAGGCAATCAACGGCTCAAACGCACGAGCATCACCTATTGCGCCCAGTGCAGACGAAGCAGACTCGCGCACCCTCCAGTACTCATCCTTCAGGCAGGCAATCAACGGCTCCACTGCACGAGCATCACCTATTGCGCCCAGCGCATCCGCCACAGCATAGCGCACCACCGGGTCTTCATCCTTCAGGTAGGTAATCAACGGCTCCACCGCGGGGTCACCGAGTTTTACCAGCGCTTCCGCCGCAGCATAGCGCACCACCGGGTCTTCATCCTTCAGGCAGGCAATCAATGGCTCAACTGCTCTGGGGTATCCGAGTTTATCCAGTGCTTCCACAGCAGCCCTACGCACAGACTCGTTCTTATCCTTCAGGCAGGCAATCAATGGCTCCATCGCACGAGCATCACCGAGTTTGCCCAGCGCTTCCGCAGCAGCCCAGCGCACATTCCATTCCTCAACCTTCAGGCAGGCAATCAACGGCTCCACCGCACGAGCATCACCGAGTTTGCCCAGCGCTTCCGCAGCAGCCCAGCGCACATTCCATTCCTCAACCTTCAGGCAGGCAATCAACGGCTCCACCGCACGAGCATCACCGAGTTTGCCCAGTGCCTCCGCCGCAGCCTGGCGCACATCCTCATCCTTATCCTTCAGGTAGGCAATCAACGGCTCTACCGCACGAGCATCACCGCTTTCTCCCAACGCACGAGCATCATCGAGTTTTCTCCGTGCTTCCGCCCTATCGAGCTCAGCTGGAATGGTATAAGGAAGAAGAAGCGTGTCCATAACCATACTGAGAGGGAGATCAATAAGAAAAAATGGGAAGCAATAAATCGGGAGTGCGAAGCAGCTACCTTTCCATCCGCCTGCAATGAGCGATGCGGCGGCCATCAACGCATCATAGCGGGTACCAATATAAACCTTATTTTTTTCACCCTCCCCAAACGTATAAAAGAGTGATGCACAGCCAGATAATAATAGAAGCGCGATCAATACCAGGACGAGCAGTACAGTTGTATTTAGCGTACGCATTTAAATTCACCTCCTTTCTCTTCTAAACTATGTTTTATATGGTTTCCGTCCAGTGCACACGCAGCAGCCTTGCGCACCCACTCTTTCTCATCCTTTAAATCTTATGACTACCTTTGCTTCTGCTCTGCTCATTTCAAATCCAGCATCTTCTTGCGGTTAGCTCATTCTATCTTCTCTTCCACCAAATAAATACTATTGTTTTTAATAGCAGGGTAATGAAGACTGATAGGAGTGTCAAAGATAATCTTTCCTACAATGTCATCATATTGCTTCTCCTCTTTTCCATCCACTACCACAAAACGCTTATCGCCTACTTTAGCCTCATAAGCTACACGCTTGCTGTCAGGACTAAAGATGGGAGTGCTCAAGATGCTGTCATATTTCTTCTCCGCTTTTCCATCCACAACCACAAACTGCTTATTGCCTACTTTAGCCACATAAGCTACACGCCTGCTGTCAGGACTGAAGATGGGAGTGCCGATGCGGTCATATTTCTTCTCCGCTTTTCCATCCACAACCACACACCAATTATAGCCTAC
>Ga0315289_10001414_pt1 | contig 37336 bp, 36 predicted proteins | sample YL17G11_40_MG_FD_203452 | JGI IMG/M metagenome (GOLD analysis project Ga0315289, IMG submission 203452) | Sediment microbial communities from Yellowstone Lake, YNP, Wyoming, USA - YL17G11_40 | ecosystem: Environmental > Aquatic > Freshwater > Lake > Sediment | place: USA: Wyoming | collected...
AGCGACGCGCTCGGCATCCGCACGATGGACTTCGAGAAGCAGAAGGTGGACTTCGACCGCATCTACATGGGCTACCGCGAGGTCGAGGCGGACGCAGCGTCTGTGCGCGGCCTCGAGAACGAGAACGGCATCGAGCCGCCCGCCGACGACCTTCAGCCCAACGAGTTCGTCATCTTCAAAGGAGCGGGCGACGCCAGAGCGCCGGTCGTCGGCCGATTCGACGCCGGCCAAAAGCGCGTCGTCCCCCTGCGCTTCGCCGATAAGACGATCCAGAACGTCTCGGCGCGCAACCCGCAGCAGCGGATGACGATGGAACTCCTGATGCTCGATTCCGTGCGCCTGGTGACGCTGATGGGCCCCGCCGGCACCGGCAAGACGCTCCTCGCGGTTGCCTGCGGCATGCAGAAGGTGCTGGTCGAAAAACGGTACGAGAAACTGCTGGTCTCGCGGCCGATCATTCCCTTCGGCCAGGACATCGGGTACCTGCCGGGCGCGAAGGAGGAGAAACTCTGGCAGTGGATGCAGCCGATCTTCGACAACCTGGCCTACATCCTGCGGACCAAGCGGAACGTCCCGCCGGGGAAGAAGGGCGGCGACGGCGGCATGGACGAACGCATCTCCAACCTCATCGACTCCGGCGCCCTGGAACTCGAGGCCCTGACCTACATCCGCGGCCGGAGCATCCCCGACCAGTTCATCATCATCGACGAGGCCCAGAACCTGACGCCCCACGAGGTCAAGACGGTCGTCAGCCGCGTCGGCGAGGATTCCAAGGTCGTCCTCACCGGCGACCCGTACCAGATCGACAACCCGTACCTGGACTCGTCCTCGAACGGCCTGGCGTACGCGGCGGAGCGCATGAAGGGCCTGGACCTCGCGGGCCACGTCATGCTCACGAAGAGCGAGCGGAGCGAACTGGCCAGTCTGGCGGCACAACGCCTTTAGTGCAAAGTGCAGAATGCAGAGTGCAGAATGAACGGCAACACCCTCCACGGCCGCGTGGCGCACCAAGAGAGCGAGAGCAGGCTTCTCACACCCCGAACAAAGGCGTTCGGGCTCCGCGTGCTGCGGCTCTTTGATTCCCTGCCGCACAAGCCGGCGGCGCAGGTCATCGGCAGACAACTGTTGCGCTCCGCGCTCTCGGTGGGAGCCAACTACCGATCCGCTTGCCGCGCACGAAGCAAGGCGGAGTTCGCTGCAAAGATGGGCATTGTGCTTGAAGAAGCGGACGAGTCCAAATATTGGATGGAGATCCTAGTGGAAGGCAGCCTCATGAAGAAACGGCAACTGGACGCCCTGATTCAAGAGGCCACGGAGATCACGGCCATGGTTGTCGCATCTATCAACACCGCCCGCCGGGCCAAACGGTGATGCCGTCACTTTGCACTCTGCACTTTGCACTTTGCATTGGAAAGGATTTGCTATGCCAGAGACGCTCAGCATCGCAGACTTCTCCCGCCTCGACCTGCGCGTCGGGCGCATCACCGAGGTCGCCGACCATCCCAACGCCGACAAACTCTACGTGATGCAGTGCGACTTGGGGCCGGACCTCGGCACGCGGCAACTGGTGGCGGGCCTGAAGCCTTACATGCCGCCCGAAGCCCTCAAGGACAAACTCGTGGTCGTCGTGGCCAACCTCGAGCCCGCGACGCTGCGGGGGCAGCGGTCCGAAGGGATGCTCCTGGCGGCCCAGGACGGCCCGAAGGTCGTCATCCTCACGACGGCCGAGGCTGTCGCCACCGGCTCGAAGATCCGCTAGTCATGGACGACCCGTTCCAGGCCGAGAACGCCGACCTCCGCTGGTCCTGGGAGCGGTACGACTACGACCATCTCGATGCGTACCTGGTGTCCGGCGTCGAGGACCCACGGATCAACTGCCAGAGCATCCTCACGCGCGCCTTCATCGCCGACACGCTCTGGCCCGGCCGGTTCACCGACCTGATCGACGCCGAACTCCGCTTCGGCGTCGTGCTCACCTGGCTCCTGCTCCAGACGAAGGGCGGCCGAGAACCCAACGAACTCCTCGACTCGATTGCCGCGGAGCAGGACCCCGCGTGCCCGACCGTCGTTCGGGAGACCTATCGCTGGCTGCAGGAGGACGGATGCCCAGCGCCCGACTACCTCTCGGCGGCGCTAGTGGATTCGAGCGCCGGCCAGCCCGCCGGCACGTTCTGCGAGCCGGTCCTCGACACGTTCTGCAACCTCTGGCGGGTGGCGCTCGAGGGGCAGCACGCGGATCGGATCAGCGTCGTCGAACCCGCCTGCGGGTCGGCGAACGATTTCCGCTTCATCGCCCGCTGCGGCCTGGCGAGGTTCATCGACTACACGGGATTCGACATCTCACCGAAGAACATCGCCAATGCCAAGCGGCGGTTCCCCGACGTGAACTTCCTCACCGCCAGCGTTCTCCATTGCAGCCTGCCCGACAACGCCTTCGACTACGTGCTCGTCCACGATCTCTTCGAGCACCTCTCCGAGGAGGCGATGAACCGCGCGCTGGCCGAGGTCATGCGCCTCGTGCGACGCGAGGCCTGGCTGCACTTCTTCAGTGCCGAACGGCGCACGGAGCACGTCATCCGGCCGGCCGGGCGGTACCACGCGAACCTCCTGAGCATCGAGCGGCTCGCGGAGCGCCTCGCGGCCCTCGGCGGGGCCGTGGAGGTGGTTTCCATCACGGAACTCCTGCGGCGGAAGTTCGCCCTCGATGGATACTACAACCCCCGGGCCGCCACGCTGCTTGTGACGAAATCGCCTTAAGCATCCCCCAAGGGCAGTCAAGACTGCCCGTCGCGCGATCGCGCAACGAGGTTACTTGGCCAAAACCTTTTCGATCTTCGCGGCCACGACCTCGGCGAGTCGTCTGGACCCCTCCGTCGTAAAATGCACGTTCTTGGGATGTTGGATGTCCCTCAACTTCGACGCCGCGAAGGCGTGAAGGTCGCTGATCTCGACGCCGTTGTCCTTCATGACACTGGCGGCCGCCTCGTTGTACTTGACCTCGTCGCCGGGCACGCGCCCCGCCGCGCCCTCGGGCACCGGCGTGGTCGCGCACCAGATCAACTTGGCACCGGTCTTCTTGAGTTGCTGCACCAGTTGCCGCAGGTTCCTCTCGTACTCGTCCAGCGGCACCTGCTGCTTCCCCTTGTCGACGGCGACCAGGGCGCCCTTTTCATCAATGTATTTCAGGTCGTGCAGGCCCCAGTTAAAGTGGATGACATCCCACTTTTTGTCGCCGAGCCATGCCTCCAGCGACTTCAGTCCTACGAGCGTCGAGGCACAGTTCACGGGCGGGCGATGCACGTTCGCCTTGCCATTCAGGAGTTCGCGGACCGGCGGCGTATAGCCGATGGAGATCGAGTCCCCGATGAGAAGCACGCGCGGCAGGCCCGGCACGTCTTCAATCTGCACCAGCGCCGGCTCGGGCCCTTTCGCCTTCGCCTTGGCCTTGCCGGCGTCCGCCCCGGGGGCCTGCGCCACCAGAACTGCCACACACAGGGCCAGAATGCCGATCCCACAGAAAGCCGTCCTTGCCTGGCTCATCGTCACATCTCCTGTCTTAAGCCCGCGTCATCACGAGCCGTTTTTCAAGAGCCCGGCACCGCGCAGCGGGGGCGTGCACGTGACGTACTTCGCCAGGCTGCTGCGCCGCAGGTCCATCGCCCGGACCATCTCGCGCATCCGGACCGGAAATCGGTCCGTGAACTTCAACTCCGGCACCGCGCGGTGGACCGGATAGGAATTGGTCCGCAGAACCGCCGTCCAGGAGTGCCTCGCCTCATTTGTCCTCGGCTTTGGGAGAGGTGGACGACTCAGGCGCCGGTTCCTTGAGTTCCTTGATGAGGATGTTGCGAAATTCGATCGGCCCGCCGTGGTGCTGAAGCGCGATGGGCCCGTCGGGCTTGACCCCCGGCAGTTGGGCGCCGGAGATCACCTCTTCGCCGTTGAGAACGACGGTCAGGCGGTCGCCTTTCATCGTGATGACGAACGCGTTCCATTCGCCGACGGGCTTGTCGGCCCGCTTCTTCGGCGTGACGGCCTGGCGGACCTCTTCGGGCTGGTTCTTGTCCGTCCGATAGCCGTAGACCTCGCCGGACCCCAGGTCGTTGCACCAGATGTTGACCTGGCTCTTGGAGGAGCCGCGCAGGTAGATGCCGCTGTCGCCCGGCTTGGGCAGGCGCCACTCGACCTTGAGGATAAAGTCCTTGAACGAGGCTTCGGTCCAGAGGTCTGTATTCTTGCCGTCGTACTTGATGACGCCGTCCTCCACGCCCCAGTGTTTTCTAGCCTCTTCGTCGGCCTTCCAGCCCGCCAGGTCCGTGCCGTTGAAGAGCGGCCGGAAGCCCTCCGCGTCGACGTCGGCGGCCTTCTGTTCGGCCCACAGAGCGGCGGCACACAGGACCGCCAGCACAGCCGCGAGACACCCCAGCAATCGGTACATGTTTTACCTCCGTTTCGCTCACCCCTCGTACTTTTTCAACATACCTTGTCCACGGACGGCATCAAAGAAATTTTCCTGGGCCGATGGTCCGGGAGAACTTGCGCCGCCTAACTCGCCGCCCCCGACCAGAACGAGTACACGACGAACGCGATGTAGCACGCCAGCAGCACCGCCCCTTCCCACCGCGAGACGCGCGACCCCGTCCGCACGAACGGAATCAGCACCAGGACCAGGGCGATCATCACGGGCAACTTAATCGCATAGACATCCCACGAGATGTTCATCGGCCGGATCGCCGACGCCAGGCCCAGGATGCAGGCGGTGTTAAAGAACACGCTGCCGACGGCGTTTCCGACCGCGATGTCGCCCTCGCCGCGGCGTGCGGCCACGACGCTCGTCGCGAGTTCGGGCATCGTCGTCCCGAAGGCGACGATCGTCAGGCCGATGGCCAGTCGGCTGAGGCCCGCCGCCGCGGCCACACCGACGGCGGCGTGCACGAGGAGGTTGCCCCCCGCGACCAGCAGCGCGACGCCGGCCACCACCTGAATCACGTTGACTGCGCGACGAGGTTTCTCTTTGACTTCGTCCGGCAAGGACGTCGCCTCGCGGTCCTTTGCCGTCCGGATCATCCACGCCACGAACGCGACGAGGATGGCGACGAGCGTGAGTCCCTCCCACCGGCCGAGCGTCCCGTTCAGGCAGAACGCCCAGAGGAGGACCTGGACGAGAATCGTCGCGGGCACCTCTTTGCGCCACAGGTGCTGGTGCACCTTGAGGGGGCGTATGAGGGCACTCAGGCCGATGATAAGGCCGGCGTTCGCGATGTTCGCGCCGATGATGTTGCCGACCGCGATGTCGCTCACGTTCCGCAGCGTCGCCGTCAGACCCACCACGAGTTCCGGCGCGCTCGTAGCAAAGGCCACGACCGTCAGACCGACGACCAGCGGCCGAATCCGCATCGCGATGGCGAGCCGCCCGGCCCCGCGCACGAGCAGTTCCGCCCCGGCGTAGAGGACGCCCACGCTTACCACGATGAGCAGCACATCGAACCCGATGCAGTCGGCCGGCATCCGCGCCTCCGCATCTGTGTCTTGCTGCGGGCCACTCTAGTCGGCGCCGCGCCCGTCCGTCAAGCGCAACCGAAAAATAACCCTGGGTGCTCTGTTGAAAAAATGCTTTTGTTCTCCCTCTCCCCTTGTGGCCCCTCGACCATGCTCGGGGCCACCCTGAGCCTGTCGAAGGGTGGGAGAGGGTCGGGTGAGGGGGATGAGGGGATGCTCCGTCATTCCCCCCCCTCACCCTCCCCTCTCCCCCCGGAGGGTGGAGAGGGATGTTTTCAACAAAGCAACCCCTGGGGTATTCTTCGGAGTTCTGGTAGAATCCCCCCGCACCGCCCGCGAGAGGCGAAACCATGGGGCACCCGCGAATTTTCATCAGTGCCGGCGAAACGAGCGGCGACCTCCACGGCGCCAACCTCGTCCGCGCCCTTCGGCGTCTCGCGCCCGAGGCCGAACTCGCCGGCCTCGGCGGCCCGAGGATGGCCCGCGCAGGCCTCCGGCTGCTCGAGAATACCAGCGACTTCGGCGTCATCGGCCTGGGGTTCCTCGGCAACGCATCGAGGTATCTGGCCATCCTGAGCCGGGCGGACCGCTTCATCGGCCAATGGCGGCCCGACGTCGTCGTCACGATCGACTGCCCGGGCTTCCACTTCCTTCTCGCCAGCCGCGTCCGCGCACGCCGAATCCCTCTCGTCTGGTACATCCCGCCGCAACTCTGGGCGTGGGCCCCCGGGCGCGTGCGGAAACTGGCGCGGCGTTTCACCCACGTCGCCTGCGTTTTGCCGCACGAGGAAACCTTTTTCCGCTCGCATGGGGTCCCGGTCACGTTCGTCGGCAACCCGGTGGTGGACCACCTTCTGAATACGCCGCTCGACGCGGACTTCATCCGCTCCCTGCGCGCCTCGCCCGAGGAGCGGATCATCGCGATTCTGCCCGGCAGCCGACGCCAGGAGGTTCCGGGCATCCTCGCGCGGGAACTGGCCGTCGCCCGCGCCATCGAGGAGCGCCACGGGCCGTGTCGGTTTGTCCTTGCGCTGGCGGACGCGGCTCACCGGCAGTGGACCGACGCGCTCATCGCGGCGTCCGGCCTCCAGGTCCGCACGGTCGCGGGCAAGACCCACGAGGTCCAGAGCGCGGCGGACCTGGCACTCGTCGCCTCCGGCACGGCGACGCTCGAGACGGCCTTCTACGGGACGCCGATGGCCGTCTTCTACAACGTGACGTGGGCCCAGTGGAACCTCCTGGGCCGATGGCTGGTGGGCCATAAACCGCTAAGCCTGCCGAACGCGCTGGCCGGTCGGCGAATCGTCCCCGAATTCATGCGCGACGTCGCCCCGGCACCCGACATGATCGCCGAGATCGAGCGCCTCCTGGTGGACGAGGACCGGCGACGCGAGATGAAAAATGACCTGGCTGAGGTCCGCCGGTCCATCGAAAAAAGCGGGGCCGCTCAGAACACTGCCGAACTCGTCCTGCGATTGGCGGGAACCGCGGTTCCCGCTCCGCCGCGGTGGCGTCCCGGCTTCGCGATGTGAGACGTTCCGCCGACGTCCGTCGAGGCCTACTGCCCTGCGGCCTGCACCCGGACCTGGACCGATCCGATCAGGCGCTCGGGGCACCTCTCGTACCGGATCGCGATTTCTTCGCTCTTGCCCGGCAGGATGGTGGCCATGACGTCGTTGCGCGCGGCCCCGACTACGGTCCCGTCCGCTCCGCGCATCACGGCCGTCATCTCGACGGCGTTGACGGGCGTTACGCCCTGGTTCCGCACGCGTACCGTGACGCGCCCCATGTTGTTCCACCCGCCGCTATCGGGAAGCGCCCAGGCCTCCCCGTCGAGGACGAGATCCTTCGGTGAGTTGGCGGGGGGCGCCGTCGGCGTGTTGTAATTCGGCACCCATTTCACTCCCACGACCGCCGGGTCGTGTTCCCCCCAGACAGCCACGACGGGCGCCTTTTCTCCCGGCTTCAGGTCCCGCACCCGCGCCTTGGCCTGGCCCAACTCCTGTTCCTGGGCGTCGAGGATGCCGACCTCAACCTCCACTTCCCGGATCATCGCTCTCGTCTGGTTCGTGATCGTCCCCACGGCATACGTGCGGGTCCCGTTCTGGTTTCCCTGAACGAGTCTCTCAATCTCCAGGTTGACGGCCTCCGGCGTCGGCGCGACCGCAGGCGCCCCGGGCGTCGCCGTTCCGGGCGTGCCTGCCGCGCCGACCGCCCCGCTGCCGGGAACCGTGCCGGGCGTGGGCGCCGTCGGCTGCGGACGGCGGGCCCTCACCACCAGGAAGACCACAAGCCCGATCGCCACTATGCCGATCAGCACGACCCACACGACCGCCACGCTCATGTGCCGAACGCCGCCCCGCGGCATGACAACCTGCCGGTGCGCCGTCACCGGGCGGTGTTCGGGCACCTCGCCTCGGAGCGCCTCGGCCGCTTCGCGTGCCGTCTCGGTCTGGGGGAGGATCTTGCAGATCGCCTTGCAGTAAGGGCAGCGGACCTCCCGGCCCAATTGGTCGGGGCGGAGTTGGAATTCCTTCCCGCATAACTTGCACTGCGCGCGGAATACGTCCGCCATGCCTCGCTCCTCCTCAGGATTCTACGAATGCCCCCATCCGGCGGCACCAAAAAAATCATTTCCGCCGTTCGAACCGCGACCGGAAGGCGCCGCCCTGAGTCCCGGCGCGCCGGGATTCAAGCCGCGACCGGAAGGCGCCGCCCTGAGCGCAGCCGAAGGGTCGCGGTCACGTGCCCAATCGCCGAGGTTCAACTTACGCACGGCCGCGATTGTGGATAACTTTTTGGAGGAGGTTTTGGGGGGTATTTTTGGGCGATTTTTTGGAACCCACCGGCCTTGGCGCTGGCGTCCGGGGGGATTTTTCGGCGGACGGGGTGCCTTGGGTAAGATGGGCAAGTGCGAATTTGCACTTTTTTGCAGTTTTTTGCGGGTTTTTTGCCGGTTTTTGCCGGCTTTTTGTCGCAATTTGGTGCTTTTCGCATCCATGCCATGTGCATACCTTTATGTTAGTAACTTTTTCCCTGTGTCTTTGGCATGGGACTTGCGCAGCCTTCAACGCAGAGACGCAGAGAGCGCAGAGGACATCGGATCCCTGGGGAACGGCAAACGGCACAGCCTTCAACGCGGAGATCGCGGAGCACGCAGAGAAAGGCGCAAACTGGGGAAAGGCAGCGGCGAAACGGCACAGCCTTCAACGCAGCGGGCCACGGCAGGGGCCGTAGCCCTGCCAGGGAGATCGCAGAGGCCTGCCCTGAGCGAGCGGCTTGCCCTGAGCCCGTCGAAGGGAGCGAGTCGAAGGGACGCAAAGGGAGGATTGGGGAACGGCCTCCCTGAGTCCCTGAGTGCCTGGGTGCCTGAGTGCCTGAGTGCCTGAGGCGTGGCGGGGAGGCGTCGCTGGATGTCACCCCGACCGAAGCGGAGGGGTCTCGCCTTGGAATGCGTAATGCCTTGTCCGGGCGTGGTTTAACCGCAGAGAACGCAGAGAGGCAACGCGGAACTCGGCCCGAAGGGCTCCTATGAAGGAACAGGGAGAAACCGGAACCCGGAACCCGGAACGCGGAATGGACGGCGAAAGGCAGAGGGACGGAAATGCCTGTCGCCCCCGGAATTTCCTCTGAAAAAGTAGCATGTCCCCTTTTTCCTGGTGTGGCTTGTCCGCCATCGGGTAGTTCTCTCCATTTGGCTAATTGGTCTTTCTGCCCGAGTACATCAATGAGGCAGGCAACGTGATACCCAAAAAACGTGAGGTCGTCCTTTCCTGCCATGGCAACCTGCCCTGGAAGTTGTGCACTGGGCTCAAACACTTGCACTTTTTGTCGGGTCGCCAGTTATCGCACCACCAGATAGAAGCCGAATGGCCAGCCTCATAAGCGTACCATCCGCAACATGGGTGCAGTAATTGAGTGCTTGCGAAAGAAGGGCGCAAGCGTATTCCCAATTGGAGGCTGGACGGGCTAACTCAGCTGATCCTTCTGGGGGCCACCTGTAATGATCTGCTGGCCGGGCCAACAGCCACTCAAGCAATTCTTGCACGACCTCAAGATGTCCGCAGGATTTGCCGCAATCCCAGGCGTTCTCAACATCGTTCTCGGAAAGGTTATCATCGAATGCGCTTGCCATGCCAGCCAACTGGTCAATTTCATATTGTACTGTTTCGAAAGCTTCCTCGACAAGGCACTTGAAAGATTCGTATGGGGTCTCATCTGCTCGTTCGGGCATGGCATTTCCCAGCATACACCCTATTATGTACTCACACCCAGCCTACGCCAGTTTCTTCGCAATCTCCTCGTCCAGTATTTCCTGCACCGTTAAGGCGATAATGCTCTTGCCGGAGCGGCGGAAGAAGGCGTCTATTTCGGTCAGGGCGTCGGAAGAATAGTCGAAGGCCACGAAGAACCCTTTGGTCCGGTTCTCGCGGGTCATGACGGCCTCGAAAGAGTCAATGTCCGGCCGGCCGACCTTGTCCTTCTGTTTGACCTGGATGGGATACCAGGCGTCCATGAAGGCAAGTTCGCCGACGGCCTCGCCGCTCTTTCGCGGCAGGGACGAGAGGGGGTAAATGCGTCCGTCAATGCCGCGGTCGGCGACCTGGGTTTTGTTGGGGATGCCGCCGAGGGCGATGACGGCCCAGTTTTCGAACTCAAAGGGCGGGATGGCGCGGAGTTTTTCAAGGGTCCAGGGGAGATCGCGGACGACGAAGCCGCGCCCGGCTTTCCAAAGGGCCTCGTCCTCCCGCAGGCCGCAGACGTCGCGGAGGCGCTTGGCCATGACGCGGCAAGCGGTGGGCGATACGTCAATGCCGATCCACTGTCGGCCGAGATTCTCGGCCGCGACGAGTGCCGTGCCGCAACCGCAAAAGGCGTCCAACACGATGTCGCCGGGGTTGCTGCTGGCGTTGATGATGCGCTCGAGCAAAGCCAAAGGCTTCTGGGTGGGGTATCCGAGGCGTTCATCCGAGTGCGGCTGAATTGGCGGGATGTCGGACCATATGCTATCCACCGGAACGCCCTCTTGCTCGTCGAGGTATCGCTTGAGACGAGGCACTGCGCCGGGGCGCGATTGGACGATCAAGCCCTTCTTGTGCGCTTCCTCCATTCTTTCCTTTGTCCACCGCCAGACGCGCTTCACGCCGAGGAATTCATAGGTGAGATTGGGCCGATCCCGGTTGGGGTTGGTCAAGTCGGCGAGTTGATACTTGCGCCCGGTTTCGGGTTCGACATTGGTGTAGAACCCGGCGACGTACTTTTCATCATGGGGAAGGTAAAGCCGGTTGAAGGTGTGGCGCTGACCGTTGGTGTAGAACAGGATGATGTCGTGATTGTTCGGAAACGAGCGGAATGCCAAACCCTTTGCATTGGTTCGCCGCCAGACAATTTCGGTGTGGAAATTGTTGGCCCCGAAGATCTGGTCGAGCATGACTTTGACGTAGTGGGAGGCGTGCCAGTCGCAGTGGTAGTAGAAGGCGCCGGTTTTTTTGAGGACGCGGGCGAGTTCGAGGCAGCGGGGGCGCATGAACTCGATGTAGGCTTGAGTCGAGGCGTGGCGATCGGCGAAGGAGCGTTTTTCGCGCGTCTCGCCCCAGAAGACCTCGTAGTTGCGGTTGGAGTTGAAGGGCGGGTCGATGTAGATGAGGTCCACGGCGGCGTCGGGGAAGTCGGCAAGTTTCTGGAGGTTGTCGCCGCAGAAGATGACGCGGGTGTCGAGGAGGGAGGAGCGAGTGCAAAGTGCAGAGTGCAAAGTGCAGAGTGAACCCGTCTTCGTCCCGGTGGGACTTCGCCGCGGCAGGCGGCGAACGGCAGCGGTGGACGAGGCGCGTTTGGAGGAGGATTTGGGTTTACGTTTGGGCGGCACGAATTTCACCCTCACCCTACCCTCTCCCGTCAAGGGAGAGGGAGAAAAAGGCATGGGGATAGGTTAGCCGACAGGGGGAGAAAATGCAACCAGGTTTCACCCTCACCCCGGCCCTCTCCCGTCAAGGGAGAGGGAAAATTTGCGGCCCGAAGGGCTCCTATGAAGGAACAGGGACCCCAAGGGGGTCCAACGGCGAACAGGGAGATTGTGGACCCGCCGTCGCCCTCTGTGCCACGGCGATCAGCGTGAGCGTTTCCCGGACCGCCGGCGACTGACCCAGAGGATGCCTGCCGTGCCAAAGCCCATCAGGGCGAGCGTGGCCGGAAATGCCTGTCCCCGGGAATCCCAAATCCTAGCGATTCCCTTCATCCTACCGCGCGGCCGGGGGCGCGGTGGCGGCGTCGGCTTCGATGGTTTCCCATTCGTCCGGGTTGATGGTCTTCGTCCCGCCGTTCGCTAGTTTGAAGACCGTCAGATTGTTGATCTTCTGCCTGGTAAGGGTTCCCTTGATGGTTTCGCCGGTCTCCTTGTGCTTTAGGACCGTCCCGGGGGCCTCCTCGGGTGTTTTGGCCCCGGAAGTCTTCTCTTTTCCCAGTTCGGCGAGTTCTTTCTTCAACGGGTCAAGTTCATTGTCCAATGCCCTCACCTCCTCGAACAGGGGGAGTAACTTTGTTCTGGCAGCCTCCATGGCCATGCCCTTATCGTGCTCCGTCCTGAAATCTCCTATCTTAACGGCAGGCCCAATCGCGTAGGATCTCTCCCGCCAGTCTGGGTATTGCGTCGTTCCAACGTTATATCTATCCCGCCTATAGACCTGCCCGTCACTGATGTAACCACCTGGCGGCGGAATCATTCGAACATCGACGCTCGCTTTTGACAAAGCGGCTACTTCGTTTTGACCCGCGCCGATCTGAGCCCGAAGATTCGTCTTGCGCAGTTCGAGATCCGAGATCTTCTTCGTAATCTCCGCTATACGCTTCTCCCGCTCCTGTCTATCAACAGTGCGAAGTTCATCCGCGCTTGGCACTGTCGGTGCTTCTGGTACTGCTGCCCGCCGAGCAGCCGCTTCCGCTGCTGCGGTTTCCGCCACCGCCCTCACTGCTGCAACACCGCCCACCTTGAGCCTTTCAATTTCCTCTTTCAACCCGGTTACCACACTACTTTCGGCGGCAAGTTGCCCTTTCAGCCCGTTGTTTTCAGACTTAAGGCTACTCACCTCTCCTTCCAATTGCCTCCGCCCCCGCTCTGCCGTCTCGATCTGTGTTTTGAAACTGCCCCTCTCCGAAGTGAAGCGTTCCTCCGTTCGTTGCTCCAGACCCACATAGTAGACTACGACGCCTATCAGACCGATCAACGCTAAAACCAATACCCCAAACACGAACCGTTCCATAACCTACCTCCTCATGCCTATGCTTCCTTACAACTTCTCACCTCAGCCTGCATTTTAACGGTTCTGGGGACACAATAATTAATTCCCCCGCCACGTGGTGGAATGTGGTGGATATGTCGAACCGGCGGTCGGATGGCTCCGACCCTCGGTCACAGGGTAGATAGTATACCCCACGGCCCGAACGATGTCAAAAAAATATTCGGGATGTGTTACCTAGGAAATTCCTGGGGTGATCCGTAACCGGGCGAGGCAAGGGCATCGCGTGCCGCCCTTCGGGCCACGGCGGGCAGGCGGTCCACGGCGAGACCCCCGCCATAGGCGGGCAACCTTCGCCCGCCGAGGCGGGCTACGGCACACGCCGGGCCCGGTCGTCCTCCTTCTTCACGGCGATCAGCGTGAGCGTTTCCCGAACCGCCGACGACTGACCCAGAGGATGCCCGCCGCGCCGAGGCCCATCAGGGCGAGGGTGGCCGGCTCGGGAAGGCGGATTGGAGATTTGAGATTGCGGATTGAACCCGTCTTCGTCCCGGTGGGACTTCGCCGCGGCAGGCGGCGAGCGCCGCGCAAGCGCGGCGGCTAAATGAGAACGGCGCGGGCGGCGAACCAGGCGGGCTACGGCACGCGCCGGGCCCGGTCGTCCTCCTCCTTCACGCCGATCCGCAGCGGGTCGCTGCGCTCCAGGAGCGAGCGGGTGTCCGGGTGGTCAATGGCTTCGGTGAGGACGCGTTCGCGCGCCGTCAAGTTCTGTGCCGGCGTGACGATGTGGGGCGTGATAAAGATCACCAGTTCGGTGTCCACTTCGACGGACTCGACGCGGCGGAAGAGGCCTCCGATCAGCGGAAGGTCGCCCATCAGGGGCAGTTTGTCCTCGTTCGTGATGGTCCGCCGACGGCGCAGGCCGCCGATGACGATCGTCCGGCCGTTATCGACGACCATGACGTTCTGTGCCCGGCGCGTCTGGATGACGGGAATCTGGTTGATGGCCGCGCCCGTCTGGGTGCTCTGTTCGGCCGCCAGTTCCAGGTGGACGGTGCCGTCGGCGGCGATTCGCGGCGTGACGGCCAGTTTGATGCCGACTTCCTTGAACGACGTCGTTCCGATCTGCCCGCCGGCGCTGGTCTGCGTGAGTTCCTGGTAGGGAATTTCGTCGATGATTTCGATGGTGGCCTGGCGGTTGTTGATCGCCAGGATCTTCGGGTTCGCCAGGACTTTGGTGTTGTCATGGGTCTCAATGAAGTCCCAGGTGCCGGTCATCGTCCAGTTCTTGCGCGTCAGGGCGAAGGTGACTTGGCCGCCGGGCGCGGTGGCGGCGCTGGCGCCGGCGCCGACGGTGAGCGTCTGGTCCCACGTCATGGTGTCGCCGACGAGTTTCGAGACCGTCCAGTCCCATCCGTAGTGCATCTCGTCGTTCAGCGTCACGTCGATGATCATGGCCTCGATCATGACCTGGGGCGGAGCGCGGTCCAGCCTCGCGACGGCCTGGCGGACGGCCTGGACGCGAGAGGAAGTGTCCGTCACGACAATGGCGTTCATTTCCTCGTCGATGCCGACCTTTCCGGTCGCCGACAGGACCGTCGTCACCGTGCCGGCGACGTCCTTTGCTTTAAGGTTCTGGAGGACGACGACATCCGTTCGCGGAAACTGCGTCTCCAGGTTTTCCGAGGCCGTCCGCTCGGCCAGCAATTGCTCGTACGTCAGGATGCGGACGCGGCGTCCCTCCCATTGGGCGACCAGATGTGCGCCGTCCAGGATCGACCCGAACGCCTCGATCCACGGGGCGTCCTGAAGCCGGACGGTGACGCGGCGGTCGATGCCCTCCGCCATCACCAGGTCCACGTTGCCCTGGTAGGCGAGGCCGCGAAGGGCCTCGTCGGCGCCGGCGTTCACCAGTTCGAGCGTCACCTTGACGTCGGGCACGACGTCGGGGTCGGGCTCGGTCCGCCAGCGATCCTGGGTTTCGGGGAGGATCGATTCGGCTTCGGCGCGTTCCGCCAGGTCCGGTGGAAGAACCCCCTGCTCCACCGGGCGCTCGGGGTCGGCCTCCAGGATGCGGGCGCCCTCGACGCGAACGCGCGACGGCGAGGCGGCGTCCTTGCGAGAGGACCGGGCGCAGCCGCCGAGCACCAGCACCAACGCGGCGGCGCCGAGAAGACAGAAAAGTTTCTTCGGAACGGGTGTCATTGGTCTTCCTCCCCAATTGGCTGGTCGGTTGTTTCCGGGTTCGCCGCCCCGCTTGCGCCGTCCTCGCTTCGAGCCGGCGGCGGAAGCCGCCGGGCATGCTCCCCGTCGTGGCACGTGCCAGGGTGAGGAACGTGGCCGGGTGCTCCCGCACCCGGCTCAAGCGCATTTGCCGGCGCCGGGCGCGCCTCCGGCTGAAGGGGCGTCATCACCCAGACGCCCCGGGGGCCGGCGAGCGTGACCTTGTCCCGAGCGATGGCCGTCACGCGCATGCCGGCCACCTCGTCGCCGACGCCGGCGATGAGGTCGTTGATAACCACCAGGGGTTTCGATTCGCAGTAAAGGATCCCATTGAGTTTCGCCGCCACCGGGGTCGCGGTCTGCGAAACGGCGGCGTCGGCCTGGGCCGGACTCGTCTCAACAGGCGGCGGCGAGGCCGACCAAGATGCGGGCGCAGCACCGGAGTCGAGCGGCGAGAACGGGTTGGCGCGCGCGGCGGGAGCGCCAGCCGGTTCGGCAGCGGCCGGCGGCGCGGCCGGTTTCAGTTCCTCCTGCGCCAGGACGATCGTCGCGGCGAGGACGGCCACGATCGCAGCGATGAGGCTAAGTTCCCGCATGCGGCGCCTCCTCGTCTGTGAGGCCGAGACGCACGACGAGCGTCACGGCGAGGTCGAAAGGCGGTTCCTCGCCGACGCGGACGTCGAGTTCTTCGAGACCGACGGCATGCGTTCCGTCGTCCAGGCGGTCCAGGAGGGCCATCACGTTGGCGTACGGTCCGCGGACCTCCAGGCGTACGGCGACTCTAGAAACGTGCCCGTCGGCCTCGCCCGGCGAGACCGCCGAGGCGTGCGTCGCCCCGGTGTCGAGACGCAGGGCGGCCTGGCTCTCCCGGGTGACGGACTGGAGGGTCAGGCCGACTTCGGCGGCCAGATTCTGCCACTCCTGAAGGAGCGCATCGGCCCGGCGTGCGTTCACCCAGGGGGGCGCCGCGCCGGAGAGTTCCTCGAGGCTCCGGCGGGCGGTGGCGGTTTCAGCCCGCAGGAGCGTCAGTTGACGCTGCTGGAGGTCCAGGTTGGCCCGGGCGAAGACGAGTTGGCTCTCGTGGTCGGCGACGGCCACGCGCGACGGACCGATGATCGCGACGTAGCACGCCACGACGGCCAGAACGAGCACCGTCAGGCCCAACAGCCAGCGTTCGCGCCGGTTTCGCCGAACCAGGTACCGGATGATCACTGCTTGGTCCCTTTCGCGTTGTCGCCCTTCGACTCACTCAGGGCGACCCTGAGCCTGGTCGAAGGGTCGGCCGGGGCCGGCTCGGCCACGGTTTCATGGAACCGGCAGGTGATGGTACAGCGGATGAACGGGCTTCCCTCGGCGGGGGCGCGTTCGAGGCGTTCCATTCGCGCCTCGTCGAGGATCCGCAGCGAAGCGAGCCGGCGGACGAACTCGTGGGCGTCGTCGGGCGAGCGCGCCTCGCCGGCGATCCGCAGCAGCCCTTCCTTGACCGTCAGACGCGCGATGCGGACGCTCGCGGGCGTCTGCTCGATGACGGCCTGAAGGCCGGCCACCCAGTCGAACGGCGCCAGATGCACCCGGACGCGATTCCAGAGCCTCGCGTTTTCCACCGCCGTCGCGGCGCGGTGTTTCAGTTCCGCGGCCTCCAGGACCTCCGTCGTGTTCCGGTGCATCTGGAGGGACGCGCCCTCGACGCGACGGGCCACGTCGCCCACCGTAAGCCGAAGCGACGTCACAAGAGCGAACGTCACCAGGAGCACGCCGCCGATCGAGGCCGCCAGGCCGAGCACCTGGTGCCGCACCTTCTGGGCCTCGGGCCACTCGGGGGACACCAGGTTCAGCAAGGCGGCATCGTCCCGGCCGAGAGAAGCCAGTGCCGCCCCCACCGCCGCCCAGGAGGCGTCGGCCGCGGAATCGGGCGCCTCGGCGGGCGTTTCGGTCGCCCACCGCGGAGCCTCCTCGACCGCCAACGAGGGTGCGAGTTGGGCCAAGCGGGCCAGGACGTCCCGGACAACGGTTTCCGCGCCGCCCGCCGCGCGGAGCCAGAGGCGCGGCGCCTCGTCGGGGAATCGGCTGCGGCAGAACTCGACGGAACGTTTCGCCTCGACCAGCAGGTCGTCGGCCGCGGCGGGCGCGGAAGCGAGGGCTTCCAGGCCGACGTCCACGCTGCGGATCAAGAGGGGCCGGTCCCCCCGGGCGATGATGAATTCGGTGCGCTCCGCGCCGAGCGAAATGAAGACGGTCGGCGGAACGCTGGAGTTTTCGGCCTCGTGAGCGGCCAAGGCCCGCAGGCCCGCCAAGGCGTGCGGTTCCACATAGGCCACCTGGATCCCCGCGGTATGGAAGGCCTCAAGCAGAGGCGGAATGGCATCGGCGGCGGCCGCGGCCGAAAGGTACGACTGCTTGCCGGCCTCTTCATCCGGAAGCGGAGCGGCCTGCCAGGTCACCTCGGTATCCTCAAAGACGGCGTAGCGGGCGATGCGGTCTTCGAGCGTGCGCTGGGCCTCCTCGGGCGTCGCGGCCGACAGTTCGACCACGCGGGCGATCACCCGGCTCCCGCCGAGCGCGATGAACAGGTTTCGCCGCGCCAGGCCGGTGCGCTTCAGCAGTTGGCGGACGACTTTGGCCAAGGCGTGAGGGTTTGCGACCGCGCCGCCGGCGAAGACGCCCGGCGGGAGCGGTTCGCGTGCGGCCCGGAAGATGGTAATCCGGCCGCCGTCGGCCGACAGTTCGACCGCCTCCACGGCCCCGGCGTCAATGGCCAATCCAATTGCGCGTTGCTCGGACATTGTCTTTCCCTATTGCTCTGTTGAAAACATCCGATCCTATCCCCTCTCCCTTGATGGGAGAGGGGCACGCCTCGCGGCGACGCGGGCAGGGGTGAGGGTGAATGCCGCACAGCAACCTTAATTTCCCCTCACCCTACCCTCTCCCACAAGGGGAGAGGGAGAACAAAAGCATGTTTTCAACAGAGCACTGCCCTATGGGACGAGGCTCACGCCCGCGACTTCGCGCCACCACTCGACGCGGACGGGGAACGGTGCTTTGAACGGCGGCCCGGCGACCACCACGCGGGCCCGGACGGTGCGGACGAACCCTGCCGCCTTGCCCGTCGAGGTCACCGTCACGAGGGGACGGTTATTCTCAATGAGGGCGGCGAACTGTCCACCGGCTCCGATAGTGCCGCTCACCGTGCCGCTGCTCTGGCAATCCGTGCGAAGCGACGCGATAGCCGTCTGAAGGCCCGCCTGGGCGGCATAGAGGGCATTCAGGCCGTTCTGGTGGTTCCGCAGGATTCCGAGGTCCGTGGCCGCCACATCCAGGACGGCGACAGCGAGAACGGCGATGAAGGCCATGGCGAAGATCACAAGGATTAGGGCCGCCCCGCGCCCCCTCACCCTACCCTCTCCCACAAGGGGAGAGGGAGAGAAGAAGCATGTTTTCAACAGAGCATGTTGTCGGTGAAGCCTGCGCATCGTGCCTTCCTACGGGTTAGCGGCAGCGGGCGTCCCGGCGTAGGCGCTCGGCTGCCAGGTGGCTGCTTCACTGGAAGGGGCGAAGGCGTTGCGTCGGCTGAGAGTCGAGCCGTCGCCGTCGCCGCCCCACGACTTGTCGAATACCACGGCGTCCCGCAAGCGCCCCCTCTCGGCCAGAAAGACCTGCGCGTCTTCAAGGTTTTTGCCGATGACCGTGCTGTTGACCCACAGGTGCATGGCGTCGAGGGGCAGGTTCGGGTTCTTGCTCCAGTGGACGACGGAGGCATCCACATAGACGTACGCATCGCTCGAGCCTCGGTAGGCCCAGACTTCGAGGCGGGCGTCCCTGTTGATGTAAGCCGTCAGGTCCGCCGAGTGGGCCGTCCACGCCGTCTGGCACGGCCCGTCATAGAGGGTGGCGAAAACCGCGGAGCCGCGATTCGTCACGCGGATGACGACTCGCGGCGTGCCGAAGGCGGCCCGCTCCCAGACGCGGACTCGCGCTTTCGTGGCGGCGCTCTCGATCTTGAAATCCTGGTAGATGCAGTTCCAGCCGGTGCCGTAGTATCGGGCCGCATAGGTCCCCGAGACAGTGCTGCCGGTGTCAGCCTTCCAGTAATCCGTGCTATTCCAGTCGCTCATGGTGCCCTTTTCGAAATCGCCGTTATTGAGTTTCTCCTTGTAGAGTTCGCTGTCCGTGTCGGTGATGACGGCGTAGCCGCCCGCCGGAATGACGCGCGAGCCGGTGCTATAGAGCGGGTCGCCGAGGAGCAGGTTCGGAGAGGGCTGATCCTTGGTCCAGAGGTACCAGCCGGCGACGTCAACGGGCTGGGCGGTCGCGTTATAAACTTCGACCCATTGGTTCTTGTCTATGGCGCCGAGTGCGAGAGCCGGTTTGTACATGATTTCGTTGACGACGACGCTTGGCAAGGACCGCCGGATGCTCGCGCGCGTGGCGAAGGTCATCGGGTTGGCGCGACCGGCAGGGTCGTAAACCGTCACCGTCGCGCCGACGGAGCGGATGGCGGTCCGGTCGGAGCCCGGCATCGGGAGGACCGTCCCGTCGGCCCCGTAGCAGGTGATCCAGAGACTTTGACAGTTGAAGGCGATGTTCTGCACCGCACCCGGCCGACCGTATTGAATCCGATAGGGGCTCTCGGCCGTGGCCAGTCCGAAGAAAATCGTGTCGCCGGCATCCGAGGCGAACCGGGCCTGGGAGTCCGCCCGGTCCGACTGGGTGACCTCGACGATCGACCGGGCCTCGCGGAAATCCCTGGTGAACGCGGCCAGGCCGGTCCGCGCCTCGTCGACGAGGCCCAGGCGCGGATCCGCGGCCGAGTAGCACGCGCCGGCCTTCTGAAGGAGCGGCGCCGCGGCCGCAAACACGAGGGCCATGATGGCCACGGCCAGAAGACACTCCAGGAGCGTCCAGCCGGGTTCGCCGCCCCGCTTGCCTGCCCCGAGCCTTGTCGTGGGGCGGGGCGCTTTGTGCGGCGCGCCGGCGCGCGAACGCATAGCGCCCAGTAAACTGGGCGGCGAACCAGGCGCGGCGTAGGTGGGTTCGCCGCCCCGCTTGCGGGGCGCTGGCTGTTCGCAGCGCGGGGCAAGCCCCGCGGCGAACCGACCGCGCAAATGGTCAAGTGGCAGCGTAGGATTAGTTGTTTGTCGCTGAGTCATCACAGTGTTCCCGGCGTCGTGGTGTCCGCCACGACGGTGGCGAAGGTCACCAGGACCTCGCCGATGCTCAACGTCTTATTTTTGTCGGTATCGAAACCGACCTGAACGGCAACGGTCTTCTTAAGGCCCGAGACCGTTTCGGTCACGGTCGCGCGGTATCCGCCGCCCAGGTCCGCCGACTGCTTGGCGAGGCTGGTGCTGAAATCCTGACCGGCCGTGGCCAGGGCCGTTTCCATTTCGCGTTCGGCCAGGAAAACCGCGCGGGAGCGCACCTCGACGTCGCGGGCGAGCACCATGCCCCGCGTCACCATGTCGAAGGCCGGCACGAGCGCGATGCCCAGGAGCGCGGAGGCGACAAGCACCTCCATCAGCGTCAGGCCGCTTGGTTTCGCTCGGCGAGGGCCAAAAAGGGGACGGGAGTCTTTTGTGCAAAGCACCCGAAGGGCCGTTCCGGCCCCTCGACGGCGCTCTGGGCCGCCCTGAGCCTGTCGAAGGGCGGCAAAAGACTCCCGTCCCCTTTTTGGCCTTGGTCTTGTTCGGCAAAGCGTCATGGTCCTAATTCCTCTTGTAATACCGCAGGCCGCCGGTCGCGCCGTAGAGTTCGATCCGCCAGGTCTCGCCGCCCTTCTGAATGTCGATGGCGTTCATTCCGCCGGCGAGATTCGTGGCCGACCCGAGGGTGTTGAACCTGACGGTGTAGGCGATCGGGAACAGCCAACCCGAGGCCAGGCGCTTCGGCGCGCCCTCGGTCCGCCCGGTGTCCGCCGCGTAGATGGAGTACGCGTCCCCCGAGCCAATGGCGCAGAAGCCGTTCGGGTTCGTGGCGGCGCGGTCAATCGCCATGCGCCGGGCCAACCGGAGCGTCGCCACGACGTCCTTGACGGAGCCTTCGGCCTTCTTGGCCAGGAGATTCGACTCCGCGAAACGCGGGACGGCGACGGCCGCCAGAATCCCCAGAATGACGATGACCAGGATGAGTTCCGGGAGGGTGACGGCGGAGCGCCTCGCCACGTCGAGTCGCCTGCGGCGACCGGCCCGCCGACTCGGATCCCGGCCCAGGATGACCTCCGTCAACCGCATCGGACACTCCCTTGCGCAGAGGCTGTTTCAAAACGACTGCTACCCCTCACCCCAACCCTCTTCTACAAGGGGAGAGGGAGTTATGAAACAGCCTCTTACACTACAACACTACTTTGCGCGACGGGTTCGCCGCGGGGCTTGCCCCGCGCTGCGAACGGCCAGCGCCCCGCCCGCCTTCGCCATAGGCTTCGGCGTGGCAAGCAAGCGGGGCGGCGAACCATCCGCCGACTCCTTCAGCCGACACAGAGCTGACGGCCGCAGGCTTCTCGTCCGCGACTCAGTGGGCGTGGGCCGTCACGCGCTTCGTCGCCGCGTTGAAGGTGTACGAGTCGCCGTACGGGCACGCCGGGGCGCCGTCCGGGAAGATGTCCGTGTTGTTCAGAATGAGGCTCCCGAACGCCGCCTGGTCCGCGGGGTACGTATTGTCGTGGGTGACGGCGTAGAGTTCGATCTGGGAGTTGATCAGCGACACGTTCGCCTGGCAGGCGTTGGTCTTGGCGCTCGTCCCGGACTGGACGAACCGGGGGATGGCGACCATGGCCAACAGCCCCAGAATGACGACGACCAGCAGCACTTCGATCAGCGTAAAGCCTTTTCTCTTCGTGCGTCCCATGGTTACGACTCCTTTCAAACGGGATCCCGAACCACAAACCCAGTGCCTGACGTCCCCTAAAAACCCCTTGCACCTCTATGGAAGAGCGGGTCGTCACTTGCCCACGTGCTGCATGACGTCGAACATGGGCAAGTAAACGGCCAGCAGGATGAACCCCACGGCGGCAGCCATGCCCACCGTCAGAAGAGGTTCAAGCCGGCTGACGCAGCGCTTCATCACGAGGTCGATTTCGCGCTCGAGCATGTCGCCCGCGCGCTCCAGAAGCGCCGCCACGCGACCCGATTGTTCTCCACTGGCAATCACCTGAACGAGCGATGCCGGGAACCAGCCCGTCCGGCGAATCGGCTCGGTCAGCCCCATTCCGCGCTCCACGTCCGCCCGGACGGTTTCCAGCGCCTGGTCGAAGGCCGTGTTCCCGGACACTTTGCCCGCCAGGTTCAGGCACTCCAGCACCGGCACGCCGGCCGCCATCATCTCGCCGAACGTCCGAACGAAACGGTACAGCACCATCCGCTGCCACAGCCGGCCCACCAGCGGCAGGCGGATTTTCCAACGGTCCACCATCACGCGCGCCGACGGCTTCTTCCGCACATACGCCACCGCCCCAAGCACCAGCGCCACCGGCACGGCCGGCAGCCACGGGTGCGAGGACAGGAACCGGCTGAGCGCCAGCAGCATCCGCGTCGCCAGCGGCAGCGTGACGCCGATCCGGTCGTACACCTGCGCGAACACCGGCACCACGTACGTCACGAGGAACGTCACCACGCAGACGATAACCACCGCCAGCACGACGGGATACGCGAAGGCATTCCGGACGCGCTGCGCCATTTCCTGGCGCTTCTCCAGTTGGCGTGCGAGGCGGTCCAGCGTCGCTCCCATCGTCCCGCTCGTTTCGCCCGCCCGGATCGACGCCCGGAAGTAGGCGGAGAACTGGTCCGGGTACCCCTCGAACGATTCGCTCAGGCTGCGCCCCGTTTCCAGGTCGGCGACCACCTGCAAGATGACCCCCTGAAGGGCCTTGCTGCCGGTCTCGGCCGCAAAGGTGCGAAGCCCCTCGGCCAGAGCGATCCCGCTCCCGTACAGCGCCGACAGGTGCTGGCACAGGGCCACCAGGTCGCTGTCCTTGGCCCGGCGCGACCAGCCGAACCGCGCGGCACCGGCCGCCGGCTCGGGGGCCTTCGGCGCCGGACCTTTGGAGGCGGCGCGGCCGCTGAGCCGGCCCGGGGCGCTCCCGGCGCGCCGGGACCGGCCGGGACGCGTCGTCGGTCCAGATAGCACCTCCGTGGTCACCGTGTCCACTCCTCGGGGGGCAGGATGCGCCGAACCTCTTCGACCGTGGTGCGGCCCTCGCGGACCGCCTCGATGGCCGCCTCGCGCATCGAACAGACGCCGCCCTCGTATGCCATCGCGCGCAGCGCATCGCTCGAACGTCCCTCCAGGAACGCCTCGCGCAGCGCCTCCGCGACGGGAAAGATCTCAAAGATGCCCAGCCGACCCCGGTAGCCCGTGTTCATGCACAGGTCGCACCCGGCGCCGCGGACAAGGGGCTTGCCCTCCAGCGGGGTGCCCTGTAGTAGAGGGAACCTCTCACTACAGGGCGTGCCGGCCACCTGGTCCTTGGGCGGCGTATAGGTTTCCCGGCAATCGGCACAGATGCGGCGGACCAGCCGCTGCGAAATCGACGCCAGGACCGTCGAGGCGATGAGGAACGGCGGCACGTCGAGGTCCCGCAGGCGCGCCAGCGTGCTCGCCGCATCGTTTGCGTGCAGCGTCGAGAACACCAGGTGCCCCGTCATGGCGGCCTGGACGGCCAACCGGGCCGTCTCCGTGTCGCGGATCTCGCCCACCATCACAATGTCGGGGTCCTGCCTCAGCACCGTCCTCAAGGCGCTCGCGAACGTCATGCCCGCCGCCTCGTTCACCTGAATCTGGTTCACGTGGTCCAGCCAGTATTCGACCGGGTCCTCGATGGTGGTCACATTCAGGCCCAGGCGGTCCACGTCCTGAAGGGCGGCGTAGAGCGTCGTCGTCTTGCCGCTGCCCGTCGGACCCGTCAGGAGAATCATGCCGTACGGGTGCGCAATCAGCCCCGCAAAGAGTTTCTGCTGGGTCTCGGTCATTCCCAACTGGCCGAGGGTCAGCCCCCCGGAGGACTTATTCAGCAAGCGGATGGCGACCTTTTCGCCGCGGACCGTCAGCAGCGTCGAGACGCGCAGGTCGTATTCGGCGCCCTCGATGCGGACGCTGATGCGTCCGTCCTGCGGCATGCGGTGCTCGGTGATGTCGAGACCCGAGAGCAACTTGATGCGCGAGACGACTTCCTCCTGAAGTTGGCCCGAGACGGACATGACCTCGCGCAGCATGCCGTCGAGGCGGTAGCGGACGACGAGGTCGCCCCCGACGGGTTCAACGTGGATGTCGCTGGCGCCTTGCCGCGCCGCCCCGCGGACGATGCTGTCCACGAGGCGCACCGCCGGCGCGTCGCGCTCGCCGCCGAGACGCTCATCCAGCGAGATGGCTCCGCCCGTCGAACGCCGACCGGCGGATGTCGCCGCCTCGCCGAAGGATTCGTCGAAACTGCGGTCCACCGTAAAGTACCGTTCGATGGCCCGGCGAATCTCGCGCTCCGGCGCCAGGATCGGCTGAATGCGGTGCCCGGACACCATCTCCATCTGGTCCAGGACCGCCAGGTCCAGCGGTCCGCAAGTCGCCAGCACCAGGTCGCCGTCCTCGACCCGGACCGGGACGGCGCGATATTGGCGCACGAGACCTTCGGGAAGGATGCGGACAATGTTGGGGTCCACGAGCAGTTTGCCGACCGCCAGCGGCTCCAACTCGAGCCGAGGATACGAGCGGTCCCGCGGCCTCGCCGCGAGGCGGGCGTTGGCCGAACCGTCCGCAACCGGCGAACCCAGAGACTCCCCTTCCGGGAGGTCGGTGGCGACGCCCGCGTCGCCGTCCGCACAGCGAGATCTCGCCGTAGGCGGACGAGGCGTGCCCGCGTCCGAATGCGGTCCGGCAACAGGTTGTCCTACAGCACGCGGCTGCTTCACGGCCATCCTACTGCAGGGGTACTCGCCGCCGTGCTGGGGGTGCGCCCGTACCTCCGGGGAGTGAGACTATCTCCCCAAGCGGAACGTCCCGCCGGGAGGAACGGCTTGTGAACCGGCATATACATCGTCATAGCGTTTGGGCGACTTGAGAGTTCTTCGGGTTTCCTAACCCCCCTCTCCCTGGATGGGAGAGGGGGCGGGGGTGAGGGTGAAAAAGGCCTTGGAAAGCCCCCTATGCCCCTCACCCTAGCCCTCTCCCACCCTTCGACAGGCTCAGGGTGGCCCCGAGCCGTTCGACCATACTCACGGCCCTGAGCCTGTCGAAGGGCATGGTCGAGGGGCCACCGGGGGAGAGGGAATTGAAACAGCCTCTAAAAGCCTTGGAAAAGCGGAAAACCGCTCTGGCGGGGCGCGAAAGGTTGGTGGGCAGGGCCGGAGTTGAACCGAAAATCGTAAGTGCCACACCCGCAAAGACTTGCGCCTTGCCCCACCAGCAGCGCGGCGCAAAAAGCGGCGCACTTGCCCACGATTCCGCCCCGGCGGACCTGTCCCCGGCCTTGAAAGCGGCCTGGGCGACGCTCTCGCCCGAAGCCCGCCAAGACCTGTTGGCACTTGCCCGGGGGCGGGCACGGAGCAGAGGAAGAAGGGTCCCCTCAAGGAGAAAGGGGCCAAAAGGGGCCACATAAAAAAGGGGGAGAAAGGCCGCCGCCCGGCACTAAAGAAGAAAAAAAGCGACCAAAAGCGTCCACTAAAAAAAGGGGCGGAAAACAGAAAGGCCGTGCCGGGCCTGGCACAGAGGCGATCCTCCCCCCCCTAAAAAAGGCGTTGATGGAAGGCGTTGATGGAAGTTGACACTGGGGGTTGACCGTGCGAAAATCTGAGCGGGGGCTAGGGAACTAGGCCCGAAAAGCGGCACCTCGACCGCCCGCCCCCGCTTCACCTTCGAGGCCGGATGCGAGGGCCGGATCATGTCGAAACGCAGAGCGAAGTCGCCGCGGCGACCGGGGAAGCAAGCCGATACGCCGCCCCCACGGCGCCGCCGACAAACGCTGGGGCCAGGAGCGGCCTTGATACTTGGGCCGACTAGTCCCGATCCCGGCGAACTGATCAAGGAATCTCGGCGCAAAGAGGCCATCATCGTTTCACAGGCGGACCAAATCGCCGACCTTCGAGACAAGCAGGTGAAGGTTGTCAGCAAACGCCGTCGTCCGCCATACGAGACGAAGATTCGGCCTCTTACCAAGCGCCAAACGGAAGCCATGCAGATTGTGCCGGAGTGCAAGTTGAACTTTGCCGAGGCCGGTCGCCGCATGAAATTGGACCCCAAAACCGTCAGACAACACTACTTTGCCGGGTTGGAGAAACTGGGCCCTGACGCCGTTCGCGCGGCTCGGGCCGCTCGCCAGAAGGCAAAGACCCGGCCATTGCCCGAGGACCGCCGGGGCCAGACGGACCTTTACGGGGACGCCAACGGCGAGGTTCGACAGGGCCGACACATTGACCGACGACGACGATCCGGCAAGCGACACGATCAAGGCTGACCGGGCGGGGTAGTCTTACGGGGTAGCCCCCGATTTTCTCGGCGTTTGCATCTCTTTGTGAGTCCACCACTTACCGCCTCTTGGGGCATTCTGCGCGCACGATACCCCCGATGTTCGGAATGGCCGAGGAGGAGATATTCCGATGGGGAGACGACGGTTGACGCAGGATGAAATCAAAGCCTGCCGCGCACTGGCCCGTGCCGCCCGCAGGTTGCGGCAGGCCCAAGACGATGCGGAACGCCAGCGCCGTGAGCGTGCGTCTGCTGCTTCGGCTGCGGAAGCAGCGAAGGGGGTGCGCCATGACGCCTGACGACCGCCCTACCGCCCCCGACCGAATACCGGCTAGCCGACTCTGCCTCTCGGTGGCCGAGACCGCCGCCCTGATAGGAGTGTCGCCGCGCCAGATTTACAACCTGGCGCGCGACGCCGGTCTGCCGACGATTCGCCTCGGCGGGCGGCGATTGATTCGGCGCGCGGACCTGGAACGCTGGCTGGCCGCGCAGCCGGTGGATCGTCCGGGCGCCGACGGGCCAGTGGCGGTTCAAGAGCGCGGGGGCCGACGGGAAGCAAAGCAGACCGCATGAAACCTTTTCCCGGAAGAGGCCGCGTCTTCTACCAGGCCCCGCGCGAGATCGAGGCCCTTCCGAGTCTCTCGTCGGACGCAAAACGGCTCTGGGCTTATGGCCGGTTCCGGGAGTACCCGAGCAAACCGGCAGCCCTGCGGGAGGCGGACTTTGAACGCGATCTGGCGATGGGGCGGAGGACTATCCAACGGGCGAAGCGGAAACTTCTCGAGCACGATCCCCCGCTCCTGGTCGTGCGGCGGCGGGGAACACGAAACGCCCCTGCATCCCTGCTCCATTTCCTCTTGCCGGGTGAGTCAACCCCCCGGTGCTGCGTGTTGAAGAAGGCTCAACCCGACAAAACGCGCCCTACAAAGCACCGCGTAGGCGGGTTGACACGCACCGTTCAGGCGGGTTGTGACGGCGCAACCCCTGAAACGGCGGGCACTTACGCGCCCCATAGAACAAAGGATAAAAGAACAAAGGAAAAGAACGCGGCGGGGGCGGCGGCTAGCCCTAGCGGGCCGCCGCCCGCCGCTGACGGCGACGGCAACGGCAGAGGCCGATCCCTCGCCGAACTTGAAGCCGACCGTATGGCCTGGCGGCGCATGTGCCCGCCCGATGGCGGGGCGAATGGGCAACGGGTGGCAGCACAGATCGCGGCGCTCCAGGCCGCCGGAATTGCCCCCCCCCTAAAAAAGACGGCGGCAGAAAAGGACAACCCATGAGCGCGAACCGTAAGACGTTGACCTGTCGATGCGGGCGGCGCGTCCTTGTCGGCGTCGAGGCCGAGGCCGTGCGGTGCTGGGCTTGCACGGGGTTCATCGGCGATCCGAAGGGCGGCGGGGGCCTGAGCCTCGACGCACCGCACCGGCGAGACCTCGCGGACTGCTGCAACTTTTCCGCCGGGGCCTGCATCGTCCGCGAGCGTGGCCGGTGCATCGTCCTCGGCGGCGGGTGCTGCGGATGGTACGAGCGGGCGGTCCGGCCCTCTGGACGGTTGAGCGGGCGCGTCTGTGCGGCGTGCGGGGGCGAAGTGCCGAAGCGCCGCCGCCTGTGCGATTCTTGCCGAAGGGCCGCGGGCCGACGGGCCAAGCGCGAGTGGAAGCGCCGAAAGGAGTCTCTGGTAGATAGTTTTGCTCCGCAAACGGTCAATACGCCTGCGAACTCGCAGACCTACGGGGGTGTATCTTGCGGCAACGGCCCAGGGTAGCCGGAAGCGTCGAAACTATCTACCGGCGGCTTCCGGCAGGGCCTGAAAAGAGGCGGGCGATGGGTGTTGAGATGGGCGAGGACGGCCCGGAGTTTTCGGAAGCCGTCGCACGCGCGGAAGCCGACGGCGGGCGGGGGTAGGCCCAGGAGTCGGCCCGGCGCGAGATCGCCCCGCGTGGGCGAACGTGGCGGGCCGCGTGGCGGCGTCGGGGGCCGTCCGAGCCGCTTTCGGGGAAATCCGGGCCTCGGGGCGGACAGGGATCGCCGCACCTGTCGCCACAGGCGACTCGACGTGGCGAGGGGGACTGTGGACGGGCGAAAATAGGGCGGGACCGGATTTTGTGCTTGACAACGTGCGACGCCCGATGTAGGATTTCCTTGACGGGGAATGCGGAGGGTCGGTGAATGGCACTTCTGATGTTCTGGACGGCGAAGCGGCGGAAGCGACTTGTGGCACTGGCGGCCAAAGGCTTGACGGCTCGCGCGATTGCACCGCGTCTGGCGACACCCGACCACGCGCCGACGCCTGCAGCCATTCGCCAAGCGGCGCGGCGCTTGGGGATCAAGTTGCTGGACCAGGGGGGCCGACCGCCGAAGCGGAAACGCGGCGCGGCGAAACGGAAGGGCACGCGGACCTGAAAGGGACAAGGGCCATGCGGCCCACAGAGAAAGGGGGCAGGCGATGACGACCGAGGAACGGCTGGCGAAGGTGGAGCGGGAACTGGGGCGCGTGAAGCGGCGGAGCCGTTGGCTGCTCGTGGGCCTGGCGCTGGGCCTGGGGGTCTGGGTTTTCGCCGGAACCTTGGGCCAAGAACAACAGCAGGTCAGGGCGATGGACTTCCTGCCTCCTTGTGATCCTCCGGGCTACCAGATTGCAGTTGCGCAAGGGTGGGCCGGTCCCTTTGTGCTTAATGCATACCAGGGCACTATCTACATGGCCTCCCCGAATACCACAGGAACCGGCTGGGTGTGGTCCAAGTTACTGGACGGCCCTCCACCACCAGCAGCCGCACAAGGTTTACAGATCCCGCAGCAGCCGCAACAAGGTTTACAGATCCCGCAGCAGCCGCAATGGCGCAGTTGCCCGGACTGTGACGGCACTGGGAGGTTGATCACCCCGCAGGGGGCGAAAAGATGCCCAACCTGCAACGGGACAGGCAAGACAGGCAAACTCGCCCCGTAGGGCGACACTCGTGCTTCGTAGCGAAGTGGCGCTCCGCTACTTCGCAGAGTAGCAAGGGAAAGGCAGGTGACGTATGGCGAGCGTGAGCACGTCCAAGACCGGGACGCGGGCCGTGCTGGTGGTCTGCCCCGACGGGCAGCGACGGCCTATCCGCCTCGGACGGGTGACGAAGGCCGAGGCTTTGGAGATCAGGCGCCACATAGAGAACTTGCTTGCCCATCGGTTCCACGGCCTGGCCTTGCCCGGTTCAACGGCGGAGTGGGTGAACGGCGTGACGGGCCGCTTGCGCCAGCGCCTGGCGGTGTGCGGCCTGGCCGATGCCCTGGCGTCCGCGCCGACGTTGGGGGCGTGGCTCACGCGCTACATCGAGGGGCGGGGCGACGTGGCGGCCAACACGCGGCTGAAATACGAGGCCGCCCAAAAGGAACTGCTGCACCACTTCGGGGCGGACAAGCCGCTGGACGCTATCGGCCCCGGCGACGCCGAGGATTTCAACGTCTGGCTGCGGACGAAGCGGGGACTGTCCGAGGGAACGGCCCGGCGGCGCGTGGGGATATGCAAGCAGTTTTTCACGGCGGCGGTGAAGCGGCGGCTCTTGCGGGAGAACCCGTTCGCCGAGGTCAAGTGCGGCGAGTTTTCCGAGGACCGCTTTGCCTTCGTGTCGCACGAGACAGCCCAGGCGGTGATGAAAGAGTTGCCGAGTCCGGCCTGGCGTCTGGCCTTCGCCCTGGCGCGGTGGGGCGGCCTTCGCGTGCCGTCCGAGGTGACGGCCATGACCTGGGCCGATGTATCGTGGGAACGCAATCGCTTCACGGTGCGGAGCGTCAAGACGGCCAGACACGACGGCAAGGGTTCGCGCGTCGTGCCGATCTTCCCGGAATTGGCGGGGCCGTTCAGGGAAGCGTTCGAGGCGGCGGAGCCGGGGGCACTGCATTGCTGCCCGCAGTATGACGAGAAGCAAATACCTGACGCCGGTTCCGTCCCAGGAAAGGCTCGGGGCGCGAGGTGGCCAATTGCCGCGCAGATGTATCGCAAGGTGGTCCTGCAAGCCCTGGCGCGGGCGGGCGTGGAACCCTGGGAGAAACTGTTCGTGAACCTTCGGGCGACGCGGGCAAGCGAACTGGCGGAGCGGTTCCCGGCACACGTGGCGGCGTCCTGGCTTGGTCACTCGCCGAAGATCGCCTTGAAGCACTACCTGATGACGACCGAAGATCACTTTGCCCGCGCATCGGGCGCGGCGGAGAGCGCGGCGCAGAAAGCGGCGCAGCAAGAACGAGAAATGCCGAAAATGGCGTGCAACGGCCACCAGGGGGAAGGCGGAAAACCGGCTTATCACAGCACTGCAGGCGTATGCACGGATTTACATAACAACCTGGTGGGCAGGGCCGGAGTTGAACCGGCGACACCGCGGTTTTCAGCCGCGTGCTCTACCGCCTGAGCTACCTGCCCTTGTACGCGGCGGGAGCGACTATAGCGGCGGACGGGCGGCTTGTCAACCGCCCCGGAGGCTCGTGCTGAAGGTCAAGGCTCCTCGTCCGGCTCACCGGCAGGTTCGACACCCCCTTCGCGAGCCTCCTCCACCGGGGTGGTCAACATGGCCTGGAGCCGCCGGCGAATCGCCTCGCGATCGAAGACGTCCTCATGCACGGATTCCGCGAGTTCACGACTCACCTCGTCCGCCAAGAGCGGCCGCATCAACTCGTACGCCGCCTCACGCGGGGCCTTCCGATCCACCACTTCGATCACCACGATCTGGCGCTCGCGCGCCAGCGTGATGAGCGTCCGCCGCTGGCCTTTCGGATCCAGGCGGAAACATTCCGCCACCACCAGCCGGTTGGGACCGATAACAGGAAGCGACGGCGGAAACGCGAACCACCGGCCCATCCGACCGACGGGCACCATCCGCTCGCGCGGAAACCAGTCGCTTTCCTCAACCGGGACGCCGGCCTTCTTGGCGGCGGCTTCGAGGCCCGGTTCGGCCGCGGCCTCCAGCAGCGCCCGCCCCGCCGACACCGCCGACTCAAACGCCGCCTCCAAACGCACGTCCGCGATGACTTTGTCGCGCACCTCGTCCAGCGACGCCGGTTCGTGATTCGCCTCGCATCTCGTGACGCGAAACGCGTAGGCCCGGCCGTCGGCATCTGTGAACACCTCGCTCAGTTCCCCGACCGCCATTTGCGCCCGCTCCGGCCCCACCAGTTCCGCCAGCGCGAGGGCCTGCTCGGCCAAGCCGCGGTTTTCCCTGGCGGCCCCGCCGACGCCCTCGAGCGCGGCCAGTTGCTCACCGGTGAGCATCTCCGGCACCGCCCGGTATTGGACGACCAGCGCGTCGTCCGCCCAGATTCGCAGGTCGGGCGCCTCCCGCATCGAGCGGACCTCGGAGACGTCGGCCTGCAACTTCTCGCGAGCCAGGCGCCTGGCCTCGCCGTCGAGGAGCATCTTGCGAATCTCGTCCCGGACTTCCTCGAGCGGCCGGAACTTTTTCTCCTTCGGTGCGCCGGCAACCGGCGCCGCCTCGTCAGCGCCTTCCTTCTTCGGCTCCTCTTTCACAAGATAGTCGCTTTCCTTATGGGCTTCGTAGTAGGCTTTCACGTCCTCGTCGGCCGCGCGCGCCTCGGCATCCTTCTCGAACGCCTTCGGGTCGGCCACGAGGTACTCGATGCGGACGCGGTCGGGGATGCGGTAGCCGAAGCCTTTCGGCCCCTGACCGGGAAGTTGCTGCTTGCAGGCGTCGAATTGTTTTTGGAGGTCCTCCTCCGACGGTTCGGGAACTTTGTCGCGGAAATCCTCGGCCTTCAGAACCGCCAGACGGACTTTCATCTTCTCGTCGAGCCGCGCGAAGCGGCGCCTGAGTTCGGGCTGAACGGCAACGGCGGTCGTCTCCATCAGCCAATCGACGTACGCCCGCAAGGTCATGTCCACGCGGAGCGCCCCGTAGAAGAAATCGCTGTCGCCCCCCTCCTGAGCGATTGTCTGCTTCAGGTCCTTGGCCGTCAGGCCCAGTTTATGAAGCGCCTCCAGACGGGCCTCGACCTCCAGACCCGACGCGTCGAATCCCCACTGCCGGGCCTCCCGGTACAGGGCCAACCAGGTCAGCACATCGGACCCGCTTGGCTTCTCATTCAGAAACTCGTCGCCGACCATAGGCCAGATGCTCCGGCCGGCCGTCTGAAACGACAGGTCGGCCTGGGCTTCCGGCGTCTTGACGGAGGGGGCGAGTTTGTAGAGCAACGTTCGCGCGGCCCGGCCGGCGACCCGGATCTGCCTGGCGAAGGTCGCCAGTTCGCGCTGGCGGACCGGCGCGCCGCCGATCGTGCCGACCTCGGGGTTCCCCTCGCCGCTGACCCAGCCCATCAGTCGGGGCCACACCTTCGAGCCGATGCTCCACAGCACCATGCTCGCCACCGCCAGCACCATGAGCACCATGAAGAACCGCCGGTGCCGCCTGAAAAACGCAAGTTGCATCCGCCCTGCCCTTTCAATGGGTCCGAACCCGCCGCCCGGAAGGCCAATAGGCTAGACGCGGACGCCCGAAAATGCAACCTGAAAACGCCCCCCCCTCAATTCTACAACGCTATCTCAACGCAGAGAGCGCAGAGGCCGCAGAGAAAGCCAAGACCTGGGTAACGACAAACAGAAGCCAACAACGGACGCCTTTTTTTTCGTCTTTACCCAATTTTGCCGTTCTCTGCGTTCTCGGCGCTCTCTGCGTTGAAGAACACAGCGTAGTAGTATTACGCGCCGGCGCGGACGGCCCGGAGTCGGCTCACCTGGAGGAGCGCATTCTCGGTCGCCAGTTCCGTGTGGACGTAGCGGCCGATGTGGCGCTGGGCGTCCGCCAGGAGACCGACCGCCCGGAGCAGCGCCTCGCCGGGCCAAGCGGCCAGCGCCCGGATGGCCTCCGGCTGGTCGGCATTGACGAGCGCCGGCGTCTCCTCGCCCACCGTCGCCAGGAAAAGGGCGTCGCGCAGGGCCGACGCGACGGCCGCCAGGGCCGTCCGCGCCGCCTCGCGCCGCAGCGCGGTCTCCTCGCGCGATTCGCTCGTCACGCGCTCCGTCTTCGCGCGCTCGCGCGACCAGGCGGCGATGCGCTCCGCGATGTCGAGCGCTGCCGACTCCTCCATCTCCGCCAGGAGCGGCACCACGGCGCGCTTCAGGTCCCAGAGGCCGCTGCCCACCAGCGCGCGGGCGCGCTCGATGCTCCCCCCCGCGAAACGCGAGACGTAGGCGACCTCCGCATCGGAAACCGCCCCGTCCTCGGGCGTCAGCAGCGCCCGCACCCGCTCGGCAACGAAGGCGTCCGGCAGCGGCCGAAAACGCACCCACTGGCACCGCGACAGGATCGTCGCCGGCAGCCGAGAAACATCCGCGCACAAGAGGATGAGGACGGCGTGGCGCGACGGTTCTTCGAGGCTCTTCAAGAGCGCGTTCGCCGCCTCTTCGTTCATCAACTCCGCATCGTCCAGCACCGTCACCGTTCGCGGCCCTTCCATCGGCGAGAGAACCACCGATTCGGTCACCACGCGGTCGGGGCTCCCTTCGCGCCGGGCCACGAGCAACAGGCGGAAATCGTTGCGGTCCGGCTCCTTGCGGAACCAGTAAACGTCGGGGTGCGTGCCGCGATCGACGCGCTCGCAGGGGGAACACGCATCACACGAATCGCGGCCGTCGGCGCCCGCATCGCGCGGCGCCTCGCAGAGGAGCACCTTCGCCAGTTCCCGCGCTGCCAGGCCCTTCCCGACACCGCGCGGTCCGACGAAAAGAAAGGCGTGCGGCATGCGGTCCGACCCCACGGCCGCACGCAGCGCCCGGACCGCGCCTTTCTGATGCTTGACCTTATCGAAGGACACGTTTCACCGCCGATTCGATGTCGCGGGCGACCGCGTCCGGCGCGCGCGAAGCGTCCACGACGACAAACCGGTCCGGCCGCTCGCGCGCCATCGCCAGGAACCCCTGGCGGACCTTCTCGTGGTACGCCCGGTCCTTGGATTCCATCCGGTCGCGCGCCCGCGCGATCCGCGAGAACCCGGTTTCGACGTCCACGTCGAGGAGGATCGTCAGGTCCGGCTCGATGCCGCCGGTCGCCACGCGGCCCATCTCCCAGATGAGGGCCGGCTCGATGCCGCCCGCAAAGCCCTGGTACGCCACGCTCGACGAGACGAACCTTTCGGAGACGACGACCAATCCGCCCTCGAGCAGCGGCCGGACGATCCGCGCGACCATTTCGGAGCGGCTCGCCATGTAGAGGAACAGTTCCGTGCGGGCATCCATGTTCGGCAGGCGCCTGTCCAGCAGGACCTCGCGGATGCGCTCCGAGACGGGCGTCGAGCCGGGGTCGCGGACCGCCGTGGCCTGGCGCCCTTGCTCGCGCAGACGCGCGACCAAACGCTGGACCTGGGTCGTCTTGCCGCACCCTTCCGGCCCGTCGAGCACGATGAACCGGCCTGGAAACGTTTCGGACACGCTAACCCTTTTCGGTTTCAATCCGGCACAGGACCTGGCCGACCTTGATCTCCTCGTCCTCGTCGGCGACGAGTTTCACGATTTTGCCTTCGACGGGACTCGGCACGTCGAACGTGGCCTTGTCGGTGATCATCTGCACGAGGTCGTCGTCCTTCTCGACGTGCTCGCCCGCCTCGACGTACCAGAACGAGACGCGGGCCTCTTCGCCGGCGTCGTCGCCCAGCGGAGGCAACTTCACTTCCACGACGGCCATACGCGCGCTCCTCACCTCAAGAACTCCGTGCGCCTTTCGAGCCGGCGGCGGGACGAGACGCGCTCGCCTCCGGCTCGCGGCTAAACATAGCACCGTTCGAGCCGCGACCTTGGGTCGCGGTCACGTTCCCCACCGTGGCACGTGCCACGGCCGATCGTATCTAACCGGGTGCTCCCGCACCCGGCTCGAAGATCGCGCGAGTTTTCAAGCCCCGCGGCGAACCCTACAGCGCCACTTTGCGCGGCGGGTCGGAGCCTGTCCCGAGCGGAGTCGAGGGGTACCCGCCGCGCCACGAGCCAAGAACGCTACTTCTCGCGCGGTGGGTGCGGAGACCCACCGCGCAAAAGGTTCAAGTGGCGCTGTAGGATGAACCCGCACGCTCGCGAAAGACGCGTTCGGCCTCGTAACTCGACCGGACGAACGGCCCGGAGGCCGCGGCGCGGAAACCCATCGCGCGCGCCTCCGCCTCCCACGCCTCGAACTCGCCCGGCTCGACGAAGCGGGCCACCGGCGCGTGCGCCGCCGAGGGCGCAAGATATTGGCCGATCGTCACGATGTCGCACCCCGCCTCTCGCAGGTCGACCAGAACCCCGCGCACCTCATCCGGCGTCTCGCCCAACCCTACCATCAAGCCGCTTTTCGTCCACGTTTTCAAGCCCCGAGCCTCCGCCTGCCGCTTGACGTACGCGAGAACGTCGAGGCTCCGGCGATAATCGGCCTCCGGCCGAATGGCCGGATACAGGCGAGGAACCGTTTCCACGTTGTGGTTGAAGATGTCCGGCCGCGCGTCGAGGACCGCATCCAGTGCTGCGCGCGAGCCTTGAAAGTCGGGCGTCAGGACTTCGATGACGGCCTGGGGCAATCGGTCGCGGACCGCGCGGATGGTGCGGGCGAAGTATCCTGCCCCGCCGTCCGCCAGGTCGTCGCGCGTCACGCTCGTGACGACGACGTGGCGGAGGCCCAGCCTCGCGGCGGCTTCGGCGACCGCTTCCGGTTCGTCCTCGCGCGGCGGGCCGGGGTCCGCCGTCGGTATCGCGCAAAACCGGCACGAGCGCGTGCACGATTCGCCGAGAATCAGAAATGTCGCCGTCCCGCGCGCGTAACATTCGGCGAGGTTCGGACAGTGGGCGCCCGAGCAGACGGTTGCGAGGCCGAGGTCGGCCAGCAGGCGGGCCGTGCCCGCGCGTGCGGCCTCGTCGCCCGCGGGAATGCGCTTTCTAATCCACGGCGGGAACCGCCTCGCGCGTTTCGCGGCCGACGCTTCAGGCCCCATGCTCTGCTCCCGCGGCGCGCCGCGCGCCGGTTTCCTTTTCGGGCGATTCTTCCGAGACGCAGCCGGCCCGCGCGCCGTCGAATCCGAAAACGCCCACCAGGCATTCTACAAGGGGCGCTTGGACCTCTGCAACGGAGACCTTGCGCCCGAGGAGCCGCTCCAGACTCGTCACGCCGCACCCGCGAATGCCGCATGGCACAATGAGGTCGAAGTGCCCGAGGTTCGTCGAGACGTTCAGCGCGAAACCGTGATAGGAAACCCAGCGGGTGACGGCGACGCCGATGGCCGCCACCTTCTCGCCGCCCACCCACACGCCCGTGAGCCCCGCGGCGCGCCGGCCCTCGACGCCGAACCGCGCCAGGAGGCGGATCAGCACCTCCTCCAGGTCCCGCAAATAGCGATGGACGTCGCGGCCGTGAAGGTCCAGCCGCAGAATCGGGTAGCCCACGACCTGGCCAGGCCCGTGATAGGTGACGTCGCCGCCGCGGCTCGATTCGTGGACCTCGATGCCCTCGGCCCGAAGGCGGTCGCGCGAGGCGACAAGAGGCGCGCCCCGCGTGCTGCGGCCGAGGGTTATCACGGGCGGGAAGTGCTCGACGAGAACGAGGTAAGCCCGTTCTTCGGGTGCGGCCTTGACCCGCTCGACCAGGCGTTTCTGGAGCCTGAGCGTCGGTTCGTAGGCCTCGCGGCCGATGTCGAGGGTCACCAGTTCAGTCATCGCTCTTCGTTCTACAACGCCATCTGGGCGCAGGGCTCTGTAGCGCGGGGGTTTATCCCCCGCGGCCTTGGGATATAGGGCGTTTTGCGCTGGGGGTAAACCCCCGCGCTACAAGTAAGGCTCTGATAGTCGGTTGGGGTTGACGATGCAAAATGTTCCTCAGCCGACGGCGTGCATGGGCAGGCCGAGCCAGGCCTCGGCGGCCTCGAGCACCCCTTCGCTGAAGGTCGGGTGCCCGTGGATGGTTTCGGCGAGTTCCTCGACGGTCAACTCGTGGCGCATG
>Ga0315289_10001415_pt1 | contig 37313 bp, 24 predicted proteins | sample YL17G11_40_MG_FD_203452 | JGI IMG/M metagenome (GOLD analysis project Ga0315289, IMG submission 203452) | Sediment microbial communities from Yellowstone Lake, YNP, Wyoming, USA - YL17G11_40 | ecosystem: Environmental > Aquatic > Freshwater > Lake > Sediment | place: USA: Wyoming | collected...
GGATATTCGGGTCAGGGGTGAAAAAGAAGAAAAAGCGGTTCCCGTCGGGAGAGATAAAAGGGGAATCCTCCGCGCCGGCGGTGTTGAACGGCCCGGGCAGGGGAATCGGGTCTTCCCATTCGTTTGACTCAAGGTGCGGGGGGAAGAGGTCCTGCGCCGGCGTCATCTTTACCGCGTTCGGGGGAATGGCCTCCGCCCGGGTCTTTTGCGTCGGCAATCCCGGGGAGTTGTTGGAACAACCGAGAGCAACAAAGATAAAAATCAGAACCCAAGAAATGAAATGACCCTTCATCTTTTGCCTCCTCCTCATGAAAAAATTCCCAACCACCAAGCTACCTTTCTTTATTTTTGCCATTCCTGTGCCATTTTTATTCTTTCCATCACCGGAGAATGAGTATAAAAGATATTCACCACCAGAGGCGAGGGGGTAGGATCCGAAAGGTTTTTCAGGGCCAGCCGCCTCTCGGAGGAAATGAAAGCATCCGGGTCCAGGGTTAGTTCCAGGGCGTAGCGGTCCGCCTCCCGCTCCCAACTCCGCGAGACCCAATTCTGGGCGGGGAGGGATAGAAAAGTGATTAGAACCAGGGCCAAGAGCAAAAGGGGAAGCCCGGAGACTTCCCAGTCGTTGCGAATTCCCAACCGCGGGATTCGACAGGCATACTTTAGCGTCAGGAACAAAAAATAAAAAAGGGGAAAGGTCAAAAGGGCGGCGATGATTCCCCCTTTCCAGGTGTGGTGCTTTTTATAATGTCCCAGTTCATGGGCCAGGACGGACTCGACTTCTTCCGGGAAGAATTGCTCGATCAAATTATCGTAGAGAACCACCCGCTGAGTTTTCCCGAGCCCGGTAAAATAGGCATTAGCTTTGGCGGTGCGGCGATGGGAATCCACCACCAGGATCCGGGGGTTCTCGATCCCAGCCTTGGCCGTCAGCAGTTCAATCCGGCTCTTCAGGGGCCCGGGGGGCAGGGGGTCAAACTTTCCGAAAAGGGGATCAAGGATTAACGGTGCCAGGAAGACGAAAAAAAGGATCAAGGCCGAGACCACGATTCCGGTCGGAATCCACCATTTATCCTGGTCCCAGATGATCAGGCGGTAAATAATGACAATAGTAATGAGGAAAATAATCAGAAAGATCAGTTTAAACTTTAAAAGATCCGCTATCCAGGCGGAAAAGCTTTGATGGGAAAGTTGAAACGCCTGTTCCACTCGGAAGCTTTGCCAATCCAGGGGAAAGGAAATCAGGGAAAAAACCAGGATAATCGCGGTGGCGAAGAATATTAATTTCAGGAAATACCTTCCCCGGGCCAGCCGGTGAAATACCGACTCAAAGAAAAGGGAAACCCCGGATAAAACCAGGAAAATCAGGAAGGCGATCTCCAGGAGGATCCGGTTAAGGCCAAGGAAGAGCCTGGCTCGCTGGTAGGACTTGGCCAGCCTGACCTGTGCCGGGGTGAAATAGCTAAAAACCCCAGGCGGATTATCACTGGCGGTCGGGTTTTGCAGGTTCAGGGTTAAGGTCGGATTCGCGGGAAAAGTTGATGGATTTGCGCTTTCCGCCGAGCTTATTGCTGGGAATAATAAAATGGCAGCGAGTAATATTTTGAATATTAATTTCATTCCTTTTAAGACTAACATTCTGGAAATATTTTTGAAAATATTAATCCACTTCGTCATTGCGAGCCCGGCTTCTCAGACGTAGCCCTGGCGGAGTCGGAAGGGCGTGGCAATCTCGCAATTAAGTCTTTAAATCCTTCCCGAATTTGGATGTTATGTTATAAAATATTACTATAGAAAGAACCATAGTTCCCGGACGAACACCCTTTATGAAATTTATAGAAGAAGTATTTAAAGGAACTGGAGGAGAATAACTAATGTTCAGCCCCAATTTTCAATACACCGATAAGATTGTCAGGAATCTGACGCTCATTGCCGAGGCCCGGGCCATAATCCTGAACGCCTCCTTGATTCCCAAGTGGGAGGTCACGTTGAGAAGGGACGCTCTTTTGCAATCCGCCCATTCCTCCACGGCGATTGAAGGGAATCCACTTTCACTTGAGGAAGTTACCGACCTGGCCGCCGGCAGAGACATCATGGTCCGGAGAAGGGATCGGCAGGAAGTTTTAAATTACCTCGAAGCGCTGGAGAAAGTCCCGGATTTTTCAAAAAAGGTTCCATTTCCTTCAGAGGATATTTTAAAAATACACAAGACTGTCACCAAGGAGACGCTCGACGATCCCCGGGACGAGGGAGTTTTCCGAAAACGCCAGGTGCAGGTAGTGAACCGGGCAACCAGCGAGGTTATATTCATGCCTCCTCCCACCGCCGAGGTCCTCGGTTTGACGAATGCTTTCCTGGAGTGGTTCAACTCCCCGCGGGTTGAAGAAGTCGAGCCGGTGATTCAGGCGGGAATAACGCATTATGAGATGGTCAGAATTCACCCTTTCATTGATGGGAACGGCAGGACCGCCAGAATCATGGCCACTCTGGTCCTTTATAAAAGGGGATTCGATGTCAAAAGATTCTTCGCCCTGGATGATTATTACGACCAGGACCGGCCAGCATATTATGGGGCTTTAAGAAGGATCGATCCGAGCACGACAGACCTCACCGATTGGCTTGAGTATTTCAGCAACGGCGTCGCGGTCAGCATTGAAGCGGTAAAGCAGAAAGTCATCGGCATCAGCAAAGACATCAAATTCATAAAAGAGAAGGGGCAGATTGCCCTTACTAAAAGACAAATGAAAATTATCGAGAAAATAATAGAAAGTGGAAAAATAACAAATAAAGATATCAGGGAAATGTTTAGTGTTTCCGATGAAGCATCCCTGAAGGAAATATCAAAGCTTTTGGATTTAGAAATAATAAAAGGAAAAGGAAAGGGAAGAAGTTTCCATTATGTTCTCAAATAATGGTTGGCGATTATTCGTAATTATTTGATATTTGTGAGTTATTAAGGCGGATTGGAACCAGCAAAATGGACAGAAAAGACCTGGACATAATCCTCAAAAGAGGCGAGGGCTACAAGATCGAATTCAAGGAAGGCCTAAGCGGCTTGGACCGGGAAATGGTCGCCTTCGCCAATGCGTTGGGCGGGAAAATTCTTGTCGGTGTGTCTGATGATGGAAAAATTAAGGGCGTCAAGATCTCTAATCGCTTGAAGTCCCAGGTCCAGGATATCGCCAACAACTGCCGGCCCCGAATAAAAGTCCTTTTTGATGAACTTGGCAATGTCCTGGTCGTAAATGTCCAGGAAGGCGAAGATAAGCCTCATGAATGTTCTGGAGGTTTCTATAAGAGGGTAGGCACAAATTCACAGAAAATGACCAGGGATGAAATCTTTGATTTTTTCAAATCCGAGGGGAAAATCCGGTTTGATGAGCTTATCGAACTGAAGTTCATTCATCCGAAGGATTTTGACCGGGGAAAACTGCTGAAATTTTTAGAGCTTGCCGGAATCTCCAAATCAACAAAAACCGAAACGGTCCTCCCCAACTTGGACGTAGCCGAGAAACAAAAAGGAAGATTGCTCTTTAATAAAGCGGGTGTCCTTTTCTTCGCCAAGGAGCCGCAAAGATTTATCCCCTGGTCGGTCTATACGGTCGCCCTTTTTAAAGACCTGAACGGTGTTGATGTAATAGACCGAAAAGAAATAACCGGGAGCCTGTTCGAGATCGTCGAGCAAGTCATGGATTTCGTCAAGTTGTATTCCAAGGTGGCGTATAAATTTACCGGGGCGCCGAAACGGGAAAATATTTATGAGTATCCATTTGAGGCGATCCGGGAAGCGGTGATCAACTCGGTAATGCATAAGGATTATTTCGAGCACGGGCATAATAACATCCTGAAATTTTTCCCAGACCGAATACATATCGAGAATATTTGGGCCAAGCCCCGGAAATTCTTTCTCGGAAGAACCATTTTCCGGCGGAACCAGTTGATCGCCGATCTATTCTCCAGGATCCACTATGGAGAAAAAATCGGCTCCGGAATGCAGAGGATGAAGGATATCTGCAAAGCCGAAGAAGCGCCTAATCCCAGGGTCGAATACACCGACACCCACTTTTACACTACTTTTAATCCGAGCAGGGCCTATTTAAAAATGGCCGAAAAAACTGAGGGAAAAGTTAAAGGGAAGGTCGTAGAAAAGGTCGGAGAAACTGGGGAGAAAACTAGGGAGAAAACTAGGGAGAAAACTAGGGAGAAAATAATTTCCTTAATCAAAGGAAATCCGAAAATCACCACGACAAAGCTGGCTGAAAAGACGGGCCTTTCTCTGAAGGGCATTGAATGGAATATTAAGTCTCTAAAAGAAAATGGCTTGCTCCACCGCATCGGGCCGGACAAGGGAGGTTATTGGGAAGTTGTCAAAAAACCTTTCCTAATTAGAAAGGGCAGGAGACTACCCAAATAGATACCCAGAAAATACCCAGTAAATACCCAGTAAATACCCAGTAAATACCCAGAAGAGTCAACCCTAAATCAGATAAATATTTTAAAGTCGTTGGAAAAAGAGAAAAGTCTTACCCGAGGCCAGTTGGCGAAAATATTAAAAATAAGTCCTGAAACAGTTAAGAAAAATATTGAAAAACTCAAGCAGAAAAAATTGCTTCAAAGAATCGGGCCGGACAAAGGGGGATATTGGGAGGTTTCCAAAAAGTAGCCGGCAATTTAATCATTACCCGCTGATGTTGGAATAGAGTAAAATAAATCATGGGAACTGAAGCCGACACCTGCCGAAAATACGTTCTGCCCAAGCTCTACGCCGCCGGTTGGAACGACGACCAGATCAACGAGCAACGGACCTTCACCGACGGCCGGATCCTGGTCACCGGGACGAAGGTAACCCGACGCCCCCAGAAGAGGGCGGATTATCTTCTCCGCTATAAACAGAACTTTATGATCGCGGTGGTCGAGGCCAAATCAGACCTGAGAAACCCCCGGGACGGTATCCAACAAGCCAAGGAATACGCCCAGATCCTTGATCTCAAGTTCGCTTACTCCACCAATGGGCATGGAATCGCCGAGCATGATTTTCTGACCGGGAAGGAAACGGATCTCGAAACCTTTCCCTCACCGGAAGAGCTTTGGAAACGGCTCCATGGTCAACTGGGGTTGGATGATGAGCAGGGTTTTAAGAAGGAAATGGCCCCCTCAACGAATAAAAGATTGTGGATTGCGGAATGTAAATATCGCAGCCTTCCCTCGACCACAATGCCTCGGGATCTGATCGAAAAGGCTTGCCCTACGAGTTACGCGGCCTAAAGGCCGCGGCTACCTGGATTCCTTCTAAAGAAAAACCAAAGGAAACTGGATTCCGGCTTTCGCCGGAATGACGAATTGAATCAGACTGGATTCCCACTTCCAACTTCGCCAATCCATCCTGCGCAGAAATACTGCTTCGGAGGACAGGGGCTTCGTCGGACAGGTCCGTGGGAATGACGAAAAGAAGAAGAATTGACAGAACATTTGCCCGACATTATCATATCCATATATGGATATTCTCAAAGGAGATAACTAATGGAAAAACTTGAGAAAAAGACGACCGTTTTATTTCCTCACAAACTTTATCGCCGTCTTGAAGAGGTCGGAAAAGCCAAACGGTTATCCGTAGGTGAGCTGATCCGCCGGGCGGTCAGGCAACAGTATCAAATCAGCGAGACCCCAGATCGCCTGAAGGCAGTGGACCGGCTTTCCCAAATCGAAACCCCGATTTCCGGATGGGAAAAAATCGAGGATGAGATTCAGGCGGGCGCGGCTGAAAAATGACCAGGGTTCAGGGCTCCCATTCGCTACGCTCAGGGTAAACAACGTTCAATGTTCACGGTTCAACATCGTCGAAATTGAAAAATGAACAAGGCATTCATTGATACCAATATCTTCATTTACGCCGCCGGAGCGGAATCACCGCATAAAGCTCCCGCCCTGAAGCTTCTGAAGCGTATTGCCGGCGGGGAGTTGGAGGCCTGCTCCGACACCGAGGTCCTCCAGGAAATTCTCTACCGGCACTGGCACTTGAAGGATTATGAAAAAGGAATCCGGATCTGCGAGGAAGCCTCGATTATTATTCCTCAAATCTTATCCATCACCCGTGAGGATTTGAGCTCGGCCATGGACCTTTTAAGGCAAACTAGTTTCAAGATCCAGCCCCGCGACGCGATCCATGCCGCTGTGATGTTGAATCACGGGGTCAAGCTGATCCTGAGCTATGACCATCACTTCGACCTGGTAATGGGGATCAAGCGAATCGAACCGGATATATAAAAGAACACTCGGAAATTTAGGGGAGAACTGACAAATTGATACTTCGACGGCGCCCAAACCCCGCCCTTTAGGGTGGGGAAAAAGGCGCCGCTCAGTATCAACCCTGAGCGTAGTCGAAGGGAGCAAACCCCGGGCTTTAGACCGGGGAAGTCAAAGGGTTGACTTCCTCGAACAATTAAGCAGGCAAAAACGCGAATAGATCATAGCCGATAGCGGATAGTAGAAAAGATTGCCGCGCTTTCACAGAGATATTTTTCATCGCCTTAATAACTACGCAGCCTAAAGGCTGCGGCTACTTGGATTCCTTCTAAAGAAAAACCAAAGGAAACTGGATTCCGGCTTTCGCCGGAATGACGAATTGAATAAGACTGGATTCCTGGTCAAGCCAGGAATGACGGGCAAAGGGATTACTACTGAAGCAGGAGGATATAGGTATCCGCCCGGCGGAGGCGCTCGGAAAGCGTCTTGCAGATCGAGTAATAGATCTTGGCGGCTAGCTCGGGGTTGTTTTCCAGGAGCTTGACCAGGTCGGGACGGGAGATGGTCAGGAGTTCCACGTCGCTGTCGGCCACGATCCGGGCCGAGGTATGCTGGTCCTCGATCAGGGCCATTTCCCCGAAATGCTCCCCGGGGGAAAGCATCCCGATGGATCGTTCCTTGCCGCTCTCGTCAATCTTGGAAACTTTGACCTCGCCGCTTTTAATGATGAAGAGAGCCCGGCCGTTGGTATTCTCTTCGATGATGGTCGCGCCGGCAGGATATTTCTCCGTCTTGCAGATGGAACCCAGGAGATTGGTTTCCTTCACGTTCAGGCTTTGAAAGAGCGGGCTTTTTTTCAGAAGGTCGATGAAGGACATGATTCACTCCTTGTTTCTGTCATTCCGCACTTGATGCGGAATCCAGTTATTTTTTAAGTCTGGATTCCTGCTTCCGCAGGAATGACGATTTGCAACTAAGAAATTTTTCTTACTCGGGCGGCCGTCCTTCGACTTTGCTCAGGATAAACTCCTGGCCGCTCCAACATTTTAACAATCATGCCGGAGGCTGTCCCGGGGGCGCCCCGGCCGGCCTCGAGCCCTGCTGGTAAGATTCGAAGGTCTTTTTCTCCACCGCGTAGGAAAAGGCTTCCGCCGCGGTGATTTTCTTGCTCATCAGGAGATCCATCAGGGCCTGATCCATGGTCTGCATTCCCTCTTTCTTCCCGGTCTGAATCAGGGAAAGGATCTGGTAGGTCTTGCCTTCGCGGATCAGGTTGGACAGGGCGTGCGTGCCCATCATGATTTCGAGCGCGGCCACCCGGCCTTTGCCGTCCACCTTGCGGCAGAGGTTCTGGGAAACCACGCCTTTTAAGGATTCCGAGAGCATCATCCGGATCTGGTCCTGCTGGCTGGTGGGGAAAACATTGATGATCCGGTCAATGGTCCGGGAGGCCGAACTGGTATGCAGGGTGCCGAAAACCAGGTGACCGGTTTCGGCGGCGGTGATGGCCAGCTCGATGGTTTCCAGGTCGCGCATTTCGCCGACCAGAATAATATCGGGGTCTTCCCGCAGGGCCGAGCGCAGGGCGGCGGCGAAGCTGTGGGTGTGCTGCCCGACCTCCCGCTGGTGAATCAGGGATTTTTTATTGCCATGAACGAACTCGATCGGATCTTCGACCGTGATAATGTGCTCGTTGCGGCTGTTGTTGATGTAATCGATCAGGGCGGCCAGGGTGGTGGATTTGCCGCTTCCGGTGGCGCCGGTGACGAGCACCAGGCCCTTGGACAGCTCCGCCATTTTTTTCAGGGCCTGCGGCAGTCCGAGTTCCTCGACGGTGGCGATCTTGACCGGGATCATCCGGAAGGCCGCCCCCAGGCCCTTGCGCTCGGTGTAGATGTTTACCCGGAAACGCCCGCCCTCGATTTCGTAGGCCAGGTCGATTTCCCATTCATTTTGCAGTTTCTCCTTCTGGACGTCGTTGAGAATTTCATGGAGCAGGACCTGGGCGTCATTAGCGGAAAGCTCGCGGGATTTTAGGGGAACGAGGTCACCGTGGATGCGGAAAACCGGGGGGGTGCCCACGGAAAGATGGAGGTCGGAAGCGTTATTTTCCAGCTGGGCTTTGAGCAGGGCGTCGATCCGGGCCATATCAGGTCTTGGAGGTTGGGGTTTCCAAGCCGTACAGGATGGCTTCCTCCCGGGTGATATTCCCGGTCTTAAGCTCTTGTCTCAACTTGTTGATGAAATTCCAGTATTCCTTCTGATCCAAAGTTTTTTCCCATTTGGTTTCCGGCTCCCGGTTCCGGATCGCGGCTTGGATCGGGGCGGAGATGGGGACGAATTCCCCGATGAATTTCCAACCGGCATATCCGGAACCTCCGCACTGGGGGCAGCCCACCGGCAGATAGGATTCGGGCTCGGAGTCTTTGCCTTTTCCTCTAACCTGGGGATGAAATTCCGGACGGCGGCATTCCGGGCAGAGGGTGCGAATCCTGATCACTTTAAATAATCCTTGGAGCACGAGGGGAATCAGGTCTTCGCTGGGTTTAAGCGAAGAGAGATAGGCCAGGGTTTTTTCCATCTGGTCAAAGGGGAGCCCGCCGATGACCAGGCATCCGGAAGCGGCGTAATGGAAAGCCAGGGCCTGGAGATCCGGGTTGAGCAGGTTATTGATGAAAATAATGTCGGCATCGAGATGAGAAAGTACCCGGGCCAGCCAGGAGGGCATTTTCTCGATTCCCCCCTCGGTTTCGATCTGAACATATTCCGGGACCTGGAGATCGATCCGGTCTTCGATGGTGGTGACGCGGTGGCGCAGCGGGTCAAAGCGTTTGAGCAGGCTGTAGGCGGCTTCCTTGATCCCGCTGGCCCGCCCCCCGGAAACGATCACCAGGCCGCGTTTGCGGGACAGGGTTTCGGAAAGGGAAGCCAGTTCCTTTTCCGACAGGTTGAAATCGGAAAGTTCCGGGATCTTTTGCCCCGGGGAGAGGAGATTGAGAATGATCTCCCGCCCGCCGAGATGCTGCAGGGCCGAAACCTGGATTTCCAGGTTCTGGCCGGCGAGTGAATACCGGAAACGACCGGTTTGATAACGGGGCTCGGGCCCGTGGGTAATCCCGGAGAGAATCCCGATCCGGGTTTCCAGGGTTCGGCCCCATTCGAGATCGAGATCGCCTAAAAATTCAAGCTGGGCCTGGGCGCGGATTTGCACCTGGATTTGCGAGCGCAGGTAGCGAAGGAAGATCGCCCGGGCCTGCCGTCCGAGGGCCTTGGTGACAATGAGCTCCAGGAGGGATTCCCCGGTGGAATCTTCCTGGATTTTCTGAAGCTCGGATTTGCAGAAAAGCTCCAGGCAGACCGCGGAGGTGTCTTTTGGAACCGGCGCTTCGGTCGGAAGCGGCGGGGAAGGGTGAGGCTCTTTTTTCATCCCGTAAGCCAGGCCGATGGCCGAAAAGATCTCATCCGGTTCTCCCAGGGCGACCTGGACCTCGCAGCCGGTGAGCTTGGCGATGTCATTGATCACCCGGCTGTTTTCCGGGTCCGCCATCACCACGGTCATTTCGTTGGCGATCCTGAGATAGGGAACCACGATATTTTTCCGGAGCAGGTCCTCGGGCAGGATTTTGACCAGTTCCGGGTCGATCTGATCGGTGCTGATTCTGATATAGGGGATACCCAGTTCCTTGGCCCGGACCCAGCCCTTGTCTTCGAGGTCGGGGGTTTCCACCTTTTGTTCCTGGGGCTCGGATTGCAGGAGGGAGTCCAGGGTGTATTCCCGGGACAAAAGGTCGATAATATCTTCTTTTTTCTTCTCGTTCATATAATCGCCTTAATTCCTCCGCCGGGGGCCCAGGGCTTTTGCCATCAGGTTACCGCCTTGAACCGGCCAGCCATGCCCGGGATAAAGGGCGGATACCTCCAGCTCTTTCAGGCGCCTGCGGGTTTCCCGGGCCGATATTTTATCCTGAACGAACGGATGAAACCAGGGGCGGCTGTCCAGGTTGAAAATCGTATCCCCGGTAATCAGGGTCTTGCTCCCGACATTGTACAGGCAAACCGAATCGGGGCTGTGCCCGGGGCTCGCTATCATTTTCCAGTCCTCCCGGCCGGGAAGAAAACTTTCCGGCTGAATCCAGGAGTTGACCTCGGCTTTGATCCGGGGCCAGAAGAGGGAAGGCCGGACCTCGTCGCGCGAATGCTTGATATTCTCCCAGCGGGGAATGACATGATCCATCTGTTTCCGGAGCGGGAGGAGCGGGAGAATCCGGTGGGGGAGAGGGAGGGGCATTCTCCTCCCGTTTAAGAATTGTTTAACCTGGTCATTCAATATTACCGAAGCCCCGGTCAGCTTATGCAAATGGTCGACTCCATTGAAATGATCAAGATGGAAATGGGTGCAGGTGATGTCGATCGGTCGGGAGGAATGCCCCCCGTTGGCCCGGCAGATCTCCTGGATGAGGCCAAATGCCAGCTCGGCCGCGCGATAAGACCCGGGATCAACAACGGTCAGCCTTTCCCCCGACAGGAGGTAGGTATTGCAGACCCCTCCCGTGATCAGGTAAACGTCCGGCTGGGGATTAGTGATCTGGCCCATTTTTCCCTGGTAAAAAATTCGAATTCCATTATAATCGGACTATAAATCACTGTAAAGAAAAAAATGCTGGATTCCTTCCTCCGAGCCTGTCCCCGCAGGTCTTAAGCGGGGAGCGGAACGAGAAGGGCGACTATCCCAGAGACGAAAGGGATTTATTTCGGGATCGATTTAATGGCTATTTTGAATCCTGAAACCGGATTATTTCTGAAAATATTATTCGTCTTTCCCTTCCTCCACGTGATTGTGGGAAAGGAATGGCGGAAGGAAACCCCCCATGTCCGCACCGTTCTGAGCGCGTTCTCTTTTTTTTACACCCCCTTCATCCGGATTGTTTTCTGGGTGATCAAGAATGACTGGTTTTACCAGTCGCCTCTCCGATATCTTTTCCCGCGCTTTGCCGAGTGGATGGTGGTGAATCTCTTTTACTCCGGGGAAATTTACACCTTACAGGAACTGGAAGCCCTTTTCGACCGGATCTACCGGAAAAATGAATACCATATCAATGTTTCCCCCTGCATCTGCCGGCATTCCACCAACAATTATGAAGAAGGTAAGCCGATCCTTTCCTGCTTCCATCTCCAGGTGGTTTCGGAAACCTTCGTTCAGTTGGTTCCCAACGGATATCCGATCTCGGTCGACACCGCCATCGCCCTGACCCGGAAGTGGGACAAGCAGGGTTTCGTCCACATTATGTACGGCGCTTTTCCCCGCCAGCCGGTGCATACCTGGGCCAAGCAGATCGCCATCTGCGCCTGCCATGATCACTGCGTCTGCGTCCAGGCCGAGAAGAAGAGGGGCCCCCAGGGCTTCCGGCCGATTAAAAAAGGCAAGAGCATCGCCCGGGTGGTGGAGGATAAATGCGTGGGGGCGGAAAAATGCGGGGCCTGCGTCAAGCGCTGTATTTTTGAGGCGGTCAGGGTTGTTGATGACCGGATCAGGATTTACGAGAACCGCTGTTATGGATGTGGGCTGTGCGTAACCGGCTGTCCCCGGGGAGGGATGGAGATGATTCCCCGGGAGGACGGAAAATACGCCTTCGTCTCACCGGCGGTTCTCAAAGGGGCGGAAGGACAGGAGAAGAAGGTCAAAGTTCAAAGGTGAAAGCTCAAAGGGAAGAGAAGATATAAGAAGTCAAAAGAAAAAGGTCAAAGGTCAAAGGTGAAAGCTCAAAGGAAGAGATCAAAGTTCAAAGGTTTTCCTTTGACCTTTGAGTTTTGAACTATGAGCTGATACTGAAAGAAGGGGGTGGGGGATGAGAGACAAAATAATCGGGCTAAGCATATTCATTGTCGGAATCTTCCTTCTGGTTTTTTATACCTACCTGGCCATCCTGGTCCCGGCTGGATGGGATCCCCTCAATCTGGTCAGCGATTTTGAAAACTCGATGTATTGGATAATCATCATTCCCCTCTGGATTATGATCCTGGGTTTCATGTCGATCTTAATTTGGCTCGGGTGGTCAACCCTCCGCACCCCCCCGGCCGAAATCCTGGAAAAGGAACTGAAGGAGATCGAGGAGCTCGAAAAGAAGTCCCGCGCCAGCAAAGATAAATAGCCTTATTTTGTTGGTCATTCCCGTCCCGCCTGTGGTGGGACGGGAATGACAATAGCATGCCTGGATTCCCGCTTACGCGGGAATGACGTAATGAAATAAACCTGAAAAAAAGAAAATAACAGATGACGAATAATGTCCGGTTTCCTTCCTAAGTGTTGCTTGTCTTTACCTGAGATTTTGGGGACACTAAAAATCATGACCCTCCGCCTTAAAAATTTATTTTTTTCTTTTTATTACGACACCGGCTGTAATTTCATGAGTCTGGTAAATATTTATAATTACAATAAACTTAGGAAACAATAGCTGAAAGCGTATTGTTTAATTCCGGAATCCTTACGCTTGTCATTCCCGCGCAAGCGGGAATCCAGAAAAATATAAATCCTGGATCCCTGCTTTCGCAGGGATGACGCCAGCAGAGAAGAACCAGGGATTTCTGCTTCCGCAGGAAAGACGATAAAATTAGGATAACCATCGGCCATGAAATATGAATGAATATTCCAGAATTCAAAAGTATCTGAACCGGGCCGCTTTCGGGCTGATCCTGGCCGCGGTCCTGGCGGTTCCGCTTTTTTTCTCAACCGAGGGGGAATATGTTATCGGCAAGGAGGTCGTGGCCCGGATCGCGATATATTCCTCGCTGTTTCTCTTTCTGGCCAGCGTGGGGTTTTCCAAATTTCCGGCCTTCGCCCGCTTTCAGATCCTGCCGGACGCCCTGATTTTACTGGCCGGTTTTATTCCCTCCATCATCGCGGCCCTGGATCACCGCCGGGCCTTTATTTCCTGGCTCGGTTTCCTGGATGGAGTGGTTCTTTATTTCCTGGTAATCGGCCTGGTGGATTCCCGGGCGAGAAAAAGTATCTTTATCCTGGCTTTTTATCTCTCCGCCCTGCTGGTCTCCATCGGCGGGATCCTGCAGATCCTGAACGTTTTGCCCCTCGGGTATGACCTTTTTCATAAAGGCGACCCCGGCTCCAGCCTGGGACTCTCCAACTTCGCCGCCGAATACCTGCTCCTCTGCCTGCCCCTGCTTTTTGTCTGGGCGGTCCCGGCAGGGGAGAAGGGCGGATGGCTCACGGCCCTGGCCAAGCTCCTGGGAATCGTGATCATCGGCCTGTATTTTTTGCTGGCCCAGAACCGGGGAGCCGTGGTAGGGATGGCAGTCGCCGGAAGCTTTTTCGCGATCGTCCTGATCCAATCCTGGCTCAGGTTCCGGGCCCAGGAAGGAGTCAAGCTCAAACCCGTCCTCGTCGGCGCCGCCCTGGTTCTGGTCGTATCCGGGGCGTTTCTTTTCCTGACCCCCGCCGGCTCCCGGGTGGTGGATAAATCGCTCTCCAGTTTTAACTTCAACGATCCCTCCATCCGCTTTCGCTTCCTGGCCTGGAAATCCAGTCTCAACATGTTCAAGGACAACGCGTTCTTCGGGGTGGGATTGGCCAATTTCCCCCTGTCCCTTCCCAAGTATCAAACCGCCGACCTGGACCGGATGGCCGAGCAAACCGGGACCACTGTCGATAACCCGCACAACGAATTCATATTATTTCTCTCCGAAACCGGCCTGGTGGGTTTCATCTGCTGGCTCATATTTTTAACCTCGGTTTTTCTTTTCGGCTTCCGGGAACTGAAGCAATCCCGGAACTTCACCGAGATGATCTTCGCCGGCGGGATGTTCGCCGGTTTCTGGGGTTTCCTGGCGAACTCGCTTTTCGCCTTCAATTTTCATGTCCCGGCCTCGAGCCTGGCCTTTTTCGGCCTGGTCGGGCTCTTGGAAGCGGAGTCGCGCCTGCGCCAGGGGATGATGCCGCTCCTGGAAGTCAAACCCGCCGGGGCGGTTTCGCCCAAAGGCTGGAAGATCCTGGAGAACAAACGTTCCCGGATCGGGATTTTCGTGATTTCCGCCCTGGTTCTTTTCTCCGGGTTGATCTGGGTTCGCGTGACCTGGCTGGAATACGGAGGCCGGCTCGCGTTCCTGCGGGGCATGCAGGCGGCCGGGCAGGGAAACATTGAGGATTCCCTCCCGCATTTCAACCGGGCGATCCAGCGGGATCCCCACAATTACATTTACTATTACAACCGTTCGATTAGTTACGGTTTCCTCGGGATGCAAAACGAAACGGAGGAAGATCTTCTGAAAACCCTGAACCTGCATCCCAACATGGTTTCGGCGCTTTATGATCTCGGAGCGATGCGGACGAGCGAGGGGAGGTATAAACAAGCCGAGGAGCCGCTCTCACAGGCCCTGGCTCTGAATCCTTCCCTGTATTTTGAGATCGGGGTTCACCTCGCGCAGGTTTACCTCAACCTGGGAGACCTGGCGCGGGCGCAGGAGATCGGGACCAGACTGGTCGAGCTTCGCGACGACAGCTACCTTTCGCATTTTCTTCTCGCGAATTCATATTATTTTTCCCGGGATTATCCCTCGGCCACCAAGGAATATTTCGAAACGATCAAGCTGAACCCCAACTTTACGGACGGATTTAAAAACCTGGGGCTGTCCCTGCTCCAGGAGGGAAGGGTCAAGGAGGCCGTGGCGATTTATGAGAACGCCTCCGCGGAATGGCCGGAGAAGGCGGAATTATGGTATTATCTGGGCTGCGCCTACGCGGAAGACGGGAGGCAGCTGGAAGCGGAAAAGTCCATCCAGAAAGCGTTTGCCCTGGATGTCAGCCTGAAAGAGAGAGCCCGGCAGGAGCCGATATTGATTAAAAACAAGATAAAGCTGGGAAAATAGTGCGGTTGAAACGCTTTTACTTTGATTGTCATTCCGGACTTGATCAAGCCTGCCCCGGACTTGATCCGGAGGAATCCAGTTTCTTCTCCTGGATCCCCGCTTTCGCGGGGATGACAAAAAGGGGATGGATTCCCGCTTTCGCGGGGATGACAAAAAGGGGATGGATTCCCGCCGGAGTTTATCCTGAGCGCAGTCGAAGGGCGGGAATGACTGATTAAATTGGACTGCCAAGCCGTCTGGCTTTCGAGAGATTTAGAATGAAACGCTTATCCATCAACGTTGATCATGTCGCCACCCTCCGGCAGGCCCGCAAGGGCAAGGAGCCGGACCCGGTTTTCGCCGCGGTCCTGGCCGAGCTGGCCGGAGCGGACGGGATCATCGTCCATCTCCGAGAAGACCGGAGGCACATCCAGGACCGGGACCTGGAGGAGTTAAAGAAAATCGTCAAAACCAAACTTAACCTGGAGATGGCCAACGCCCAGGAAATCATCCGGACCGCGCTTTTTATCAAACCCGACATGGTCACCCTGGTGCCGGAACGCCGGGAGGAGCTGACCACCGAAGGGGGCCTGGAGGTCAACCTGAACCAGGACGCGATCGCCACCTCGATCCGGACCTTCCACGAAGGGGGCATCCTGGTCAGCCTGTTCATCAATCCCGACCTCGACCAGGTCAAGGCCGCCCACCGGATTCAGGCGGATATCGTGGAGATCCATACCGGGGTATATTCCGACACGGTCGGGGTGAAGGAGGTCGAGAAGGAACTCGGCCGGGTCATCAACGCCGCGAAGCTGGCCGACAAACTGGGGCTCAAGGTCCACGCCGGCCACGGCTTGAATTATCAGAATGTCCAGAGGATTACCGCGATTGAGGAAATAGAAGAGCTATCCATCGGCCACTCGATCATTTCCCGGGCCGTCCTGGTGGGAATGGAGCGCGCCGTCCGGGAGATGCGCGACCTGATCCGCCTCGCCTAGGGAAAATAAGTTAATTTTCTAGGGTGTAATCCTGGCCTTTTCTTGGTTGACAGTCAATCCAGGTTCTACATATACTTCCCCCAATCTTAGGGTCCGGGAAGATTTGCTTTCCGGAGGACACAGGAAAAAATGGTCGGGCCGCCATTTATTTATATGACGGTCTTTTTTTGGGCGAATTTGCCATCACAAGGAGGAAAAATGAAAGCAAAAAGGATCTGGTTGGTAACGCTATCCCTGTTTTTTGGGCTAATGCTCGCGGCCCAAAATGCCCTGGCCGCATGGCCTCCTCCCGTTCCCCCTCCTGGGTCGGACGTTAATGGAAACTTTCTGGATGACAATTGGGAGTACAATTGTTGTATTGCTATATTTCCTACGCCAGGGCCCTGTGACCCTGCCCCGCCAGTCCTTGGCGGATGGAATGGGGGTGTTTTTCTACCATTAATCTGGGGCGCTAATACGGATGGTGACGGTATAAACGACGAAGGCGAATATGCCTGGACCAGCGGAGCCCCTTTGTGGTCGTGCCCGGTTAATCCTTACAATCCAGACAGCGATCTTGATGGAATAATGGATGGGGTCGAGGACCTGGGAACGTTTCAATGGCCGCCGCCAGGTTGGCCAGTAGTCCCAGCCTGGGGGGTTATTGATCCCTTAGACACCATTCCATACGACGATGACACCGACGATGACGGCATCCTGGACGGAAACGAGGACGCCAATCAAAACAGAGTGGTTGAACCGGGTGAAACTGATCCCAGAGTTTTCGATTCCGATGGTGACGGCCTGCATGACGGCCTGGAAATCGGCCTGGCCGGCCCCCAGGGGACGGGGACCAACCCCATCCCTACCTGGGATGGAGATTCCGGATCCACCGTGACCAATCCCGCCGATGACGATACCGACAATGACGGCATCCTGGACGGAAACGAGGACGCCAATCAAGATGGCGTGGTGGACCCGACGACAGAGACCGACCCCAACGATTTCGATACCGATGATGACGGACTGCATGACGGCCTGGAAATCGGTCTGGCCGGCCCCCAGGGGACGGGGACCAATCCCATCCCCACCTGGGACGGCGACGGCGGCGGCACCACTACCGACCCCCTCGACGATGATTCCGACGAGGACGGCCTCCTGGACTCGACCGAGGACGCCAATCCAAACGGCCAGGTTGATGCAGGCGAGACCGATCCCGGCAATTTCGATACCGATGGTGACTGCCTGGGAGACGGCCAGGAAATCGGTCTGGTCACTCCGGAGGGCTCGGATACCAACCCGGGGGTTTTTATCCCGGATTCCGACCTGGCCACCACCACGGATCCGCTCGATGCGGATACCGACGGCGATTATCTTCGAGACGGCTGTGAGGAGGACGTGGATTACGACGGCGCGCGCGACGGGAATGACCCCTACGACCAGGTCAGCGACTGGTATTATTGGGGTGGGGGCAACGTCGGCGAGACCGATCCCAACAATCCCGACACCGACGGCGATGTTCTTATCGATGGCTTGGAATATTACCTGGCGAACAGCATGGGCCTCCCGCCTTCCCCGATGACCGACCCGCTCCTGCCCGCCACCAACGATCCCGACGGAGACGGGTTGGCCAGTACCCTCGAAGGACTGCTCGGCACCGACCCCAACAACCCCGATACCGACGGCGACGGATTGTTGGACGGGCCAGAATATTACAGCGGCACGGATCCAAACGATGACGATACCGACGGCGACGGGCTGGACGACTACTTCGAGACCAACACCTCGGGCACCAACCCGCTGATTACGGACACCGATCAGGACGGACTGGACGATTACGAAGAGGTGATTACTTACGGCACCAACCCGCTGATGGCGGATTCCGACGCCGACGGTTTGCAGGATTGGGATGAAATCAGCTGGGGCACCGATGCCTGGGACCCGGACACGGACGACGGAGGCATCCTGGACGGGATCGAGGCGAACGTGGACGGCACCGATCCCACCGACCCTTCGGACGATCTGCGGGATACCGACAGCGACGGCCTGGGCGACTACGCTGAGAACAACACCTACCTGACCGATCCTTTCGATCCCGACAGTGACGACGACGGGCTCTCCGATGGCCAGGAGGTCGCGCTGGGCACCAACCCCCTGAACCCGGATTCCGACAGCGACGGCGTTCCCGACCTGACCGAAGTGGCGGCTTGGGGGACCAACCCCAACTCGAGCGATACCGACGGCGACCTCTTCAGCGATTACGCCGAGGCGATAACCTACAATACCAGCCCCCTGGTTCGGGACACCGATAACGACGGAATCAACGATTACGCCGAGGTGATTACCGTCCAGACCAGCCCGCGGGCATTCGACAGCGACGCGGACGGGCTTTCCGACGGGTTCGAAACCACCTACAACAACGGAGGATTGGACGGAGACGCGGAAGATTACGACGCGGGCCTGGATACCAACCCCCGGAACCCGGATACCGACGCGGACGGCCTGATTGACGGCCTGGAAATTTCCCTGGGTACCGATCCGCTCCTGGCGGACACCGACGGCGACGGCCTCTCCGACGGTCAGGAAGTTAACGTTTTCGGCACTGATCCCACCGACGATGATACCGATGGTGATGGCTATTCAGACGGCGAAGAGGTGACTAACTACGGGACCAATCCGCTGCTGGGCGATACCGATAACGACGGCCTCACGGATGACACGGAACTTGACGGCTCCAACCCGACCGATCCCCTGAACCCCGATACCGACGGTGACGGCCTCTATGACGGGGTGGAGGACTCAAACCAGGACGGAACCCTGGACGGGAACGAGACCGACCCCAACGATTCCGATTCCGACAATGATGGCCTGTCCGACGGACTGGAGGTTAATTCCTCCGGCACCGATCCTCTGGATTCGGACTCGGATGACGACGGCCTCATCGACGGCGAGGAAGTCAATGCCATCGGGACCGATCCCAATGACGGCGATACCGACGGCGATACTCTCTCGGACGGAGACGAGGTGAATACCTACGGGACCAACCCGCTGATTACTGATACCGACTCGGACGGACTCCGGGACGATACCGAGATCAACGGCGCCAACCCGACCGACCCCAAGAACCCGGACACGGACGGTGACGGCCTCTATGACGGGGTGGAGGATGCCAACCAGGACGGAACCCTGGACGGGGGCGAGACCAACCCCAACGACGCGGATTCGGACGACGATGGTTTGAATGACGGCCAGGAGATTTCCCTGGGCACCGATCCTCTGGCGGCTGATACCGACGCCGACGGTTTATCCGACGGCCAGGAAGTCGGCGTTTTCGGCACCGATCCGCTCGATGATGACTCCGATGGGGACGTTCTCCATGACGGGGCGGAGATAACCGCCGGGACCAACCCCCTGAACGGCGATACCGACAATGACGGGGTGGGGGATTATCCCGAGGCGGTGACCGGCGGATCGAACCCGCTGGTGGCGGATACCGACGGCGACGGCCTGCAGGACGGCCAGGAAGACACCAATTCGAACGGAACCCTGGACCCGGGGGAGACCAATCCCATTAACGCGGACACCGATAATGACGGGCTTTCCGACGGCCAGGAAATTTCCCTGGGCACCGATCCTCTGGATTCGGACTCGGACGATGACGGCCTCTCCGACGGCCGGGAACTCAACGTTACCGGGACCGACCCCAACCTCAGCGATACCGACGGCGATACTCTCTCGGACGGAGACGAGGTGAATACCTACGGGACCAACCCGCTGATTACTGATACCGACTCGGACGGACTCCGGGACGATACCGAGATTAACGGCGCCAACCCGACCGACCCCAAGAACCCGGACACCGACAATGACGGGCTCTACGACGGGACGGAGGACGCCGACCAGGACGGAAACCTGGACGGGGGCGAGACCAATCCCATTGACGCGGACTCCGATAATGACGGGCTTTCCGACGGCCAGGAAGTTCAGTCGGTCGGGACCGATCCGCTGGATCCGGACTCGGACGATGACGGGCTTTCCGACGGCCAGGAGGCGAACGTTTTCGGTACCGACCCCAATGACGGCGACACCGATGATGACGGCCTCGATGACGGTGAAGAGGTGAATAACCAGGGCACCAATCCGTTATTTGATGATACTGACGGCGACACTCTCTCGGACGGGTACGAGGTGAACACCTCCGGTTCTGATCCCCTGAGGCCGGACACCGACAGCGACGGGCTCAGTGACGGTTGGGAGGTCCGGGTGGTGGGAACCTCTCCCATCTTTTCCGACACGGACTGGGACGGCCTGAACGACAAGCAGGAGGTCCTGATCTATTACACCGATCCGCTCGATAGTGACTCCGACGATGACGGAATTGAGGACGGCCCGGAAGTGACTTTGTATAAGACCAACCCCAACCTCGGCGATACCGATAACGACGGGCTTGATGATTACACTGAAATCAACGGCTCCAATCCGACCGACCCCAACGATAACGATACCGATGAAGACGGCATCCTGGACGGGACCGAGGACGCCAACCAGGACGGAAACTGGGACGCGGGCGAGACCAATCCCAACGATTCCGATACGGACAATGACGGCCTCATCGACGGCCGGGAAGATGTGAACGGGAACGGGTCGGTAGACGCCGGGGAGACCGATCCGCTGGATTCGGACTCGGATGACGACGGCATCTCCGACGGCCAGGAAGCGAACGTTTTCGGTACCGACCCCAATGACGGCGACACCGACGACGACGGCTTGACCGATTACGCGGAGGCGATCACCTACAACACCAACCCCCGGGTTATCGATACCGACCAGGACAAAATCGACGACTACGCCGAGGTAATCACCACCATGACCAACCCGCTGAGCCCGGACACGGACAACGACGATCTCGAAGACGGGTTTGAGACCGCCTACGGGGACGGCGTGACCAGCGATTATGTGCCGGGGGTGGATTTGAACCCCAATGACGCGGATACCGATGATGACGGATTAAGCGACGGGCAGGAAATAAATTCTTCTTTGACCGATCCGCTCTCTGCCGACACGGACAGCGATGGGCTTTCCGACGGCCAGGAAGTGAATGTCTTCGGCACCGATCCGCTCGATGACGACTCCGACGACGACGTTCTCCATGACGGGGCGGAGATAACCGCCGGGACCAACCCAATCGTCGGCGATACCGATGATGACGGGGTGGGGGATTATCCCGAGGCGGTGACCGGCGGGTCGAACCCGCTGGTGGCGGATACCGACAGTGACGGCCTGCAGGACGGCCAGGAAGACCGGAACGGGAACGGGCAGGTGGACGCGGGCGAGACCAACCCCCGGCTGGCCGATACGGATGGTGACGGATTGACTGACGGCCAGGAGGATGTGAATGGGAACGGGGTGGTGGACCCCGGGGAAACAGATCCCCTGAACACCGATTCGGATGGCGACGGATTGAGTGACGGCCAGGAAAATGGGCACGGGACCAATCCCAATAGCGGTGACACCGACGGCGACGGCCTTTCCGATGTGCAGGAAGTGACTGTCTACGGCACCAACCCGCTGGTCCAGGATACGGACGGCGATGGCCTCTCGGACGGCACCGAGATCACGATTACCAATACCAACCCCTTGAACCGGGACACCGACGGGGACGGGCTCGATGATATGCCGGAACTGATGTGGGGGACCAACCCCAACGACCCGGACTCGGACGGCGACGGCTTGAGCGACGGTCAGGAGGCTTATTCCTTCGGTACCAACCCGACGTTATGGGACTCTGACCAGGACGGGCTCTCCGACGGTCAGGAAGTGAATGTCTTCGGCACCGATCCTAACGATGATGATACCGACGGCGACCTTCTTTCTGACGGGTACGAGGTGAACACCCCCGGGACCAATCCGCTGGTCCAGGATACGGACGGGGATTCTCTTTCGGACTACGATGAAATTTATAATTACTCTTCCGACCCCCTGATTCCGGACACCGACAACGACGGGCTCAGTGACGGTTGGGAGGTCCGTGTGACGGGGACTAATCCTCGTTTTTCGGACTCGGACTGGGACGGGCTGAACGACAAGCAGGAGGTTCTGATCTATTACACCGATCCGCTCGATAGTGACTCCGACGATGACGGAATTGAGGACGGCGAGGAAGTGAATCTGTACAAAACCAATCCCAACGACGGAGATACCGATGATGACGGGGTGGGTGATTATCCCGAAGCGGTGATTGGCGGGTCGAACCCGCTGATGAAGGACACGGACGGCGACGACCTGGAGGACGGCCAGGAAGACCGGAACGGGAATGGGCAGGTGGACGCGGGCGAGACCAACCCCCGGCTGGCTGATACGGATGGTGACGGAGTGAACGACGGTCAGGAAATTTCCCTGGGCACCGATCCGCTGAATTCGGACTCGGACGACGACGGACTTTCCGACGGCCGGGAAGTCAATGTTACCGGAACCAACCCTCTGAGTGCGGATTCGGATAATGACGGCTGGAGTGACGGTTACGAAGTTCAGACCTCCGGCACCAACCCCCTGGTTTATGACACCGACGCGGACGGGATCTCGGATTACGCCGAAAGCGTGACCGTTCATACCAACCCGCTGGTGGCGGATACCGACGGCGATGGGCTCTCGGACGGTTATGAAACCAGCCGGGACGGGAACCCGCAGACTTACACCGCGGGGACGGATTACAACCCCAACGACGCTGACTCGGACGACGACGGATTGACGGACGGACAGGAGGTTTCTTTGGGCACCTTTATCTGGGTCGCCGATTCGGACAACGACGGGTTGTCTGATGGCCGGGAGGTGAACGATTTCGGAACCAATCCGCGGAACGGGGACTCCGACCGGGACGGCTGGAGCGACGGTTATGAAGCGCAGACCTCCGGCACCAACCCGCTGGTTTATGATTCCGACGCGGATGGGATTTCGGATTACGCCGAAGGCGTGACCATTCATACCAACCCGCTGGCGGCGGACACCGACGGGGACAGTCTCCCGGACGGTTACGAGACCGGCCGGGACGGTAACTCGCAGACGTATACCGCCGGGACCGATTACAACCCCAACGACGCGGACTCGGATGACGACGGGTTGACGGACGGCCAGGAGGTGTCTTTGGGCACCTTCGTCTGGGTGGCCGACTCGGATAGCGACGGACTCTCCGACGGCCGGGAAGTTAACGACTTCGGAACCAATCCGCGGAACGGGGACTCCGACCGGGACGGCTGGAGCGACGGTTATGAAGTGCAGACCACCGGCACCATCCCCCTGGTTTACGATTCCGACAGCGACGGGATCTCGGATTACGCCGAAGGCGTGACCATTCATACCAACCCGCTGGCGGCGGATACCGACGGTGATGGTCTCTCGGACGGTTATGAAACCGGCCGGGACAATAATTCGCAGAATTACACGGCGGGGACGGATTTGAACCCCAACGATCCGGATACGGACAACGACGGGCTCTCCGACGGCGAGGAAGTCCGATCCATTGGGACCAATCCCTTAATCCCGGATTCGGATATTGACGGCCTCTCCGACGGTCGGGAAGTAAACGATTTCGGGACTAATCCCTTGATTGCCGATTCAGACAATGACGGCTGGAACGACGGTTATGAAGTGCAGACCTCCGGCACCGATCCGCTGGTAGCCGATACCGATGGCGACGGGATTTCGGACTCCGTGGAAGGGGTGACCATCCATTCGAACCCGCTGATGGCTGATACCGACGGCGACGGTTTGCTGGACGGTTATGAAACCAGCCGAGACGGGAACCCGAGTAACTACACCGCGGGGAGGGACTACAACCCCAACGACGCGGACTCGGATGACGATGGTCTTTCTGACGGCCAGGAGGTTTCCCTCGGCACCAACCCCCTGGATCGAGATTCGGATGACGACGGGCTGAACGATAACGCCGAAGTTAATGTCTATGATACCAATCCGAACCTCACCGATACCGATGCCGACGGGCTCTCCGACCGGGAAGAGATCTGGGTAACCAACACCAACCCCCACGACGCGGATACCGACGGCGACACCTTGGGCGACGGCGCGGAGATCCACACTTATCTGAGTAACCCCCGCGAGTCCGATACCGATGCCGACAATCTCCGTGATGACGCCGAGCTGTTGAACGGTACCGACATCAACGATCCGGACTCGGATGATGACGGGCTCCGGGACGGCGAAGAGGTTGCTCTGGGGACCAACCCGCTCAATGCCGATTCTGATGAGGATGGCCTGACCGACAAGCAGGAAGTGGAGGTTTTCGGGACCAACCCGCTGAACGCGGATAGCGACGGCGATGGTCTGAGCGACACCTACGAAGTAGAAACCTCAGGCACCGATCCGCTGGTGGCGGACACAGACGGCGACGCGCTTTCCGATTATGACGAGCTGATGACGCATCTGACCAACCCGCTGGACGCAGACACCGACCAGGATACGGTTCATGACGATCTGGAAGTCAGATTCGGATCCAATCCCAACCAGGTTGATACCGACGGGGATGGCCTCAGCGACGCGCGGGAATGGGGAAATACCCCGGAGTCGCCCCTGGATTCTGACGGCGACGGCATCTACAACTTCATCGACCCCGACAGCGACAACGACGGGATCTCTGATTCCGGAGAAGTAGCAGTCGGGTCCGATCCGTACCTGAAGGACCTGACGGTTGGTGGCGGCGGAGGCGGGTGCTCGAGCGTTCCAACCAGCGGGGCTTCCGCTCCGGTTGATTTCCTGGTCATGATGCTCCCGCTCTTCGGGTTGATGGTAATCCGCCGCGGGCGGGAGAGGGAAGGATCGTCCCGGAAACGGTCCGGGAAAACTGCCCTCCGGTTTTTGGGGGCGGCCCTGATCCTGTCTGCGGTTTGGTCGGGAAAGGCTCAGGCCCAGATCTCGCTCCCGGTGACCGAGACCCAGCCGGTGAACGCCCAGCTCTTCGTTCCGGTGGGTGACAGTGGAAATTTTCTGGTCACCTATGACAGCCGGACCCTGAAACAGCTGGGGATCGCCGGGGGATTATTTTTCAATTATGCCCGGAACCCGGTGGTGGTTTCCGTGGACGAATCCACCAAGTGGGACCTGCTCCGGAAGCTCCGGACTCTGGATCTGGCCCTGGCTTTGGGTCTGACCGATTGGCTTCAGGTCAGCGCGGCCTTTCCTTATAATTTTTACGCTAATACCAACGATCTGGGCCACACCGAGTTTATTTCCAGTTCTTATCCTGGTGATTTTCGGGCGGAGATCAAGTTTCGCCTGATGGATCGGAAGAAGAAGGGGATCGGGTTGGCGCTCCTCCCTTTTATTACCGCGCCCTCCGGTGAGGAATCCCGGTTTGTCGGGGAGAAGGACCTGACTTTCGGTGGCCTGGCCATTGCCGATTTCGACCTGAAAGTCTTCCGGCTGGGGATGAATCTCGGTTTCAAACAGCGGAATCCGGCCCCAACCCCGGACCAGGAACTCGGCAATGAGGTTCTCTACCGCCTGGCCGCCAACTTTCCGGTGGTGAAAAGGGTCGAGCTGATCGGCGATCTCTACGGGAGCACGGTCGCGGACGCGCTCTTTGAGAAAAAGGCGGGCAATCCCCTGGAGTTAGACGTCGCGCTCCGGATCCTGCTCGATTACGGCGTGGCCCTGACCGCCGGGGGCGGCCACGGGTTTACCCAGGGGATCGGTTCACCGGAATACCGGATGTTCGCGGGCGTAACCTACCGGACCCCGGAAACCGAAAAGCCTCGCGCCCCCGTGGAGAAAAAAGTCGTCGTAGTTCCACCTCCCGCTCCCGCTCCACCCAAAGTCGCTGACCGCGATAATGACGGGATCCGGGATGATGTCGATAAATGTCCCAATGAGCCGGAAACCTTAAATATGTACCAGGATAATGACGGTTGTCCCGATATAGTTCCGAAAGCCACGATCCGCGCCATGGTTTTAAACGAGGCCACGGACAAGCCGTTTATCGGCACGGTCAAGGTCAGGGTGAAAGAAACCGGCCAGGAATTCACGTTCAATCTGGCGGACGGTATCTTCAATCTTGATTTGAAAGATGCCGGCACTTATAAACTCGAGATAGCATTAGTCGGCGGGGAAACCAAGAACCTGCAGGTAACGACGCTTCCCGGGCAGATTTATCCTTTGATTTTAAAAACCTCGAAACCGCCGGATATCATCCGGATCGAGAAGCACAAACTGATTCTTCCTCCGATCTTCTTTGAAACCGGGAAGGCCGTGATCATGGAGAAGTCCTACCCCGTCCTGGATTCGGTTGCAATCTTCATGAAAGACCGGTCCAACATGAAGATCAGCATCGAAGGGCATACCGATTCCACCTATGAGGAAAATTACAACCTTAAGCTCAGCCAGGATCGCGCCGCTTCAGTAAGGCAGTACCTGATTGATCATGGGATTGACGCTTCCCGATCGGCCTCCATCGGCTACGGGCAAGCGAGGCCGATCGCTACTAACGACACCGAAGAGGGCAGGTCACAAAATCGGAGGGTGGAGTTCATCGTTCTCGAAGGCGGGGAATAGCTTACCGGCTAATTAAGAATCCTAAAGAAGACCCGGGTCGGCTTAGCACCGTCCCGGGTCTTTTTAGATCGTTCCGAATTTATCCGCATCTTTTAAAAGTCCGGCTCTTGAACTGTCGGCTACGGTAGCCGCAACCTTCAGGTTGCGTTCGTTTATCCGCCTCCGCAGAAGACCACGGCTTTTAGCCGTGGATGAATGCGATAGAGTTACAGGAAATCGAAAGGAGAACGGAAATTGGCTTCGGCGGATAACCCGCCAGAGCTTTAGCGACGGCGGGTAATAGTCATGGAGGTACCACGGGCTTTGCCCGTGGGGCTCCATTATGCCTGATCTATTTCCGGAGAGCAGTTCTATGGGGAAATAATTATGTAGGGGCGGCCGCCCTTCGACTACGCTCAGGATAAACTCCGGCTGGAATCCATCCCCTTTTTGTCATCCCCGCGAAAGCTGGAATCCATCCCCTTTTTGTCATCCCCGCGAAAGCGGGGATCCAGGAGAAGAAACTGGATTCCCCCGCATCAAGTACGGGGCAGGCTTAGTCAAGCCCGGAATGACAATAAAAATAAATGGATTTTCGATGGTAAACGCTAAGTCAAGTCCACGATCTCGTGGATCTTTGAGATCGTCAGATTGACGAATTCGGGGTTGTCGATCTTGAGCTCGATGGCCTTCTGGGGGCAGATCGAGATGCACCGGCCCGGCCTCGCGGCAGCGCTTGACGTGAGCGCAGCCTCGTCCTTAATGACGAAAATTTACAATCCCGGCTGTCGGTTTTTTCCGTTTGGGAGCCGGAATGGTCTTCCGGAAGAAATCCAGGAATTCACGGGGGGAGAGAACCAAAAGACCCCGGCAGACCCGGGAGGGAAAATGTTTCTTGTTCCCGGTCACAATCGCCCGGGCCTGGGCGGTCCAGGCCATTTCCAGGAAGGGCTCGTCGTCTGGATCGGGGAGACTGATCGGATTGGGCTCGGCTACCAGGGAGATCCCGACCCGCCGGATTTCGGCGAGCAGGGTTTCCACCTGGTCGCGGGTGAAAGGAAACCGGGGGCGCCTTAAAACCTCCCCATATTCGGTTATGATCCGCTCATCGTAAGCAATCTCGATTTTTCCAATTAGAGAAAGTCGGATGATCTGGGCAGCCGGGCTGGCCGGTTTTAAAAGTCCACTGACCAGGACATTGGTGTCTAGGACGACTCGCAAGATATTCCGATCAGCGGCTGCGTTTTCGGCGGGCGGCCCGGATTTCCCGTTCGATTTCCCGCTCGCTTATCCGGTCGGCTCCCGCCGCCACCGTGGCCTGGTGCATCTCGGCCAGGGTTTGGAGGGCGCGCGCCTGCCGGAGGGTGGCGAGTGACTTTTCCAGGTTTTCCTCATTGGTGCCGGCCAGGATGGCGATGGGCTTGCCATTGGAGGTGATGATGACTTCTTTTCCCTGCCCCAGCTTCTCCCAGATTTTTCCGGGGTTGATCCGAAGATCACGCACCGTGACGAATTGCATTTTCCCGCTCCATTATTTGTTGTTTTATCATTACACAATTATCCTACAATAAATCATCGAATATATCAACAATTCTGCCGTTATCGGCAACCGGAAGCATTTTCCCCCGAGAAAGATCAAACTGCCGGTTTTATCCCCCGCCGAAATCATCCGTATTTTTCAAAAGGTAGGCTCCTAAATCACCCTCGTTGCTTCCGGATGGCATTTTCAGGTCACGTCCACGATCTCGTGGATTTTCTCGATCGCCCGGTTGACGAAATCGGGGTTGTCGATCTTGAGTTCGATGGCCTTCTGGGGGCAGACGGAAATGCAGCGGCCGCAGGCCCGGCAGGATTCCGAAATCACCGCCCGACCTCCCTCCAGACTGATCGCGTTGGCGAAGCAGACCTTGTCCGCGCAGGTGCCGCAACCGGTGCATTCTTCCGTCACCGTGACCGAAACCCCCGGCATCTTGGTCAGCTTGGCGCTTAACCTGGCCTCGGAATAGGGCAGGCCCCGGGTCACGCAGCAGCAGGGGCAGCAGCTACAAACGGTCATGAGATTCTCGCCCGGTCCGATCCCAAGCCACCAGGTGTCCAGCTTGTTTTTCCCCACCATGTGGACCAACCCGGCCTCGCGGCATTTCCGGACATGCTCCCGGGCCTCGTCCTTGGTGACCCGCCGGCCCATACTTGGATTGATCCCCAGGACGGCCTCGCCCATGAAGAGGCATCCCAGGTCTACCCCGTAATCCTTGCAGTGCATCGAGTCGCGGCAGATGCAGAAGTTCATGATCCACAGGTAGTTGGCCTCGTTGATGAAATGCTCCACCACCTGGGAGGGGAGGACCATGTTTTCCTGACCTTGAATATCCTGGTTAACCGGGATGACATTGTCCTTAGGCAGGCAGATGAGGTGATCGCCTTCGAAGAAACGCTTCTCCACCATCTTGGCCACCCCGGGGAGCTTGGTGATCTTCGCGGCCTTCGGATCGCGCGGAAAGCACTTTTTCACCACTTCCACGAATAATTTGGATCGAGCCATATTAAACCCTCCGGGTTAAATATCAATAACCAAATCCCCCTTCGACTACGCTCAGGGCCTGCAGGGCAGGCAATTACCAATTTACGCAGGCTAAAGCCTGCGGCTACCGGTGACTTTTTTCAATCGTCAATCGTCACTTGTCCCGAGTTTGGCGAGGAATTCGTAAATCGTCAATTCTTTTTTGCTCCTTGCTCTATGCCCTATGCTATAAGAATTTTTTGAGCGCCAGCTGGGCCAGGAGACCGACCAGGAAATAGGCGCCGGCCACCCGGGTCCACCAGACTGCCCAGATCACGTACCAGAGAGGCCAGAGGGGAAACTCCTGGGCCGGGTCCTCCGGGTTGAATTTCTCCTTGAGGTCCCTGGGGATGACGTCTTCGGCGATCTTGAAAGCCGCGATCGGGGTGAGGGGAATGGTCCCGGAAAGCACCGAGACAAACCGGATTCCCCGGGGCAGGGTAAGCAGGGCGATGAGGCTTAATACCGGGAGAACCTTGACCGCGACCAAGAACACGATGGTCAGGTAAAAAGATATGACCATGACCTGGGTAACCAGCCGGGCCCCCTGATCACCCAGGAGCACGGGGAGGGTCCGAACTTTTTTCTCCCTGTCCTTTTCCGCCTTGTCGAGGTGTTTGCCCATCAAAACGGCGGTAACCGCCAAGCCATAAGGAATCGAGGCCAGGAAGGGTTTCCAGCTCAACACCCCCGAAACCGCGAAATAGGTACCGCCGACCATCAGGGGGCCCCAGATTAGGAAGATCGCGAGTTCACCCAGCCCGTTTTTCTTCAGCCGGAGGGGCGGGGCGACATAGAAAACGCTGGTACCCAGGCCGACCACGGCCAGGGCCATGATGATCCACCCCCGGGCCCAGGTCAGGTAAACGGCGATGAGAAAATCCAGGAAAAGGCAGCAGAAGATGGCAAAGATCAACTTGCTCTCGGTGACCATCCCGGAGAGGATGGGATGGGGGGAGTACTTGGCCCGGGGATAGTCGGCCGTGTCCACCCCAGAGGTGTAATCGAAATAATCGTTGACCATGTTGTTGGCCGCGTGGGCCAGGGTCAGGCCGAGCGCGGCCAGCAGCAGGTAACCCCAGTTGAAGTAGCCATCAAGCGCGGAAAGGAGCCCGCCGATCAGGGCGGAAAGCAGGGTGATCGAAAAAATCAGGGCCCGGGTGATGATCAGCCACTTGCTTACCAGGTCGAGCCTCGCGCCTTTTTCGATGTTCCCGGTGCGGATTGCCATGATCCAGTTGGAAAGCATATTCAATTGTTCCTCCGATCAAATTAAAAACGAACAGGAAAATGTCATTCTGAGTCCCGAAGCTATTTCGGGGCGAAGAATCTCAAGAAACAAAGGAAAATAATCAACCGGAAAAAACATAGATCCTTCGTGAAATTTATCCTGAGCCCTTCAAGCTCCTACACGGAGTTTACCCTGAGTACCTTGAGATTCTTCACTTCGTTCAGAATGACAAGAAGTGAAGGGTTCAGGCGCCGCCCTGAATGAAATGAAGGAATGACAGGAAGAAAAGGACTCAGGATGACAAAGCATTTAATTTACTTTTCACGCAGGCTAAAGCCTGCGGCTACCGGTAACTTTTTTCAATCGTCAATCGTCACTTGTCCCGAGTTTGGCGAGGGATTCGTAAATCGTCAATTCTTTCTAGCCACCCAGCAACCATGTTTTTCCAAATACCGGTTGCCGGTTTCCTGCTCCTGCTACCTGTTACTTGTTACTGGCGACCTGTTTCCCGAAACTCCTGAGCTTTTCGCGGTCCCGGGAATTGTAATCGGGACCCCGCCAGAGGCTTAAGGGCGCCCCGGCCTTAACCGCCGGTCCCGGGGAATAAACCACCAGCGCCCCGGCCCGCTTTAAAAGTTTTTCCAGGGACCTGACGGTGTTTCCGGCCCCCAGGCCGGCGTTCACGCTGAACGCCGCGGCTTTCTTGCCCTGGAGAAAATTCCGGGGGATTGATTTCAAAAAGCGCTCAAGGGGCCGGGCGATCCCGGAGCGGAGCGGGGCGGTGCTCCCGGCATGGCAGGGACTGCCGACCAGGATCAGGTCGTAATTTCCTAAATCCCGGTATTTCATCTCGATATAGTTCCTGATTTCCGGGATTACCTGGTTCTCCTTCATCCCCTCGGCGATATCCCGGGCTGCATCCAGGGTGTGGCCGGTTTTGCTGTAATAAATAATGAGGGTTTTCATTTTTATTTATCCTCCTTTCGAGCCTTGAAATGGGTGGTATCGATGGAGTGCCGGACCGTGTCGTGCCCCCGGATATAAACCGTGGATGAATCCATCGAATAAAAATTCAAACCCTTGATGATCGCGTGGAGATTTTCGATCTGGGAGACAATCTGGGGGTCGAAGTGGTTCCCGGAATGGGTCTTGAGTTCCAAAAGGGTCTCGGCGACCGTCAGGGCTTTTCGATAGGGGCGGTCGGAAAGCATGGCGTCAATGGCGTCGGCCACCGCGATGATCCGCGCCCCCAAGGGAATATCGCTTCCGGAAAGACCGTCGGGATAGCCATATCCGTCAAAACGCTCGTGGTGATGCTTAATAAACGGCAATAAAAACCGCAGGGCTTTCGTCCCCTTGATGATATCCTCGGCAATGATCGGATGTTTTTGAATTATCTGGAAATCCCGGTCGGGCAGGGGACCCTCCCGGAGGAGAATGGAATCCGGGATGCCGATCTTGCCCAGGTCGTGAAGGCGGACCGCCAACTGGATTATTTCAATATAGTTGGGGCGAAGGCCGACGAGTTTGCCGATCCGGGCCGACATTTTTTCCACCCGGAGGGAGTGACCGAAAGTATAGGAGTCCCGCGCCTCGATCGTCGAGGTCAGGATCGAGACCATGCTTTCGATCTCGGCCGGTTTGCTTCGCTGTAGTTTCATTCCATGTTTTTTCGCCCGAAACCTTGTAGATCAAAATATTATATCTCTTGGCAGATTTGGCAAGTAAGCATAATTTCAATAATATAATTAATATAATGACAGGAGTTTTTTGAGATAAGAAATTGGCCTCAATCCCAAAAGGAATAAGACAAGGACGCTTTGAGGCTCTGCCGGTTGGCCGGGAACTAAAGGGTTGGATTGATTCAAAACTGACCCGGGCCGATTAAGATAAAGTGGCGCAAAGGGAAAAGCGCATGGCGAAGAGAGGTAGCCGCAGACTTTCCTTCAACTGGCTCAGGACAAGTAGAAAGCCGCCCCCTACATAATCAAAACCAAGGATTATGATCACTGTAAAGCCATTATTAAAACAACTACACTAGTGTAGTGAGTCTAACGCTTCTTTACATTTGATTTCGAAGCCATTTTTCCCGTTTTTCTTTTGTTTACCCCACTAAAAGTGGGGTCATTCCCACGAAAGTGGGAATCCATCCCCTTTTTGTCATCCCCGCGAAAGCGGGGATCCAGGAGAAGAAACTGGATTCCCCCGCATCAAGTACGGGGCAGGCTTAGTCAAGCCCGGAATGACAACCAATGTAAAGGAATTTACGACGCAGTACACTAGGTAGCTGGGTGGTTTGAAAGAAAAGGTAGCCAGTAGTCAGAAACCGGTATCCGGATGAAACTGAAAATTAAAATCGTCGTTATCATTCAAACCATATTATTATCAGCTATTCCGATATGTTACGCTGAAAATCTTAAGGTAGATCCTAAAATATACTGGCTCCAAAAAAACCTGCTGAATCTCAAGGCCGGATCCCCGCCAATATTTTTTGCTCCTCCCGGCAGATCCGATAAAAACCTTGGCGAGTCCGACCAGTTATCGGTTTTCATTTTTCCCCGGGACCAGGGGCGGGCGATAAACGAAATACTTTTTTATGGCGGGAAGATTCAAAAGGTAACCCCCGACCTGATCGCCGCCCGGGTTGATTTTGACGCCATTTTCAACCTGGCCGGTTCGGATTCAATTGCTTTTATCACCCCGGTTAATTCCCTGAAACCCCAGCTCGATGTGGCCCTGCCGATGATCGGGGCCGACCGGGTTCAACAGGGGTTGGATACCGGGGGGATACCCTACCTGGGGAAAAACGTGGTCACCGGCCTGGTGGATACCGGCATTGATCTTTTCCACCCGGATTTTCATCACCCCGACGGCTCCACCCGGATTCTCCGGCTCTGGGACCAGACCCAGAAAAACGGTCCGCGCCCGGATGGTTTTGATTACGGACGGGAATGCGATTCCAACCTGATCAACCGGGGCGGGTGCGGCGAGGAGGACGGGCTCTTCATCGACGAAATAATGACGCTCGGTCACGGGACCCATATCGCGAGTATCCTGTCCGGGAGCGATCCCCAGTACACCGGAATGGCTCCCGAAGCCCTGATCATCGCGGTCAAGGCCAAGATGGACGAGTTATCCCTGCTCGATGGCGTGGATTACCTGCTGGCCAGGATTGCCGAGCTGGAGCTCCCGGCCGTGATCAATATCAGCCTGGGAACCAACGAAGGGGCCCACGACGGCAGTTCCCCGCTGGAAATCGAGCTGGCCCGCCGGCAGGGCCCCGGCTTGATCTTCGTGGTGTCGGCGGGAAACGAGGCCGCCGATTTCACCGGGCTTAACCTCATCCACCTGGGTTACGCCGCCACTTCTCGGCCAACGTATTCCCGGTTATCCATGGATTCGATTGATCTCGGGAACAATCCGATCATTATAGAGCTTTGGTATAACCCGCCGGCGCCGGATGATTTTCTCCAGCTTGCCCTCGGGGCCGAGAACACCGATCATCAGGAAATGTTCGACCAGACCGAATTTTCTTCCGGTCAAACCGAAACCATCGAAACCGACCTGATGAATGGAATCCAGAAGATCGCCCGGATTTCAATCGATACCCCGTGGGAAATCAATCCGATCAACTTAGCCCGCCAGGCCCTGATTACCATCTCCCCGGCGGATCCCAACGCCATGTTCAGCGGGCTCCGGAACTACGACTGGGTCCTGGTCACCCGGACCGAGGGAGGAGGAAACCCGATCTCCTTTGATGCCTGGGTCAGCTCCGACAATGCGGTTTTTTCCTCGTTTTCTGGCCTAGGCCCGGAGGATTCGCCCAGCCCCTCCCTTAATTATATCGGCGGAGATGACAAGAAAAGCCTAGTGATTCCCGCGACCGCCGACGGGGTTTTCAGCGTGGGTTCCTTCGTTTCCCGGACCGAGTGGGTGGACCTTGATGGACAAACCGAGAGGAGAAGCGGGCTGCAGGTCGGGCAGATCTCGAATTTCTCAAGCCGTGGCCCCACCCGGGACGGACGCTTAAAGCCGGAATTCCTGGCCCCGGGCGAGATGATTGCCTCCGCTTTTTCCTCCCAGGTGGCGAATATTTCCGGGCTGATGGTCGACTCCTATCACTCGGTTCTTTCCGGTTCCAGTCTGGCCGCTCCGTTCGTTTCCGGAACGCTGGCCCTGATGCTGGAAAGATCACCCACCCTGGATTTTGGAAAAGCCTTTTCCCTGCTATCCCAACACGCGATTTTAGACGCTTTTACCGGATCGGAGCCGAATCCGAACGGCGGTTACAGCAAGCTGAATCTCGACGGGGTCTTTGCCGATCCCGGATTCCCCGAGACGCGGATTCCGGATACCTCCCTCCCAGTTATCTCCGACATTTCGACGGAAAACGGGGAAACCTCGATCTCGATTACCTGGAAAACCAACGAGATCTCCGGTTCCCGGATGAAAATCCGCCGGGAAGGTGATGCGACGGCGGACGATGTTGGAACCCAGTCCTTTACCCTGGAACACCAGGTTGAGGCCACCGGCCTGTTGCCGGGGACCGATTACCGGATCAAGTTAATCTCCCGCGATCCCTCCGGGAACGAAACCGAAACCCAGGAGATGGAATACCGGACCCGGGGGGAAGGGGACGGCTGCGGCTGCGCGGTCGGCCCGAACCATCCCGGCGATCCGCTGGGCATGATCGGGCTTGTCCTGATCGGGTTATGGCTTGCGTTAATGAGACGCAAGGTGCAGGGGGCAGGGCGAATGAACAAATCCGCCGGAAGGAATAAAAGATGTCATCCCTGCGAAAGCAGGGATCCAGGAAATTTTTAGAAACACTAGATTCCCGCTTCCGCGGGAATGACAAACGAGGGGAACTTATTCCCTCTGAAGTTTATTCCGCACTCTGATGCGGGGCGGGAATGACAGACAGGGAGTAGGAGCAAATGTCTCATTTTTTAAAAATCATTAAAATTTCTCTTATCATTCCGGTTGTTATCCTGGCCACGGCTTCTTCACTAAAAGCCGAAGGATTGATCTTTTCCATCAACGGCGGGATATCCTATAACGTCGGGCCGGGCGCTTATGAATCTTACTGGCGTCCCATCTTCAGCCTGGGCGGCGGGGTAGGGTACCAGGTGGCTTCCTTCATCGTACCCCAGGTGTATGTTGATTACTCACTCTTTAGCCTGGACTCCGGGAGCTATAAAAACACGCTGGCCATCTGCAGATATGACAATGTTAATTGCTCCGTTAGCGGCGGAAACCTGTCGTTCACCACAGTGGCGACCACGGTGAAATTTTTCATCCCCAGGGGCAAAACCCAATTCTCTCCTTATGCCCGGCCCGGTTTCGGATACAGCCGGGGCGTGAAGGACAAAGTCACCGCCCTTTACACGGGCGACATTACCGACAATTATCCCTCGCTTCCGGTTGAAGATGTCTGGGGGCGCGACACCATCAACGCCATGTTCCTTACCTTTGGCTTTGGCCTGGATTATTACCTCGCGCCGAAAGCCTGCTTTTTCATTGAATCTGAAGTCACCGTAGGAATTTATCAGATGAGGGGAACAGGATTTATACCCATTAAGCTCGGCATGTCGTTCTGGATATAAAAAAGCAGCGAGAAAGGCGAGACGGGCTAGAAAAGCGAGAAAAACCGGTAACCGGTAACCAGTAACCAGTTTAATAACCAACTGACTAGAAGATAAACCCAGCACCTGACACCCAACACCCAACACCAAACTTTGCAGGGCGGCCTTTATGGCCGCCCTATTTTTTGGCTATCATCCAGGCGAAATTTCTCCAGCCAACAGTCCGGCAGATCTGAGCTGGATGATTTTGCTACCATATGCTACCATTCATTAGCAAATACCGGAGGATAGAACCATGGCCCAAGCACAGCTGGCGGCCCGGATTGACAGCCGGGTGAAAAAAGCGATCGAAAGCGTATGCCACGAGAGGGGTTTGAAAATAAATCGTTTCGTGCAGGATGCTTTGCTCGACAAACTGGAGGAACTGGAAGACATCGAGGATGTGAAAAAGCTCCGTCGGGAGCCAACCCGGCCGTTAGCAGAAGTCATCCGCGATCTCAAGCTCAATGGCGCGCTATAAAGTTGAAGTTTCCGCCACCGCCGAGAAACAACTCCGAAAAATTCCTCGCCCGGATCAGGCCCGAGTAGTAGACGCGGTTGTTAAACTCGCGGAGAACCCATGCCCGCGCGGATGCCGAAAGCTCGCCGGTTATGAGGATGTGTACCGGATCCGCGTGGGAATTTACCGGGTTATTTATAGCGTGGACCGGCTCCAGATTATTATCGTAGTCTTTAAAATTGGCCACCGCAAAGATATTTACCGCTGAAAGTTGGCAAGTCCTTCGGCAGGGCTCAGGATAAATAGCCGGGAAACAGGGTTTCGGGAAACAGGGTTTCGGAAAACATGGTTGTTGGGTAGCTTGCTTGTTCGAAAGAAGAGAAAAACAGGAGGCAAGAAAGCTGGAAGGCCAGAAGGCCAGGTAGTTGGGTAATTTAGGGGGCGGCGATAAAGCCGCCCTCTTCATTATTAAATCGGGGCAGGGGGGCAAATGGCAAAGCGCATAGAGCATAGCGCAAAGCAATAAAATAAATTGATTAAAATAATGGCGGTCCCAACGGGAATCGAACCCGTGCTACCGGCTTGAGAGGCCGGTGTCCTAACCGCTAGACGATGGGACCCTTTAAAAGCAGCGGTTTGGCGATTGGGGTGTTTATGTTTTCGCTAAAAAACCAATTACCAAAAACCAATTGCTGATATAAACCATGGCTGGGGAACTAGGATTCGAACCTAGATAGCCAGATCCAGAGTCTGGTGTCCTGCCGTTGGACGATTCCCCAAGGCTTGCAAATAACTCTTTGGGATTATAATGTAAGACCGGTTT
>Ga0315289_10001417_pt1 | contig 37302 bp, 49 predicted proteins | sample YL17G11_40_MG_FD_203452 | JGI IMG/M metagenome (GOLD analysis project Ga0315289, IMG submission 203452) | Sediment microbial communities from Yellowstone Lake, YNP, Wyoming, USA - YL17G11_40 | ecosystem: Environmental > Aquatic > Freshwater > Lake > Sediment | place: USA: Wyoming | collected...
AGGAGAAATTGCTGTTCCACCTATCGTAATGTTTGAGCCGGCATTAACTTTATTAACAAATATATTATAAATATCAGTACTTCCTGAATAAATTGTTCCACCACTTAATGTGCTCGCAGATAAACCTGCACTAAAGTTACTTGAACCTGATGATGTAATTGAATTAACAGTAAGAGACGCAGTTGTACTAATTGTTGGATTTGTTGCAGTACCACCAGTTAATATGTTTGTGCCTTGACCTATTGTTTGTACACTTGAACCTAGTTGTGAAAATATAGAATAAAGATTTGTATTTCCAGAAAATATTGTTCCACCAGAAACTGTAGTTGCAGTTAAAGTATTTAATGTTGTATTACCAGTTACTGTAAGATTATTAAAAGTATCTATTACAACTGTTACATTTGGTTTACCTTGATTTAATTTAAGTGTTAACGTATTTGGAACCCAAGTAGCACCAGTAGTATAAGAGTCTGTTGAAGCTGCGATATCAGCTATGTTTGCAATAACATAACCTGCAGATGTACCTGATAAAAATGTTCCGGCCAATCCAGCTCCTGTAGTTCCTTGATAAGTAGAAATTGTACCGGTATTACCACTGATAATAAAATTATTATTAATGTTTAAACGATTACTAATTTTCTGATTATACAAAGCGGAACCTACTTCAAAAACATTTGTTTGGGAAGATGGTTCAAAAGAACCTCCTGTTGTTGCAGAAAATTTAAGAACACCATCAAATAGATTTACAAATGGTTCTCCCATTAATGCAGAACCCGGTATCGCACCACCTGTTGTTTGTTTCTTTTTTACTAAAATTGTTACTGGTCTATTTGCCATTTTGCGTTATATTTTGTTTTATATTATTAAATAGTTGTTGTTTTTTTATACCCAATCTTCTACGTGTAAATTTCCATCAATTGTATCACCTGTTGTAACGATGCTGTATTGCGACAACAAAACATTACCTAATTGTATTTCTGGAGTATACACTCTTGTTGTAGCTGTAAAAAAAACAGAAACTCCACTTACAGTATATAAGCTTCTAAATCTTTTAATTGGAGTTCCTAAATCTGTATTACTGTCTGTTATTGGACTTATTTCAGAATCCACATAAACATTTGTTGCAGAAAATGTAGTAGCACTTGCTTGCCAAAACTGAGTTATTCCACTTGTATATAAATCACTAAAACTGCCTCCAGTGATATTCACAGAAGTGTTTAAAATAGTGCCGGCCGTAAATGTATTTATACCAGGAATTACTTTAGTTCCACCTGAAACAACTGTGTTTAATAAATCAGATAGATTTGTACTTCCAGAAAATATTGTATTCGCGGATAAATTAGCCGTAAATAGGGTATCTCCAGTAACGGTTCCGCCACTGAGGTTTAAAAATTCCCTATTTATAGGATAAAAATAATTTCCACTTCCCATCTAATTATACGTCGTTTACGTCTTTTAAAATATTTACCTCTATAACACCAAGTGTAGGTACTGTCATTTTTTTACCATCAGAAAAAAATAATTCAAATTCTGCCTTAAATTTTCCAGCAGTATCAGTATCTCCTTCTATCCAATTGTATTGAACACTTCCGCCTGAATAACTGTTTATAGCGGCAGGCATTGAAGATATTTTTAAATTTCCACAATCATCTGCCATAGAAAAAGTACAAGCCGTTACTCCACTTAAATTAAAACAAATAACAGAATCCAAACAACCTCTGGCTTTTATGTTTACCTGAAGTGATGGAAGCGTATCATTTTGCTTCATTTGAAATGTTTTTACGTTTTGTTGCATTTTTTTTATTTTTTATATTCTTCCTAAAATTTCTATATCAATTCCATATGATGGAGAAACAATTTCAACATCAATAATACCACTAACATTATTTGGATTCAACCTAAATCTCGTTGTTAATTTTTTTACCGGCGAAAATGAGTTATAAACCACACTCCATACCAATTCATATGTGTTATCAAAAGAATATAAAATAGGATTTAAATTAACATAATATCTTCCTGTTGATTCATTATAAACTGCAAGATTTTCCGTTAAAGCTGTAGAATTGTTTATATACGTATTTGCCGAAAGCTCTATTGGTGTAATTAATGTGTAAGTATCGGCACTATTGAAAATCGAATGATTTATACAATAAAAATCTCTATAAAGTGTCAAATTAGCCATAGAATACAACAATAGATTGCTTTGCAATAAATAGTGTTTAAAAAAAAGAGAGGCCAATTTTTTCGACCTCTCTTTTTAGTTATTTTCTCTATGTAAATTTTACTTTATGCTAATAAACATCTGTCTGGCTGTATAGTGATTTTACACTTAATAACATCATCAGAACCATAATCGAATGAATCGAAGTCTGCAGATGTAATCATACAACCTACCATTGTCCATTTTTCAACGTCAACACCTACCGGGTCAAGAGCTTTAAGAACAAGGTTTTTCTTGTATCCTACAGCATAACCCATTTTTCCGGTTGCTGATTCAGCGTGTAAACGAACCCACTCCATAACTTTTTGAGTAGTAGATGGTCCTATTACGTCGATAAATTCGATATCAATAGTTTCCCATTTGTATCTACCAGCAACGAAAGTTGAGGTGTTCATATACTGAATTTCAGTGGAATTGATTGTGATTTTAGGTTTTCCTGAAGTTTGTACCAGGTAAGACTCAAATCCAAGCTCAGTTGGAAATTCAAGATAAAATCTATTTTTTCTTTTTGGTTCCTGTTCGATTGGAACTGGACGAAACATTACTACTCCCATGTTATATTGTTTTATTTTATTATAAATACAGGAGAAAAAAAAATATGGATAATATGTAAAAAAAATTTTTAAACGAAAGGATTTCCTGATTTTTTCAGGTTTTCTATAAGGCTTTCTATTTTAATGCAGTTTTGTTTAAAAGCTAAAATATCTTCAGCTGATAAATCAAACCATTCACCTTTTAATTTCTCAAAATCAAATTTATAATTTTCAGCAACTTTTCTTGAAGATAATGAATTATGTAATATTTTTTCTACTTTAAAAGGGAACTTGCTTTCATGAACATAAACTATTGAAAGAGCGTATGGAGTGCCGGTTTGAAGCTGTTTTAATCTTTTTTGAGGATTAACAGATATACCTATTTTATAAAAATTAATAATTTTACAATGAATAAGATAAATTTTATATTCCCTCTTTTTTTGCATTAACTTAAAATTAAAGAATATAAATTTAATTATAAAGTACTATTATAATATTTAATCAATGCTTCATAAGTAGAGGCCCAAGGATGACTAAACGCTTTTGCTCCCAATGGCGGTCTTTGTGTTAAAACATTTTCAAGTGATATGCCCATATATTTAAGCATATAAGCCCCAGTAACCGCGCCAGTTCTGTCATGTCCATGTTCACAATGATAATATATTACAGTATTTTCTTCTGTTTTCATCATTAAATGAATATAATCTATAAGTCCTGAAAAATTAAATTGAGTAGGTTCAACTAAACTGCAATTACTCATATCTGTACAGCCTTGTACCGGATACCAAATCACACTTCCACTATAGCCATTAACGCTATTTCCATATTGTTTTCTTACATTAACACCATTCCAGAATGGTGGCCAAGTTGTTTGAAAAGGAAATGTTTTATCAAATTCTTCTTGAGACATTCCATAAGCAAGAAACTCATCATTAAGGTCCCCTCTTTCACTATTCGGATTATTATCAATAATGGATATTGTAATAAGTTTATTTTTTGTTAAATCAAAATCAGTAATTAATGTTTGTAATTTTTCATTAATAGAATCATAAGTAAATGTACCATCTTCATTTAATGGCTCGTTTCCACGAACAAGATAATTATTGTTTTCTGTATTTGCAGTAACTAAATAAGTACGTTTTGGACTATAAGTTGCATTTGGTGTTTTCATTTTTTATTATAAATAACAAAAAAAAAGGGATACATTTTATTGTATCCCTTTTATTATTTAATTTACGTTTTTATTAGAAATCTTGGAAGTTAGCTCCTTGAGGTAAAACTTGGAATGTCAAGTCAATAAACTCTAAAGCTGGTGTAGGTTTAAGCTGAATTTTACCGGTTAAAGTATTTGGGTCAGCTTGTGGACTACTATCAAGAACAACCCTGAAAGCTTCTAAACCTCTTTGATTTTGAATCTGAAGAAGGATTGGTTCTACTTTTTGTAAGAATTGGTCTCTAACAGTTGCATCGTTTTGTTCAAACAATAACGTTTGAGATGCTGCCGCGATTAATCTTCTTACTTGTAATAATAATCTTCTAACATTAACTCTATCAAGAGTAGATTGTCTAACTTGTAAAGTTTTTTGTCCAAAAATCACAACACCTTGCTGTACAAATGTCGCGATAGGATTAATTCTATCTTGATATAAAGTATCTCTATCATTCTGGTCAAGTCTGATATCAGCTCTTTGAACCATGTTTGACACAACACCTCTATTGTAACCTGCAGGTGCAAACCAAGGATAAGCTACATTGTCAGTTAATGCTATTGCTCTTACTACTTCCATAGTAGGGGCTACATAAACGTATTTGTTGTAGTTTTGGTCATTGATTTGAATCCAAGGCCAGTATGTTGCAGCGTAGTTAGAGTCAATTCCAGTAGCTTGAAGGTCAGATACCGCTTCAGCAGATGTTCCTTTTGCGTTAGCATCAGAAATTCTTGGAGCATCAACAATATAAAGTGAATCAGCTCTGTTTTCAACCATAGTTAAAGCATATTTTACAACAGCTTCGTGATTGTAATAATCTACACCCGGAACAGCAACTAAGTTAATGTCAACTTTTTCAGGATTTGACATTGCATCAATACCTTCTTTAATTGCAGCAACGTTATTTGCATCTATTGCAGAAGCTGTAAAATCTGGGTCTCTAAATTTATTCCATCCATCAAAACCACCGGCAGGTACTAAAGTAAACTTACGTTCTGATTTTGTATAAGCACTAAGAGCAATTTTGTCACCAACTTCATAAGTTGCAGTAGGAGCTGTACTTTCTAAGTGAAATCCTTTCACAACAGTTGTTCCACTAGGTGTTGCACCAAGGAAACTCCATAAATCATGCTCAAGAGTCTTAATAGATTGACTAATTGAAACTTGTGAAGAAGTATAACCAGTATAAGCTAATTCTGATACACCAAGATAAGTTTTAAACACTGAATCTCCACTGAAATATTGTGTCTTGTAATAAAGATGTGGAGTTGCACCAGTACCATTAATTTCTCTAAAAGTATAACCTCCAAAACCTGCAGGAACCGTATTTACCGGAGCATTTTCTGCTAAATCAAGAGTTACATAATTTGAGCGTCTTGGGTATTCTTCATCAGTTGTACCAATTGCTTTTGCAATATAATTCGGTTGAGAAGGGTCAAGAGTTAATGCTCTAAATCTTTCTAAAGTAACAATAGCTGAATCGGTGTCACTATAAGCTCTGATTATAACATCAAAAGTTTTTGTAACATCATCAATGTTTGCGATAGTAATTTTAATTTCTTCATTTGCACTATCACCATCAGATATTGATGTGAATTTAAATAAATCTCTAACAATACCACCAGCAACTTTAGAAACTATATAAGGTGTTTCTGGGGTTTTATATTCTGTAATATAATCAGTGTAAATAGAGTTAGTAGAATAAGTAATCGCAGTGCTAAGACCTAAAATATCACCTCTTTTTGAAGCTTCTCTTACAAAGTGAGGATAAATACTTTCAACATATAATCCAAAGTCATTATTAAATTTCTTTGGATTTTTTCCAAGAACCTTAACAATATAATCATCTCTTGTTTCATCTAATGAAACAGTAAGACCACTTTGAGTTTGAGCTGTTAATGGACCTGTTGTTCCGCTTATGAAAAAAGGAAGTAATGTTCCAGTAATATTTCCTATTTGGACAGCACTTGATAAATTTGCATAAAATTGTGCACCAAGATTAGGGTCACCTTCATTAGAAGATTTACTTCTAATTATACAAATAGGCGCTCCTGAATATGCTCCTGAGCTTTGTAACGAATTCGCATTTAAAGTAAAAGTCTCAGTTCCTGCAGAATTAATATAAGTCGATGGACTAGCTCCTACTACTGAAATACCAAAACCACTAAATGGAGTTGAATTAATTGTATTTAACCAAGTAGTTGTAGTAATAGCACTACCACTGAAACTTACGAAAACATCATTTGCAATTGTTGTAGCAGTTATAGTTCCATTAGCCATTGAGGTGTTAGCAGAAGTTACAAAATTCCAAGCTGTAATATTTGCTACATTTGAAATAGAAAAAGTCATACCAGAAGACGTTGTTGTTCCTGAGAAGAAATCTTCATCACTAGCTTTTATAATCCAAGCAGCTGAATTTGTATAACCTTCTTTTCCAAGAACCCTAGTTATAGTAAGTTCTTGAGATTGTTGCAAAAATGAATTTGCAACATATGGCAACTGAAGCTTTGGGTCTGTTGTACCAAATCTAGCCACATATTCATCTGTGCTTCCTATTTTTATAGGTTCAAAAGCCGGTCCTTTAGTAGTTTGACCTACTAAACCTAGTCTTGTTATTCCTATTTGAGATGCGAATACTGAAAAATCTTGTTCTCTTGTGTAAACGCCTGGTGATACGAAAACTGTTGCCATTTATTTTATTTGTTTTTTTACTGTTTTATTTTTTCTTTGAGCTTTTTTTCTCTTCACTTTCAGACATATAGCTCTCTACGTCTTTTGTTGCTTTTGCTAATTTTTCACTATCAGAAATCTTTTCATCTACAATACTTACCCAAGCATTTTCGATTTCAATTTTATTTAAGATTTCAGAACAATCATTAATTTCAATAATTCCATTAGATTCTAACTCAACTGATTTACGAGCACCTTCATTATTAATATAATAAATCATTTTAGGACCTACGCTATTATTTTTAAGTTTCATTATCTCTTAATTTTTATTTCCAATAAATAGTGGGAAATTCTCAAAACTCACAGCTCTTTTATGTCTATTTTAATTTTAGTTATCGTTGGCACTCTTTCAAAGTTTGCAGGGTCCACTAATTTGCCATAAACTGACAATGGAAACACAATTTGAAACTTTCTATCTGCAGTAATTTCATCAACAGTATTATCTTCACTTGGGTCACTAAGCATTAATGGAATATGATAGCCATTTATGTTCATATAGCCCTGTCCATCAGAAAATCCATCCATTATCATTCTTTCATAAGAAGTATTCGTATCCTGTATGTAATGTGTTAAGAAACGCAATTCATATTGAGCGTCTACTCGCGGAGGTTGTGGAATTTTATATAAATCATAACCTTTAAGAGTTCCGTCAAAAATAGGAACTTTTACAAAAACAAATTTTTTCTTTTTTGGAATAGTTCTTTTTAAGGGATTTTGGCCGGGTTTTACGCCAGTTCTTCTAATTGCCATAAAAGGCATATTTATTTCCTCTCCACTTTCATCTTTTAAGAATTTCCAGTTCATTTTAAATTCAGCCCATCTTTCTTGATTTAAAAATATAAGAGGAACCTTTGCCAATCTATCTTCAGCATTAACAACAGAAATGTTTAAAGAATTAATATAATCCACTACTCCTTGGTCAATATCTTCCAAAAGGAGCTTTTTTGGTAGGTAATCATTGTTTTCAAAACTTTGATTAAGTAGGTCGTTTATGTTTTTTTGAATAGACATTTATTAACAATTCTTTAAATAAATAGATTCCTTTTATTATAAATTTGCTTTTATTGAAACAAGATTATATATTTGCGATAGGTTTTTTACCCGTCAAGCAGTTTTTTTCGAAAACTTGTATCTGCTCCGGGGAGTTTACACTGACGGAAGTAGTGCTTTAGCACTCTTTTAAAGAGTTAAATTTTGTTTGTACGATGAAACTAAAGTCGTAACATTCTGGCATGTCAAATCAAAAATGACTACTATGTCCTTGAATTATCGTTTTTAAATTAAAATAAAATATAGATAAGCAAGTTGTTTTTTTGTAGGGTTTTTTGACAACTTGTTTTTGTTGGGTTTTCCTATCAAAAGTAATAATAATAATATAGATTATACTATAATAAGAAGATAGTATTGCCAGCTCCCCACACCTTGAAATATAATTTTTAAGGAAAATTACTTCGCGTTGAAAACGTCGTCTTTTACTCTTATTCCTATTATTTTTATTGAAAAAACAATATCACCTGCATAAGATTGTTCGTTTCCTATGTTTGAAGAACCGTCATCGATAACTTCATAATAATGTCCCTTAAAATACATATAATCACCAATTCTTATGTTTACATTAAGTTCGCTCAAATGAGACCTAAAAACATCTGCAGTTATTTTTCCATAACCCTTCTTGATAATTCCGCCCGCAGTCATATACTCTGGAGACTCTACTTCAACATTTATTCTACCAAAAACTTCAACTGGTGTATGGTAAGCTTTTTTCTTAGCTTCACCATAAAGTGAATGTGTTTTTGTTCTTGCGTAATCAACTTTATAAAAAATAAAGCTTTCTTTTAAAATATCATTAACAATTTCTCTTCCCACACTATCTAAGAATGCGCGCTCTTTTTCTCCAAAAAATAAATCAATACCTTTTTTCGAGATATCTTGATTTTTTGCCTCTTCTGGCTTTTCTTCATTGTTATTATAAGGGGGATTTGCCATAATTTATTATCCTCTCCAGACACCTAGAGGGCTGTACATAAATGTTTTATTTATACTTTCTTGAATAGCAGCATTATTTTCTAATATTGCTTTGTAATTTAATTTTTCTAAAGTAGCTTTTATTTCTTCTCTAAGAGCATCCATATCAGCTCTACCATTAGTTATTAATGATTCTGCATTAAGCGTAACTTCTCCACCGGGAATAGGAAGAACGCCACTAAATTTACCTCTAACACCTAAACCTAAAAGTTCTTTTGCATTAGCTTGAGCGAATCTTTTTACCCATCTTTTTGCTGGGTCATTAAGTTCGTCGTAAGTTAAATTATATAATTTCGCATCAGAAGGTCCTGAAACAAGTCCATTTCCTTGACTTACATTCCCAAAAGCATCAGTAGTTCCGGTAAATCCAGGATTTGAACTATATCCAGAAAGACCCATATTTCCGCCAACACTAGCATCGTCATAATAATAATAAAAAAGAGTTCCCGGATTACTATACATTGGATTCACAGTTGTTCCGGCCGCAGCTGGAACTCTTGGAACTGGATATACAGATAATCTTTTTGTACCATTGGGACCACCAATTAATCTGTATGAATATTCAGAACCTCTTACTTTATTTCTAACAGTAGCAGCTTGAGCTGTCATCATTGTATCATAAATAGGCATTACACTATAAAGTGAATTACCGGCAAAGCTGGCCCCAAATTCAGTAAATGCAATATTTGCATTAGAAAAAGGGTCTAAACCAAATAAGTTAATAAAGCTTGGTGTATACCATAAAACCTCATTTACTTCTCTACCTGCTGGTATAAAATAATGTTGAGTTCCGGCTGTTAAAGTAATGCCGGTTAATTTAAGTTCTCTAAGAGAAGTTGAGGATGTACCAACAATTTCTCCATATGCCCTAGCGTATGTTCTTTCGAATCCAAAATTGTTTGAAACAAATTTTAAAGTAAAATCGATATTACTTGGCAAACCAAGCATTTGAGACATTTTATTTTCAAGTGCCCAATTGTTGATAAATGCAGAATATTCTTCAATAGCTTCGCAAACGCACTCTTGTAATTGTTCGTCGCGTAGTTCAACTCCCATAACCGGCTCTCCAAGCTTTCTTCGTATTCTACGATAAAGTCTTGAAACATCCGATTGAGTCATACCGGTTAAGCAATTGTCAGCACAAATTTCCATTTTTATCCATTATAAGTGTTTGGAGTATATGAAATACCCATATTTTTTGTTTTAAAAGCAACATAAGTTCCAGAGCTAACTACTAATTTTGAAGGTACTACATCTATGGATGTATTAGCAGCTGTTGGAGTCCAAACAAACGTTCCGCCTCCCATTGCAGTAATTGTAATACTGCCGGTTGTTAAACAGTAAATTTGATGAACTGAATTTCCAGTTATTCCATTTCCTAATACATCTAAATTGTAAGTTCCAGCAGCTAAATTTAAAGCTTCGTAATTTTTCGATTCTAATCCCATGACTTTTTATTGTAAATAGTCGCTAAAAACTAATATATTTCATTTTATTTCATAAAAAACACTACATTTGTATATGAATTTTGAAGAAAAAAGGCTCCATCAAACCTTAATAAAATTAACAAGAACCTTTACTCGTAAAGATTTTCATGAATATCGAAAAGATAGAAATTGGCAAAAATATGATGCTATGCATCCAATTGAGAGATTGCAGTTAATTTTAAAAGAAATAAATGAATATCAAAAAGGATATTTTGAAGACGAAAATTACTATGGAGATGAAGAAAATAATACTGATGAATATTATTAGACTGAAATTCAATTACTTACATTTTTTGTAGTTTAAAAAAAAATCGTACATTTGTAGCATGGAAACTCCCGAATGGATTAGAACGTACAGTGGTAAAAAGTTTTACGTTTTCAAACCAAAACAAAAAGATATCATCATTGAAGATATCGCTCATTCATTAAGTTTAATTTGTAGATTTACTGGTCACACAGAGGATTTATACTCTGTTGGTCAACATTCTCTTTTGGTTATGGAATTATGTCCTGATGAATTAAAATTAGAAGGATTAACACATGATTTTCCGGAAGCTTATGTTACAGATTTGGCAACTCCAATAAAGAGACAAATGCCAAATTATAGAGCAATTGAAGATAATCTTCATGTGGCTATCGCAAAAAGATTTAATTTACAATTTCCAATGCCAAGCATTATTAAAGAAATAGATACTGAAGTATTTCATATGGAGTGGGCATATCTAATGGAAAGAGATAAAAAAGTAAAATCCGGCCGATTCCGTATGGAAAGGGAGGAATTTAGGATTTTATCGCCAAAAGAAGTTGAAAAAAGAATAATTTATAACTTCAACAAATTACTTAAAGAAAGAATTCAAAAATTATCTTTACAAAATAAGTAACATTTTAAAAAAAAATACGTTTAAACAAATAAGAACCATTTATGAAAAAATCATTATTGATTATTGACCCTCAAGTAGATTTTTGTATGCCAGGAGGAGCGCTTTATGTTAATGGCGCAGACGTTGATATGCAACGATTAGCAAATTTTATTACAGAAAATGCAGAACAAATAGATTCAATATGTGTTTCGCTTGATATGCATAACATAGAAGATATAGCTCATTCGATTTATTGGATTGATTCAGAAGGTAAACATCCGGAACCATTTACTAATATTACTTTTAATGATGTAAAGTCTGGTGTTTGGAAAACACAAAATCCGATAATGCAAAGTCATGTATTATACTATCTTAAACAATTAGAATCAGGTGGAAAATTTGTTCATACAATATGGCCAAATCATTGTATTGCCGGTACACAAGGTTCAAATATTTTCCCAACACTTTTGGTTGCTCTTAAAAACTGGATGGAAGTATCTAAAAAACCATTTACTACATACATAAAAGGGATGAATCCAACATCTGAACAATTCGGAATATTTCAAGAAGAATTACAAACAAGTGATATTGAAGGAGGTTTTAATCATAATCTTTTTAAACAAATTTTTAAATACAACAAAGAAGTATTAGTTGCTGGACAAGCAAAATCACATTGCATAGCAACTTCTTTGAAACAAATTTATGAAATGTTTCCAAATACTATTAAAAACATAACTCTTTTAACTGATACAACGTCTAATGTAACCGGATGCGAACATATTGCAGATGAAATTTATGAAAATTTACGTTCTGCAGGAATGAAAGAATCAACAACATCAGAAATTTTTAAAAAATAAAATATGAAAACAATAATTATTACTTACAGCATATATTTTGCAATAGCAATTTTTGGCTTAATTGGTTGGATAAAAAACATTTCCAAATTAATTGATTGTGATTTTGAGCCAAGCTACAAAAGCGAAGTGTTAAGAATTATAGGTATTCCTATGGCTCCTATGGGTGCTGTAATTGGATATATGGATTTAATTGACGTAAAAAAACCCGAAAACAAATAATATAAATTATGAAAAAAATCATCACCTTAGCTTTAATCGTGCTTTCATTTGGCGCGTTTTCACAAATAGATTCAACAAAAACAAAAACCAGTTATTACGCCTCGGTCGGATTATCAATTGGACACGTTGACCCTAATGACCAAAATATTGATAATTTCAATAAAGCATCATACCCTTCTGTTGAAGTTGGTTTTATGCGTAAAAACGTAAGTCTTGGCGCGGTGTTCGGAGTTGAAAATATTTTTGTTTCATCTAACACGAGAGGATTTTACGAACTTAAAACTTCAATATCTAAACCAATAGGCGATTTTAGTGGATATGCCTTATTTGGAGTTGGAGCCTATATGGAAAGTGGATTTAATAACTTTATTGAATATGGTGCTGGATTTTCTTATGCTCCGGGTAAAATTGGATATTTTGTACAATACAGTAATTGGGCCAGAACGAATTACGTTTCAACCGGTTTAATATTTAATTTTTAAAATGAATCCAACTTCTTTAATATTAAGAAATAATAATTTTTTGGGCAGAGGTATCGTTACTATTGCATCTAAAAGTGGTGAAGGTAAAACTTTATTATGTAATTCAATGTTATATCATTTTTTAGAATCAGGAATTAACGTAATAATGTTTTCTGAGGGTGTAATTAGAAAAATACGTCCAACAAAAAAAGGATTTAAGGCCATAGCTATTTTATCTGAAAACTTTGGAACATACGACAATACTGTTGACAGATTTAATAAAGTTTTAAATCATAATATTCCATTTCTTAAAGGACAAACTGTTGTGATTTTGGATTCACCTTTGTTTTTAACCCATAATTCAGAATCTATGGTTTATGATAAAATAAAATGTGAAAATACAAGACGCGTTCTTTTTGAAAAAATAAATTCAAACAAAATAATTTCTTATACTAAATCATATAATTCGTATGAATCTGCTAGAAGAAATATTGAATCTTTACAAGAATTATCTCGAAAATTCAATATGTCAATCATAACCACAACTCAATTAAACAGAACATCTAGTAGACATTCTGTTGAAAATGTTAACACACATCTAGCAATGCATAGTAATTTAATAATAACATCAGAAAAAAATGAAAGTGGTTATAATTTAAAAATTATAAAATCAAGATATTCTGATGTAAATCAACGCATTGAGTGTGTTTATGATAATAATTCACATTCTTTTGTAACAAAAAAATAAAAATTACGTTTAAACTATAAATAATATACACAATGGGCTTTAAAAGTTTATTTCTTAACGATACTGACGAACCTCAAAAAGAGGAAACAAAATCAGAAGTTAAATCGGAAATCAAAAAAGAATCTTCCGTGAAGTTTCCTTCATCTAATGAATTTGAAACACCGGTTAAACAAAAACAATCTCAAGGAAATCCAGATATTCAAAAACATCTGGAAAAATTCGCAGAGATTTATCATACTACCTTTGAAGGTTTAAATCAACCTGGATATGATTTTTTCGAATATTATACAGCAGTAATTAGTGGAGATATTTCAGACCCTAAAACATACGTTATGGCTTTCAATATGGGCAAAGCTATGGATAAAACAATTACGAAAGAAAAATTGTTAGAATATTCACAGTATTATACTACTGAAACGGATAAGATTTATAACAAATTTGTTTCTGATGGAAATGCCAAAAAACAAGATTTGGAAAATCAGAAACATACAGAGAATGAAAATCTTTCTAGTGAACTAAGTTCACTTAAACAACAACTGGAAAGTATTAAAGTACAAATTCAGGATAAAGAAAATAAATTATCTCTTATTGATAATAAGTATCAACCTCTAATTGTAGAAGTTGAGAATAAACTTACAGCAAATGACACGGCTAAAAATAAAATGATGTCAACAATCGAAACAGTAAAACAAGGAATAATTAATAATTTAAAATAAAATTATGGAAACCAAAACAAAAACAATTAGTATAAACGGCACTAGCTCTCTTGGCTCAAACAACAAGATGATGGAATTGCCAATTTTTAAACATTTTAGTGAAAGTGAAATTACTAAACAAGTAGATTCTTTCAGAAAAGGAGAGAAAGGACTTTTTAGTATTTTGAAATTATTATTCTTTGGAGGTTTAGCAGTTGCATTTTTTATGTTTGCTTTACCTAAAATTATGGTTATGGTTGGTGCAACATTAGGAGCAATTGCTTCAGTTGCTGCAGTTGTGGCAGCTATAATTTTCGCACCGGTAGGTATTAAGTGGATGCGTAAACTTGCAAGAGGTTTACATAAAAATCTTATCAAAAGTGACCCTTTTGGTCAATTAGAACAAGAGAGGGTTAAAATGCTTGAAAATCAACAACAATTTCGAGTTGCTACCAGTAAAGTTGCTCAACTTAGAAGTGATATGGAAACGGAGTCTGTAAAATCCGAAAAAGATGCTCTTAAACTACAAACTGACATTTTGGTAATACAAGGTCAAGTTGAAAAAATGAAGAACGCTTTAGAAGAAATGGTTAAAACTCAAGGTGTTGAAGCTCGCGAATCAGATGAATATGTGAATTTAAATTCTGAATACATAAAAGCATTATCAAAATCTGATGTTGTTCGTAATAAATTAATACAAGCAAAAGATTTTGTTACAAAATATGGTACTCGTGCGGCCATTATGAAAAAGTTTACTCAAAAACTTAAGATGGTTGAAACTGGTATGGAAATAAAACTTTCTGACTTTGATGCGACTATTGAAATTCTTAAGAAAGATTATGAATTCGCTTCAAAATCTCGATTAGCAACAGAAAGTGCAAAATCAGCAATGTTATTTACAAAAAGCTGGGAATTAGAATATGCTTTAGATGTTGTAACTACAACTATTGCTGAAGATATCGCGATTACGTCTGGTAATTTAAGAGATATTGATTCAATCTCAAGTGGTAAATACAACGTAAACAGCGACGAATTATATATCAACTTAAATCAATTAGCTGATGGGATAAAAGTTGGAGAAAATCTTGTTCCTAAAGCAAAAGCTTATGCGAACCCTGATTATGTATTAACACAAAACGACAGAGCTAGTTCTGGTGGTTTAGATAACGTATTTTAGTGATGGCAGTACACAAAGAAATAATCGGCAAAGAGCTTTATGTTTATATGAATGGAAAACTTTTATATAAAAGATGGCTCGACACCGGACAATCATTAACTTTTGACGTGAGACCTTATGACAAACATACATTAGTTAGTATTACAGAAAATGCAACAATAAAAAAATAACAAAACAAAAACAAATAAGTAAAACAAAAAAACAACAATTAAAGTAAGTATAAACGTAAAAAAAAAAGAAAAAATGGGAAAAATCTTAAAAATTGAAAAATTCACAACACTATTAGAACTTGTGATATTAATTTTCGGACTTGGAATAGTCGGAACTGGTGTATATTATTTTGCTCCGGGACTTCGAGTGAGCGAATCAAAACAGTTAGAGTCATTAACATTAAATAATGACAATCTTGACAATGTTACAAAAGGAGCTAGATTGCCAATGCCGGCATTAGAAGTTTCTACAAAAGTAGCTAGTCAAGGATTGGTTCGAATTGCAGAATATGCTTGGAATGCAAACTCTGGAATGATTAGCGCGAATGGTGGACCTCGTACAACTAAAGGTTCATTAATGGAAAACGCTGGTGTTAATTTAGAAATTGTACGACAAGATATGGTTGGTGGTTTACGCGATATGCAAATTAAATTCGTTGAAGAATATAATGGCGGAGCAGAATACCCAACATCGGACAAAGCTGCATTTGCTGTTAGTATAATGGGAGACGGTGTGCCGTTTTATATTAGTACAACTCAAAAAGCTTTAGATGAAAAATTCGGTAAAGGAAAATACCACGTTCAAAATATTGGAGCTATCGGCTTATCATATGGTGAAGATAAATTAATTGGCCCTAAAGAATGGAAAGATAATCCTAAATCAATGTTAGGTTCTGTTATTTCATCAGTAGTTGGTGATGGTGATTGGGTTGTTGCTTTAAATTATTGTTTCTTAAATAAATTAAAAGTAAATCCAGACGTAACAACATATGATGCACAAGCAGTTAATTTTGTACCATCTGAAAATGACGATTATATTAACTCTGTAAAAGAATTAATTAAGTCTCAAAAAACAGGTTATACAGTTCCATTAAAAGAAGTTGTAAACGGAAAATTAACAGGAAAAACAATTAATCACAAAATTGATGGTGGTACAACTTGGACTCCTGGTGATAAAATTGCATTTGATGCTTTAACCGGTTTCACTGACGTTGTTTCAACAAAAGATTTTGTTAATCAAATGGCAACTTCAATTATTGTTATTAAAGAATGGGCTTTACAACACGATAAAATTGTAACTAACATTTTAAAGCAATCATATGTTGCAGCGAATCAAATTAAGCAATATGATGAGTGGTCTTTAAAAGCAGCAGAAGCTGTAGCTAAAACTTATAATTTAGAAAATCAAAAATACTGGTATGATTTATTTAAAGGTCAAAAAGGTACAAAAGATGGTTTAGATTATAATATCGGTGGTTCAAAAGTATTTAATTATGCAGATGCAATGCAATACTTTGGTATAACTGATGGAACGAATCGTTATAAGACTGTTTATAATCAAATCTCAACGTACATTAAAGAATTAAATCCTTGTGGATTTAATGAAGCTGTACCAACCGGAGTTGTTCCTTATGAAGATGCTGTAAATTTATACTTCTTAAAAAACATTAATGATATCGATGCTGGTACAACTGAAAAAGTTGATTACACTGCAAAGAAAACAGAAGTTATGGCTAAAGGTGAATGGAATATTAATTTCGCAACTGGAAGCACAGCTATTCAAGGTTCTGATGAAGATTTGGAAACAATCTATAATCTTTTAGTTCAAGCTGAAGATACAAAGTTAAAAATTGTAGGTCATACAGATAACACCGGTAATTCAAATGCTAATCTTACATTATCTAAAGGTCGCGCTAATTCAGTTGTAGAATACTTAAGAAATAAAGGTATTCCTGAAAAACGTTTCCAATTAGTTGATGGTGCCGGTGATACACAACCTGTAGCTGATAATAAAACATCAGAAGGTAAGGCAAAAAACAGACGTGTTGACATTACATTGTTAAAATAAAAATATGAAACTATTAAAACCTTTCGAAGAAGTTAAGGGAAAAACAAAATTAGCCATCCAAATAGGATGGTTAATTTTTATCCTTTCAATGTGGTTTGTTGCTAGTCTCGGAGAGACGCACTTATTTCCAACACCATTACAAGTATTAACTGGATTTAAAGAATTGTTTTTTGAAGGATTAACAGTTCACGTTTTTAGTTCTTTGGCTTTATGCGCAAAATCAGTATTATACGGTTCAATTATATCTTTGATATTTTGTTACTTATCTCCTATTCCTATTTTAAAACCATTGGCTGAATTTATATCTAAGCTTAGATTTTTGCCATTGACTGGAATTGCTTTTTATATAACAATTTTAATTAATGACGCCAGAGGTATTCAAATTTGGGTGTTGGTTATTTTTATGACAACATTCTTAATTACATCAATACTTGGTGTTATTAATGATATTCCAGAAGAAGAATTTGACCACGCGAAAACACAAGGTTGTACGCGCTGGGAAATACTTTGGGAAGTTGTTATTAAAGGTAGATTTGATTATGTTATTGAAACTATTAGACAAAATTTAGCTATAGTCTGGATGATGTTAGTATCTGTTGAGTCTATTTTAATGGCTGCTGGTGGTCTTGGAACCTTAATAAAGAATTCAGACAAAACAGGTAGTAATGGCAGGGTAATAGCTGTGCAAATCATTATAATCCTAATAGGATTAAGTTTAGATTATGTTCTAACAAAAATAAGAAAATTATCATTCAGATATTCAAATTTTTAATTATGGATTTAAATGAATTGATAGAACTTAAAAAAGTTTTAGAAAATAAATTAGAAAATTATTTTGGTGATGAACAGAAACATTCTGGAGATAGAGGATATCAAGAACTACTTGAAGAATTAGAAAATATTGAAGAAGAAATTGAAAATTTAAAAAATTAATTATGAGCTACACTTCAAAAGAAACAATATTATACCTAGACAAAGTAAGTGGTGGGTATGATGGTAAAGTTATTATAAAAGACATTAGTCTTATTGAAAAAAACATTGTTCGCGATGGACACGAATCTACTGGTCAAGTAATCGCATTTCTTGGCAGGTCTGGTCGTGGTAAATCAACGTTGTTTAAATTACTTACCGGGCTTTTAAAACCAATTCAAGGTAAAGTATTAATTACTGACATGTCAACTCCATCAATTGATGACGCAAAAGAAGTTGGTGAGGGAGATGTTGGTTTTGTTAATCAGAAATATACATTATTCCGCCATAAAACAGTTTATCAAATCTGTAAATATGCTTTACGTAAAAGCACTCTTACGGAAATTGAGAAAAAGGAATTAATAGAAAAATATCTTATTGAATGGGGATTGGTTGAACACGCTCAGAAGTATTCTAATGAATTATCTGGTGGTCAGCGTCAACGTACTGCCATCATAGAACAAATTCTTTCCTCAAAGCATTTTATGGTGTTTGACGAGCCTTTTTCTGGATTAGATGTTGGAAATATCGAAAAAGTTAAACAATCGTTTGATAAAATTCAAAACAATAACGAATTAAATACAATCATATTTTCAACACACGACATTAAATTGGCGATTGAATTGGCTGATAGTATTTATGTTATCGGTCACCCAGAGGGAGAGACTGAATATAGTACAATTCTTAAAAACTTTGATTTGAAAGCTATGGGATTGGCTTGGCAGGAGTATGGTGACGGCCATAGAAAAGTTTATAACGACATAAAAGAATTAATGTTAAAGTCGTAAAATTAAAAAAAAATCATTATATTTGAAATCTTAAACCTAAAATAAATGAAAAAAATGAAAAAATCATCAACAAAGAAGCAAGTTAAAAAAACTGTTTCTAAAACAAAAACGTCAGTAAAATCTTCAAAAAAGACAGCGCCGGCAAAAACTTCTGTAAAAACAGCAGTTAAAAAAACAACATCAACTTCAGATAAATCTGCAAAGAGTGTTGAAAATGGAATTAAAGTTATTCAATACGCTATTAAAAACAAAACTTCTATTTCAGAAGCTGCGCGTAAAAATGGTCATGGCAGAAATTATGTTTCTGACATTAAAGCAAGAATTGATAAAAACTTCAAAAGTAAATCTATCAAACGTGAGTTGTATGATTCTTTTAAAGGTTTATCAAAAACTTACGATAAAACCGTAGGATAATAAATAATTTATATAAAATATGAAAAGGAGAATTTTTAATTCTCCTTTTTTTTTGTTATTTTTGAATTATGAAACAAGTATTTAAAAATGATTGGATTTCTATTTATAGAGGTTTTGAAAAAATGGGGTTTAGAATAGCGCCGGCATTTTATTTTGATGATAGAGCACATATTAGTTTTGCTCCATCTATTTTAATTCCTTTAATTGGAATTTTTTTTACCGGTCTTTCATTCTGGTCATTAATTTGGATACCTTTCTTTATTATTGGTTATGGGCATATATATATGAATTTACCAATTCATTCAGGAATAGATGAGTGTGAACCGCCAGAATATGGTTTTTATTTTTATGGAGAAGGTAAAAAAATATTTACAAGTTTTTGGTTATGTTTAGGTAATAAGAAAAAGTGTTTTTATATGCCTTGGGATTGGAGTTGGGTTCGCACAAGTAAATTAAGAAAAGATGGAACTTGGGAAAATGAAACTTCAAAAAATAGAAAAGATTTTTATGATGAAAAAAAATGGAATAATATTATTTGGAAAGAAGAATATCCTTATGTTTATAAATTGAAAAATGGCGAGATTCAAGAAAGAATTGCAACAATAGAAGTTGAAGAAAGAGAATGGCGTTTCCGAGCATTAAAATGGTTGCCTTTTCCAAGAATGATAAATAAATCAATTTCTATAGATTTCAGTTATGGTGGACCAATACCAAGAGAAGTTATAATTGAAAAAGATGGTTTTAAATTAAAACATAAACAATCTGGAGAAGTAGGAGAAAGAGCTGGTGGTTGGAAGGGTGGCACTTTAGGATGTAGTTATAGTATGTTACCAAAAGAAACACCATTACAAACGTTAAAAAGAATGGAAAAAGAAAGAATTTTTACTTAATTTATTGTTATTGCATTAAAATAACTATATTTGCACACTAATCTTAAACTAAAATAAAATGTGGAAAATACTACAAACTTTATTGCCATGGTTATTAATAATATTGATATTCAGTCAATATATAATACCTCTTATTTTTAATCAGGAAAAATGGTGGCTATTCAAATCAAGCAAAAAAAACACAAAAGACCTTGAAAATTCTAAAGAAACAACATTGACAAAAGAAGTTGAAGAGACTAAAATTGTTGTTAATGAAGTTAAAGAAAAGGTTACTAAAGTAAAAGACAAAGTTGACCAAAATTTTAAGTCAGCTGAAGATTTAAAAAAAGAAACAGACAATTTAATTTAATAATTTAAAAAATAAAAAATGGATATTAAAAATTTCTCAATTAAAAAAATTACACTTATTGCATTCTCAGTATTGACGTTAATAGTTTGTATAAGCTATTCAGGAAAAATGTTCGAAGAAGTTGATGCCGGCGAAATAGTAGTAATTCAACATCCTTTAAGTGGAGAACTTGATGTTTACACAACAGCTGGAACATACAGTCAGTACTTAGGAAAAGCAACTCATTATAAACGTAGAAGTCAAATTTGGTTTTCTAAAATTATTACCGATAAAGACACTATAGACCAATCTATAAAAATTAGATTTAATGATGGCGGTCATGCTAATATAGCCGGCTCAGTTTCAATGGAGTTGCCATTAGATATTAAAAGCATTATTGCGCTACATACTAATTTTGGTTCTCAAGAAGCGATTGAGCGCGATTTGGTTACAACAATTATACAAAAAGCTGTATTTATGAGTGGGCCACTTATGTCATCTAAAGAGTCTTATGCTGAAAAGCGTAATGCTTTAATTTCTTACATTGAAGACCAGTCAAGTAATGGTGTTTATAAAACAACTCAAAAAGATGAAAAAACTATTGATGCTCTGACAAAGGCTGAAAAAATTGTTACAATAGTTGAAATAGAAAAAGATTCTAAAGGTATTTTATTAAGAGTTGAAAAATCCCCAATTCAACGTTATGCCGTAAGGTTATCAAATTTATCTATTAATGGTGTTGATTATGATAAAAATGTTGAAAAACAAATTAAAGACCAACAAGGTTTAACAATGCAAGTTCAAACATCTATTGCTAATGCAAAAAAATCCGAACAAGATGCATTGACAGCAGAACAAAAAGGTAAAGCTGATGCTGCGACTGCTAGATGGACACAAGAAGTTATAAAAGCTAAATTAGTAACTGAGGCAGAACAGAAAAAAGCAGTAGCTGAATTAGAGGCTAAGACGGCTATATTTAATGCTCAAACCACACGTACTGATGCAGATGCTGAAGCATATAAGGCCGCAAGATTAGTGTCGGCAGGATTAAGTCCTTGGGATAAAGCTGATTTTGAAATGAAAACTAAAATTGGTATTGCTGAAGCTTTTTCTAAAATGGTATTGCCTACAACATACTTTAATGGTGGTGGAAGTGGTCAAAATAAAGAAAGTATGTTAGAATCAATTATCTCAGCTAAATTGCTGGGTTTAGATAAAAAATAACATTAAAAATGGAAACATCAAATATAGGCAAAAGAGTTAAAGTACTTGCGAATCCAATTGGCATTCCAGTTGGTATTATTTCTAAAATTGTTGACATTGGAAGTGGTGGCGGTGTTTTTATTGAATTTTATCCAAGCGCTCTGATTTCAAGTGAATTTGAAATTCTTTCTTATACAAAAGAAGACATTAATAAAGATATTGATTCTTTAAAAAAAGAAATTACAGAATTAAAATTGAAGGAGAAATTTATTATAGATAATAATGTTGATGAATTTGATGAAGTTCAATATAAAGTATTCCAAACACTGGAAACTTTGGATAATAAAGATATTTCTGATATAGAAAAATCCAAATTAATTTCTGATTTAATAAGTAAATAAATTATAAACAAATAAAAAATAAAAAAATGGTAGACACATCAAAAAACTTAGTAGGTAAAAAAGTTAAAGTACAAAAAACATCAGGCCATGGAGCTCCAATAGGTTCAATGGCCACAATCACATCTGTAGCAAATGGACAAATAAGATTGAAAGAATTTCCTTCTTGGACATTTTATGCAACTGATATAGAGCTTTGTGCTTTAACTCGCGAAGAAATTCAGAAAGAAATTTCAAGTCTTGAAGAAAAAATAAAAGTAGAACAAGAAAAACTACAATTTATGTCAGACAATAATGTTGAAGAGTTTGACGAAACTCAATACAAGGTGTTTAAAACACTGGCAACATTGGATAATAAGGAGATTTCTGCTATGGAAAAATCCAAATTAATCGCCTCATTAATAAACGGTTAAAAAATATTTTCAAAAATATTTGGTTTTTTGTAACTTTTGTACTATCTTTGACGTATAAATAAAAAAACGAACTATTTAATATAAGTTGAACCCCAGAAAAACGAAAGATAAAGTGTGGGTCTTTCGCAACTTGATTAGAATTTTAAAATGAAAAATGTAAACACATACACGGCTTCTCAAAGACAATTGTCTTTAGAACAACTAATATTAAGTTGTAAGGCCGGGCTATGTTCGTTTATTAAGTAATATAAATAACGTTCTTTTAGAAACCCCGGCTTGAAAAAGTCGGGGTTTTTTGTTTTATTGAATTTTGCCTTTGTAGCTCAGTTGTAGAGCGTCTCTTTCGTAAAGAGAAGGTCACCAGGTCGAACTGGTCTAAGGCTCAAAAAATGTCCCTGTGGCGAAATTGGAAGCACGCGTAGGTCTTAAACACCTATCCTTCGGGGTGCCGGTTCGAAGCCGGCCAGGGATACAACAAATAAATGCTCTCGTAGCACAACGGAATAGTGTCTTTGTTTTCTAAACAATTGGATGGAGGTTCGAATCCTCTCGAGAGTACAAATGGTTCTTTGAAATAATGCCGAAATGGTGGAATGGTAGACACCGCAGATTCAAAACCTGCCGCTTATATGCGTAAGAGTTCGAGTCTCTTTTTCGGCACCAAATGGTGTGTTATGCAAACTGGTTGACGCGGTCAGTTTTTCAAACTGGCGTCCGAAAGGATTTAAGGGTTCGAGCCCCTTACACACTACAATGGCCACATAGCTCAATTGGTGAGAGCAGGACGCTTATATCGTCAAGGTTGGGGGTTCGAGACCCTCTGTGGCTACAATAAATAAAAATGAAATGAGTAAAATAGAAAAGAAAAAAGAAAAATTAAAAGAAAGAATTGAAATTTTAGAAACTGAATTAAGAATGTCATTGACAAAGAAAACATCTACAACGAAAGAAATAAATGTTCCTTCTTACCAAAGAAAAATTCAAGAACTAAAAATTGAATTACAAAAAATGTAATTTAAAATGCCTCCTTGGTGGAAAGAGTAGACGCGCTGGTCTTAGGAACCAGTATCGAAAGATGTTCCGGTTCGAGTCCGGAAGGAGGTACTAACTGAAAAGAATGTTTTTGCAACTGAAGAACTTTGCAAAAATGTTTTTCTGAATTGAGTGCACACAATTTAGATAGGTTTAAAATGGTCCTGTGGAGTAGCTGGTTAACTCGTCGCACTTTCACTGCGAAGATTGCGGGTTCGAACCCCGTCGGGACTACGCGTGAGTGATGACTAAGGTTCCTCATAAAGGTAAAAATGAACGTAGTTGACAATCTGGAATAGACAGATATATGACCCTATCGTCTAATGGCTTAGGATACTGCTTTCTCAAGGCGGTGATGCGGATTCGAATTCCGTTGGGGTTACAAGTTTACTTTTTAATTAAAGTAAGTATATTTGAACAATAACAATGCCGATGTGGTGTAACTGGCAGCCACGTATGTCTAAGAAGCATATGCGAAAGCGTCTCGGTTCGATTCCGGGCATCGGCACAATATAATAAAAAAATGAAAACAAATTTTGTACAACAACAGCAACAACAACAAACTCTGAACAAGGGTTCTGGAATTGCTATGTCGTAAAAAATTAATTAATGATGTACAAGCCTGGAACTTAAATGTTCTGGGCTTTTTTATTTTATAATGTGCTGTAGTTTAATGTAGAATTCCGCCCTTTGAAGGCGTGAGATAATGGTTCGAGTCCATTTGGCACAACAATATTACGGGATATGCAAATTGGCAAGCACACATACTTTGAATATGTTTTGGAGAAATCCATTTGTAGGTTCGAACCCTACTCCCGTAACTTGGTATTGACAATTGCTTTCTTCGGTAAAGATAGTCCTAAATAACTGCAGAAAAGCAGAAGAATGAGGAGGATTGATTTACAGAAAGGCGCAGAAGAAGTAAGTCCTTTCTAGCGTTGTTGATACCATATTATTGGAGAGTCGTCTAATGGTAGTGATTTGTGGCTCTGAACCACAAGATGGCAGTTCGAGTCTGTCCTCTCCAACTTATTATATTGTCGTTAATATTTAAGTTTTTTCGAACTATTTATATTAAACTTAAAAAGCAACGACTATGAAAAATGAAGGAAAATTATGGACATATGAAGAAAGTGAATTTCTTAAAAGAAATTATTCAATTTATGGACCACAATATTGTTCTGAAAAATTATTTCGAAATAAAAAAGCAATCATAAAAAGAGCTAATATTTTAAAAATAAAATTTAATGGAATAAAATTTATTTATTTACAAGAAAATTTAGAACCAATTATAAAAGAATCATTATCCATAACAGAAGTTATTAAAAAATTAGGTTTAAAAGCAGCTGGTGGTAATCATAAAACAATAAAAAATTATATAGAAAGATATTGTATTAATATATCGCATTTTAATAATCAAGCTATTGAAAATTTAAAAACTCATATAATCAAAATTACCATTCCATTAGAAGATATATTGGTAGAAAATTCTAATTATAACAGAACTCATTTAAAAGCACGTTTATATAAAGAAGGTTTAAAAAAACATGAATGTGAAGATTGTGGACAAGGAGAAGAGTGGAATGGTAAAAAAATGAGTTTAATTCTTGACCATAAAAATGGAATTAACAATGATAATAGATTATTAAATTTGAGAATTTTATGTCCTAATTGTGCATCTACACTTCCAACTCATTGTAGGGGAAGTAAAGGTTTAGAAAACAATAAAAAAATAATATTAGAAAAAACCAAAAAAATACTTATTGATAAAAGAAATAGAGCGGCTTTAGAAAAAAGAATAGTAAATAGACCTCCATTTGAAGAACTTAAGAAAGAAATTAAAATCACAGGATATTCAGCTACAGGTAGAAAATACGGAGTTTCAGATAATGCTATAAGAAAATGGATAAAAAGCTATGAAAAATATGGACTATGAAAGAACACGAAAAATTCTTCGAAGTAATTAAATATTATGAAACCGGAGCAGTTGAAGAAAATGAATTTTTTGATTTAAACAAAAATAAAACTGGATGTTGGACTCGTTATTCTGAAAATGGAAACATTGTTGGAGAAGCGAATTTTAAAAATGATAAAAAAGACGGTGATTGGAAATTATATAACGAAAAAGGTCAAATGTTTTTATATATAAAATACAAAAACGGAAAAAAAGAAACACTTTCAACATGGAACCAAGAACAAGGTATGGTTGTTCGATAAATTATAATTAAATAATATTAAAAAGCAGTTCTTATGAGCTGCTTTTTTTGTTTAAAAATATCTCATTTTTATGTCATTTTTTTCACTATATTTGATATCTATAAACAATGAACGAATCACAAAAATATTGCAGGAGCTTACATGCTCAAATTTCTCTTGGAACCACAAGTGATGACCGGTTTATGCCTGATGGATACATAAAAGCTTTTGCTGATATGCCGGTTGGGCATATTCTTACCGAGAAATTGGATGGAGAAAATAATGCATTTACAAAATATGGTTTTTTTGCAAGAAGTCATACGGCCCCAACTGTAAGTCCTTGGACTAAACCATTAAGAGAACGATGGGAACTTATAAAAAACGACCTTGGTGATTTAGAAATATTTGGTGAAGGAATGTATGGTATTCATTCTATAGAATATTCAAAACTTGAATCATATTATTATATGTTCGGAATTAGAGAAAAAGGTGTGTGGCTTAGTTGGGAAGAAGTTAAATTTTATGCTAATCTTTTTGATTTCCCTACAGTTCCGGAAATAGAAATCAGAGTTCCATTAAAAGATTTTTCTTTTGCATTAAAAGAGGGACATGATGAAAATTTTGTATTGAGAGATTGGTTTAGAGCTAATCTAGGAATGACTTGGGAAGAAAGTGTAGATACAGAAGGATTGCTCGGAGGAAAAGACCCAGTGACAGGAAAACCTTGTTCAGAAGGATTTGTAATTAGAAATTCAAATTCATTTAAAACGAATGATGGAGTATTACCGGTAGCTGATAATGAGTTTAATAATTTATTTAAACTTGTTCGAGGTAAACACGTTAAAACAGATGTGCATTGGACAAAAACTTGGAAACCAGCGACGCTTATAGATTATACAAAATTTAATTGGCATTCTTACGAATTTATGAAAACAAAATAAAATGAAATCAATTTTTAGAATTTTAGCAATAGTTTCTTGTATTTCTCACATAATATATGCTTTAGTGTGGCTTTATATAGGAGATTCGGAAAAATGTATGCACAGAGCTGATATGGCTGTTGTATTTGGGTTATTATATTATGTAATAAAAATGTTGGAAGATGGCCGAAGAGTTGATTAAGACAATACATAAAGTAAGAGTAACCGAAGGTAAATGGACTGAATTTTGGTTTAAAGAAGACTTGGTACCTATTGAAATATATAGTGAGCGTGATAAGTTTAACGCAAATGAAAGTTTTCACGCATGTATGAAAACTTATATGTTTTTAGATGTTTTATATAATGAAGGAATTTATTCAGACGTTTTAACAGATGGGTTTAAAAATAGAAAAACAGTTTGGAAAATGAGTCAATATGAAACACATTATGAATTTGTAGGTATGTTAAAGGAAACTAGAATAGTGTTGTTTGAAAAAGTAAAATGAAAAAAATAGAGTCATATAACAATTTCAGTAAGGATGTTTTGGATATTTTCGAACAAATGAAAGTAACCAAACAAAGTCCTATTCACCATGCTGAAGGTGATGTATATACTCATACTTGTATGGTTGTGGATGAAGTCGAAAAAATAAAATCAAACTTTAATCCAGACGCACAAGAACGACTTATTTATACCGGCATTTTTCATGACATTGCAAAACCAAAAACAACAATTTTTGACGAAGAAATAACAGATTGGGTTAGTCCAAAACATTCAAAAATCGGAGAGCCTATGTTTAGAGATTTGATGTGGGATAATTTTAATCATAATCAAAGGGAGCAAATTGCAAAATTAATTCGATATCACGGACTACCTATTTGGAACGAAGAAAAGGAAGACCCAGATATGTCAATAATAAAAGCTTCTATAGGATGTAATATAAAAGAGCTTTCTACATTTGCAGAATGTGATTTTAGAGGAAGAATTTGTAGTGATTTAGATGAATGTATTTTTAAAATAGAACTTTTCAAAGAAAGAGCTCAAAACCTTAATTGTTTTGACCAACCATACCAATTTTCAAATGATTGGGCCAGAATTCATTATTTTAAAAATGGTGGATATCCCGGTAAAGAAATTTGGGAACCAGAAGGTGGATGGGTTACAATTATGTGTGGTCTTCCTGGAAGTGGCAAAAACACTTGGATAGAAAAAAATTATAGTGGGCCAATTATTGAACTTGATGCTATTCGTAAAAAACACAAAATAAAATGGAGTGATGAAAAAGCTCAAGGATTCGTTTTTCAAGAAGCAAAAGAAGAATTAAAAGTTAATCTTAGAAAAAAACAAGATGTTCTTTGGAATGGAACTAATATGACCGAACTTCAAAGGTCAACTATTGCAGACATGGCTCTTGATTATCGCGCTAAAGTTAAAATTATTTATATTGATTGTTCTGTTGAGCAAGCTTTGATTCAAAACAGAAAAAGAGAAGAGTCTAAGATGGTTAAAGATGAAGTAATAAAAAGATATTCTAGAAAAATGGAAATTCCAAGTTTGGCTGAATGTCATAAGTTAGAAATAATAAAATAATAATTAAAATGAGTTTTTGGGGAAAGATAAAAGTTAAATTAGCAAGAAAGAAACTTAAATTTAGAAGAAGAATTAGTAAGCCATATATTCCTAATGAAAGGGAACAGGAAGCTATACATATCATTAAAACATTAATTAAAGATGAGACCTCTGTAATGATGGTAGCTCCTATATCAAAAAAAAGATATATCAGAAATGAACGTAGAAAAATGTTTGTTATAATGGAAGATGTACATCTTACATTGACTAGTAGTAAATCTATGTATTATTATGATTTAGTTGTGTGTCAGACAGTATCAGATATTTTAAATAAAAATTTCGATAATGTCTTAGAAATTAGGAGAGCCAGAATGGAAAAAGATATGATTCAAGGAGTTACAAGTAATTTAAGTTTTATTGCTAAACATATGGGTGACGCAGAAAAAGATAAGTAACTTTTTTGAAATTTTATCGTTTAAACAATATTGAAATAATGATTATGGAATCAAAAGAAGATAAATTAGAGAAATTACGTAAAGAGAGAGAGTTAGAAATTCTTAAGAAAAACCATAAAGAAAATAAGTTTTATCTTAGTGAAAGCGGTGGTCTTTCTCGATATGGATGGGGAGATAATATTCTTTTTATAGGTATGCCGGTTAAGGTTAGTAAACCAGATAAAACTTGGAGAAATGGAGTCATTGAATACTTTAATGTAGAAGATGAAACTTATCCTAAAATAGGTGTTATTTGTGGCAAAAATAAAGTGAGATTTGAAAAAACATTTGGCCAAGTAATTCCAGATAAAACCCTTCAAGAAATAGCTAATTGGGAAAACATAGAAGTTCCGGAAAAATTACAAAAAATGCCTACCAAACAACTTCTTACTGAATTTAGAAGAATGAGAAAGTTTTATCACTCTGACTATGAAGATGATGACATTCAATTAGAAGAAGCATTTAAAAAAGAACTTTTTTTAAGAGAGCACGTCGGCCCAACTAGTGCAAAAACCAGAAAAGAAGATAGAAGAAAAAAAGCCAAGGAACATCATGGTAAATCTAAGTAATTCATATATAAATCACACTAAGAAATCATTAAAATCTCAAGGATTAAATCCTCAAGATTGTGTTACTTGTTTTATTTGTAAACAAAACCAAAGTTCAGAATATGTTTTAAATACTATCGTATATCCTCTTTATTTATTTGACAACAATGATGAAAAGGTAAAATTAAAAATGGACCAACCTTCTTTATATAAAAAGGGAGGGTGTTGGTTTGCTTCTGATACCAATTCATTCTTTTTGTTGATTTCCAAAAAAATAACTGTTAATAAAAAGGGGGAAATTAATGTTTTAAAAACACCTTCAGAAGGTAAGGGTTCATTAATACATTTCATAGGAGCTTGTTTAAAAGAACACGCAATTAATAAAAAACTTTCATATAAAGAATTAGCAGCAAATTTAGATTTATCAGAATATAAACTTGATAAAATTTTTAAAGGCATATATGGAAAACTTGATTTAAAGAATTTAATAAGAATTTCAATGGAATTTGAAGGTCACGGAAATCTTACAAAAAGATTCGTAATGTTGGAAAAAATTGTTTCTCAAAAACAAAATTTTGAATATGATTATGGTCTTGATTTTGATGAATAAAAAATAATAATTATATTTGCACAATATGGTTCCGTAGCTCAGTTGGATAGAGCACATGTTTTCTAAACATGCGGTCGATGGTTCGACTCCATCCGGGACTACAAATCAACCACATATAGTTGATTAAGGGGTGAATAAGCTGCACCTAGCATCAGAAAAAAAATGTTTAATTAAAAGGTACAATGATACAAGTAGTGATAGAAACACTCCGCTTGTTTTTGTAAAGTCGAGGCCTTTATTTTGCTCCTGTAGCTCAGTTGGTTAGTAGCACATGACTCATAATCATGGGGTCCCTGGTTCGAACCCAGGTGGGAGCACATTTGTAATGGAAACAATTTATCATTTAATAGGAATGTGTCCAGATGCACAATCACATATAGATATTATTGATTTATGTTTGATTTGGGATTCTTTTTATTTATATTTAACTAAATTTCCATTATCATTTATTAAATCAAAATTTAAATTATAAAATAATGTCAAACGAAAAAAGAGCTTTGTTTATAGGAAGGTGGCAACCATTTCATTTAGGTCACGAATGGTTAATTAAAAACAAACTAGATAAAAATATTCCGGTCTTAATAATGGTTAGAGATGTTACTCCGGACGAATCAAATCCTTTACCTGCAGAAACCTCAGCAATGATAATTGAAAAAGCTTTTGAAACTTGTGATGTTGAAGTTATGATTATACCAGACATTGAATCTGTAAATTGGGGAAGAGGTGTTGGTTATGAAGTAAATGAATTTGAGCCACCTCCAGCAATATACAATATTAGTGCTACTCAAATAAGAAAAGAAATTTCTGAAGGAAGTGAATCTTGGAAAGAAAAAGTAAATCCAAGAATACACAATATTGTTGAAGAAAGTTTATCTTCTATTAATAAATTAAAAACATATCGTTTTTATAAAGAAGGCAAAAGGTGGTATGTTGACCTTCCTGAATGGACTGGAACAAAAGCTGATTTAGAAATGGTAGCCGGCGCCGACACAATGCTTGAAATCATTACAGAAAACGGGACAGAAGTTAAATTAAACATTTCTTTATCAGAATACCCTGGTTCAACAGAATTGAAATTGATACGCAACGGAGGAGAAGAAGGTGGAGGTTATTATATTATGGAAAGTTATGAAGAATCTTCAAATACACCATTAAATCTTGAATTATGGCTTTGTGATGTAACAAAGTTTGTCTTCGATGGTCCAATGCCAGAAAAGATTTTTATAAGAAAAACTTTATAATGTCCAAGAAAAACATTTTATCTTTATTTGATGGTTTAGGAGGAGCACGAATTGCTTTAGATGAATTAGGTGTTGAGTGTAATTATTATGCCAGCGAAATTGATGAATATGCAATGAGGGTTCATAAAGCAAATTATCCTAACACTATTCATCTTGGAGATATTAGAAATATAAAAGCTGCTGATTTACCTAAAATACATTTATTAATTGGAGGTTCTCCTTGTCAAAATTTAACTATGGCCGGGGATAAAAAAGGATTAGATGGAGAAAAGAGTTCTTTATTTTTTGAATATGTGAGATTAAAAAAAGAATTAAATCCAAAATATTTTTTATTAGAAAATGTGGCCAGTATGAAAAATACTGAAAAAGATAAAATGAGCGAATTAATGGGTGTCCAACCTATTAAAATAAACTCGGCCGATTTCACAGCTCAAAATAGAAATAGATATTACTGGACAAATATACCGGTAGATGAATATGGAAAATGCGACATAATGTTAAAAGATGTTTTGGAAGATATTGATGAATTTCATTTGTCAAAAAAACATCATCAAGCATTTTTAAAATCTTATAAATGGAAATCAACGGACATTAATGGCAAATCAAAAGTATTGATGGCTTCTTATTATAAACAACCTCCTCACGCGCCATATATTGAATGTAAAACAAGTGAAAGTGGATTTAGAATGTTGTCGCCTTTAGAGTGTGAACGATTACAGGGACTGCCAGATAATTATACGAATTATGTCAGCAAGACTCAAAGATATAAAATGATTGGAAATGGATTCACAGTGCCAGTTATTAAACACTTATTAAAGAATATAAAATAAAAAACCGGCTATTAACCGGTTTCTTTATTATTTTTTCGCTGCTTTTTTCTTTGCTAAGTTTTTCCACATTGCCGCACCAGCAACTGCTTTAGGGTCTTTAGCGCCACTTTCTTTCGCTTTTTTCTCAATTTCTTTAAAACCTTTTCCTTTTTCTCCGATATCTTCACCAGCTTTAGCTTTTTTAACTACTGTTGATTTCTCTTTCTTTGTAAGTCCGGCAGAGGGCTTCTTTTTGGCAGCTTCTTCAAGGATTTCATCCGCTTTTAAACGTTTTTTTACTTCTTCTTTTATAAGATTTTTAAGTTGTAATATTGTTATTTTCTGACCCATTTTGATTGTTTTTAAGTTATGTGCATAAATAGTTTAATAAAAAGTGTAACATTTTCAAGGTTTATACGTTTAAATAATAAAAGGAGACATTATGAAAACTAAATTAATCGCAATTTTCGCCATCATTTTATCATATGGTGCTATCTCTCAAACAGTTAGTAAACCATATGCTAATCCAGCTAATATTTTTGGTTCTAATTTTGGAGATTTCTTCATTTCTATGTTGAGTAATCAACATTATGATATGGCTTTAAAATTTACTTCTAAAGAATCGATTAAAAAGTCTGGTTCCGCGAAAGTTCTTGAGTCATATACAAGTTATGATTACAATTATAAACTTAAGGTTAAATCAATTATTAAAGTTAATGATGTATACATCGTTAAATTTACAACCAATGAATTTGCGACCGGAAAGTTTAAAGAAATGAGAGTTATTGTTGAAAACGATTCTTGTAAAATAATTCTTCAAGACTTAAAAATATTTAAATAATTGGGAGTGGAGTTCGGGCAGAGTAAAGTAGAAGGCGTTTTGCAAGAGGACGCTGGCATCGAAATGAATTGACCGCCATTCCCTTTGGCCATTATAACAACAAAAAACCCCGGCAATCTAATTACCGGGGTTTTTATTATCTAATCCTTACTCAGGTATTACTCAGATTAAGAGTAAACTTGTGCGTAAGTATTCAAGTTATCAAGGATGATAACACCGTAGAAACGGTTGTTAATCATTTTCTTAGCGTAACGAGTCATAATACCTTTACGTGGAGTAAAGTCATTAGGGTCGTAGATAGTAGCAGTTAACTGAAGTGGAATGTACGGAGCGTACACGTAACCAGCCTCAAGGAAAGTGTTACCTTTGTGTCCTAAAAGAACGATACCAGCAGGCATATAAGGGTCTTTGTAAACCACATATCTATTACCTAAGTTACCCATTTTCTCAACACCTAAGTTGTATTTTTCTGTTTCTGGAGAAGCAGAAGAATCTACGTGGAAATATTCCAAGTCATCAAAAATAGCACCAGCTTCTGCAGAGCAGATAATCCAATTAGCACCACCACGTAATGTAGCTTTGTGTATTTGAGCAGAAAGCTCATTTACTCTAGTGATAAGAGTTTGGTTCCAGTCTTTTTGAGTACCGAAGAAGTTAGCATTGTTTTTTAAACCTGCATAATCCCAACGAGCTTCAAACATAGCACCTTGCACAAGGTCTCTGATGATTTCACGGTCGATTTCAGCAGCAATTTCTTCAGAAAGAAGAGCGGTTAACTCAGCTTCTGCATCAATTGAATGATATGCTTCTAAATCTTGAGCTAATTCAGGAGTCCAGTGTGCTCTCATTTTTCTTGTCATAGTGTTAACTGTAACAGAAGAGAAACGAATTGTAAGTTCAGACATTTCAGACTTAGCTTCAAGGTCGTTATAAACTTGGTAAGTTGGAATGAAAGTGAAATCTTTCAATAATGCATAGTTAAATGCAGCACCATAAACACCTACAGGACGAACGTCAAGAACGATACCAGCACTTTGCGTAACAGGAGATGGACCATTAGCAAATAAATCAGCTCCCCATTTCTGAAGTGATGAGTAATATTTAATTGTAGAACCTGAAAGAACCACGATTGAACCGTTGTAAACAACGTTAGTTACAGCAGACATTGCTAAAGAAGCAGATGACTGAGCTTTGTTAACATCAAAAGATGTTCCAAGTAGTATATTGGTTTCAAGTAAACCAGTAGTTGTGTTTCCAGAACCTACAGTTTGAACAGTACCATAAGCAGTAACTGCAGTACCGAAAGATGCATCATAACCTCTGTTGTCATAGAATCTCTCATATGCAGAGTTCGGGCTGAAGTTTGGACCAGCTTGGCCATTAGCAGTATTTTGAGGAGCTACTTTATCCAAAGAAACTCTTGCATCCATATAGAATAACAAACCAGAAGGTAAAGCCAAAGGCTGTACAGAAACGATTTCGTTAGCTAATAGACGAGAGAAAATTCTACGTACCATTGGGAAAGCAACAGTGTCAAAACGACCTGCAGATGAATCAAGAGTTACCTCGTTCAACATATGAGAAGCTTGGTTCTCAAGTAACTGTGCAATATTTTGTTTTTTGCCAGTGTTTAATCCTTCAAGTAAACCTGAGTTCTCCCAGTTCTTGATGATTGTTTTTCTTTGTTCGGACAAATTTCTAAGAGTTGTTAGACCAACTTGTCCTGAATTTAATAATTCACTCATTTTTTTAGTTTTAGTTTTTTTTATTTGTTTAATTTACCCTTCAATTTTTTTACTAATTCCGGCTAATCTTTTCATTCTTCTCATTTCATCACTTTCAAAAAGTGTTTGAGAATTTGAAGAACTTACAACAGCTGGGCTAGAGGATTTCAATTTATCAATAGGAGTAGTTTTTGGTGATTTTGAAATTTTCATTTCGCTTAAGAATGTATTGTAAAGTTTTTTAGCCTCTTCAATAGTTTGAACTTTGTCAAAATCTTCAGCGATTTTAATTTTCTCATCATTTGTAAGACCTCCATTTGTGAAGAGCTTATTAGCGTAAGCTAATTTTGCATTGAAAATCTGTACTTCATTGATTTGTTTTCTAAGAACAACAAAAGACTCTTTATATTCTTTTATCGTCTGTTTTAAACTTTCGTTTTCCTTTAGTATCTCGTCGTTTTTCGACTCATTTTGAGATTTAATTTTATTTTTGTTTTCATTAACTGCAATTTGCGAATGAGGTGCATGTTTGCTTAACGAAACTCCATTTCTTTCTTTTTGTCTTTGGTCAGCACGAAGTCTTCTATGTAAAGAATCTTCTTCCATTGTTGAATCTTCTTCTGCATCAAAAGTTGCTTCATCTTCGTCAACAATTTCAAGTTCATTAAAAATGTCTAATTCATTATCGTCTCCATTATCGCCAAATCCTCCTTGTGCTTCATCTTCGAATTCAAACATAACTTCTTCTCCCACATTTGCATCATCTTCCATTTCATAAACAACTTCTTCTTCCATATCATTGTCATCAAGTTCATATTCAAATAAGTCATCTTCTTGTAAAGCTGGAGCTGGTGCTGGAGCTGGTGCTGGAGCCGGTGCTGGAGGACCTGCAGGAGCTTGAGCTTCTGGTTGGTCATCAATAATCTCAACATCACCTTCGCCTTCGCCTTCACCATGTTCTTCAGATTCTTCTGAAGAGATTGCTTCAAGTTTAGCTAAAACGTCATCAAGTTTTTGATTAACAGTTTCGATAGTTGCTGCTTCTTCGCCTTCTGGAGCTGGAGCTTCTGTACCTTCCGGAGCAGTTGCATCTTCTGGAGCTGGCATTTCTGCTGGAGCTGCCCCACCTTCTGGTTGAGCTATTTCTTCTGCCTCACCAAGGCCATCAATTTCAAAAATATCCATTTCGTCTAAATTGTCTATGTTATTGTTTTCTTCAGATGGAATCTCATCGTCAGCTATTTCATTTTCATCACCCAATGTTTCAGGGGTTTCGTCGTTAGTTATTTCTGGAGTTTCAATTGTTTCACCACCATCGGTAGCTATTTTAATTGTTATATCTTCATTAATAGCTTTTTGCTCAAATTCTTTAAGTGCATCAATAGCAACTTGTTTGATTTTAGGAGCCAACTCTTCTTCTAGAGCCTTTCTAGCGTTATCAAGCGCAGATTTTTCTATTTCTCTGGCTTCGATTAGTGCTTGCTGTATTGAACTTTTTTTAATGCTCATCTCTAATATTGATTTGAAAGACGTTTTATTTCATCATAAATAGTAGATAAAAAAGTAAATTCCATTTTATTTACGACTTTATCCAAAATTTTTGGTTAGCTATGCTAAGTAATTTGTTGTGTTTTATAGTATTTGACGCTGAATCAACGTCTTCTGCTCTTAAAGTTTTAAAACTATCATCAGTAATTCTTTTCATACCAACTCTTTCTACACCTTCTTTAAACATATAAGCACCAGGAGTTGATGGAGAAGAAACGAAGTCAAAAGCGATTAATTCAAAATCTTCTTGAACTATATCAGCTCCACCTTGACTTTTTACAGAACCAACTCCTCTCGAAGAGATTCCTAACATAACACCACTTCTTAATAAACCTTTAAGAATATTTCCAGACGGAGTATCGATAATTTCAACTTCTCCATAAAGAGTTTCTCCTTCCCACCACATTTTTGTAACAAGGTGAGAAACATTTGATAATGATACTACTGCTGAATCCGGATGGTCTAATTCTCCAAGAGCTCTTCTTTCTTTTACAAGTTGATTATATTTATCAACTTCTCTTTTAAGAATTTCTATTGGATATTTTCTTCCGTTTTTATTAAGGGCATTTCCTTTTTGTAAAATACCTTTTAAAGTAATAGCTACTTTATTATCTTCAGCTTCTTTTATTAAGAGTCTGTCCGGACTAAAAGCGTAGAATTCGCTTATAATATATTTTCCTTCTTTTGACATTTAGTTTATTATTTTCAAATAAATAGTTTGGAAAAAATAAAAAAGCACCATACTTATGGTGCTTTAAATGTCAATATGATATTATAATATTATGTTACTTGTTTTTATGTATACTAAAATCTAATTTCCCTTTCAACAAATCAGTATTTGCAATAATTTCAGATATCTTCATCATCTCCGTAAATAACTCATTATCATTTTTATCTTTTAATGAATAATTAGAATCTTTACTTAGACAATTTGCTGTGTGTAAATTAATTTCTATAGATGTAAAGCTTTTTTTTGAATTATAATTTAAATTTTCTGGAAATTCATAAATAAAAATATTATCGTAATACATAGGGAATATTTTATTGTTTTCGAGTGTTGATTTTAGGTGTACTTTATAAATGTCTT
>Ga0315289_10001418_pt1 | contig 37301 bp, 61 predicted proteins | sample YL17G11_40_MG_FD_203452 | JGI IMG/M metagenome (GOLD analysis project Ga0315289, IMG submission 203452) | Sediment microbial communities from Yellowstone Lake, YNP, Wyoming, USA - YL17G11_40 | ecosystem: Environmental > Aquatic > Freshwater > Lake > Sediment | place: USA: Wyoming | collected...
TGCAGTCAGCCCTCCAAATCATGGGTGACGGCACTCTGGGTACAAAACAAGGTTGGTTCCAGACTGAGATCGGGCGTGGTGCTGGATTAAAAGCCGATACCAGCTCGATCAATGTAAACCGGACTCACGAGATTCCGATCTACATCGACGGAACGCGATATTGTATCCCCGTTATCGCATGGGTGTAAGGAGTCGGAGACCTTGATCAAAGAGAATCAGATCCAACGCCGGGAACGTCTCGATAAAGAATTGCTTCAACTTCTCGTTAAGCGCATGGTTCTGCAAAAACAACTCGAAGATACCGAGAAGCAGATCCTCATGCAAGAAGGCGCAGTAAACGAGAACGAAGCACTCCGGAGAGACATCGGTACCGAAGAGGCACTCGCCAAGGCGAAGGAACCTGAACCACAAAAAGGAGGCAACTGAAAATGTCTGAGACAAAATTCATGGAAGTGGATGACGGGTACTGGAATGGACTCGTCAGTGCACGGAAACAAAGGATTGATGAGGCGGCTCTTGCACGCACAGTCGATCTTATTGTGAACAAAGACCGGCTCTCAAAGCGGCAACATGAGGTCCGGCTTGAAGAGGCTATCACAACCAGTGATTTCCCCTACCTGTTCGGACAGGTTATCGACCGGCAGCTCCTCGCCAACTATCGCGAGCCAGAAGACCCGCTCTACGACTGGAAGGATTATGTAAAGATCGGCAGTGTGCCCGATTTCAACACAGTCCGGCGTGAGAAATTGAGCGGAAAGGATCCGTTGCTCCCACTGGTTCCGGAAAAAGGCGAGTATCTGCCTTACAAGCCGACCAACTGCCGGTACACCTATGCCGTGAAGAAATACGGTGCGCAGTTCGACATCAGTTGGGAAGCCATCATGAACGACTCTCTCGGGGCATTCAACGACATCCCCCAGGAGATGGCAAATGCAGCAAAGGACACAGAATCATTCAGAGCTGCGAATCTGATCGCAGCATCGACAGGAGATGGAAATGCAGCCCTCTACGGTGCGACCATCACCGATTGCGGCCAGGCAATCACCAATCTCGGTGCGCTCCCGCTGACCATTGCCAACCTTGAGACCACAATCCAGCTTATGAAGTCGCAAACCTCACCAACGGGGAAAAGGCTTAAAATCCGACCCAAATATCTGGTTGTTCCCCCGGCACTGGAGTTCACCGCACGAGCGATCCTCACGTCAGCCCTGAAACAATGGACTGAAGTAGGAGCCGGCGCGGGTGTTCCTGTACCGACTACAAACGTGGTTCCCCAGGCAGGTCTCCAGCTCAAGATCAATGACTGGTTCCCGACCATCGATACCACACATGGGAATACCGCATGGTACCTGTTCGCAGATCCCGCCCGTGGTGGTGCAGCTGTTGAAGTCGGGTATCTCCGGGGTCACGAGACCCCCGAAGTCGTCATGAAGGCCAGCAACAAAGTTGCAGTCGGTGGCGGGGGTCTCTCCTCACCGTTCACCGGTGACTTCGAGACCGACAATATCATGTACCGTGTGCGTGATGTGATTGGCGGCACCGCAATGGATCCCCGGTTCACGTACCTGCAGAGCGGGGCCTAATCTTATCCCTTTTTCGGGAGGGATGAGACATGGCCAACTGCAACGTAAGCGTCTATACGGGTGCAATCGCAGTATCGGAAGCGCACACGTTCATTGAGACTATCGACGACGCCAAACTCCTCGCGGTCACCAGTTTCACAGCGGCACATATCCCGACGATCATAGTGGTCTACAAGACGTGAGGTGAACTCTACGACGTTCACCTACGACCTCACCACCAGCCGGGGCAAAGTCCGGCTCTATGCGCAGGACACCGTAACAGCGAACGCCATTTTCACCGACGATGAGATCGATGCATTCCTGACTGCAAACAGCAGCAACATCTATCTCGCGGCAGCCGATGCCCTTGATATCATCGCTGCGAACCAGGCATACATCCTGAAGATCATCACGAACAACGGCCTCAGCACGAACGGCCCCTCTGTGGCGGCAGCTCTCAGGGAAACCGCAAAGACATGGCGCGAGAAAGCGGCCGATACTAGCATCATCATCGTACCGAACCCGGATGATCCTTATCTGAGTTTGAGGTGACAAGTTATGATTGATGTTTCAAAATTTCCAGAACCTGTCTTCAGGAACCCCTCGGAAATTACTGAGGAAATGCGGGATCCTGATTACAGACTTAAGCAACTCACAAAATTGAATAATGGCAGGTATATCATAACTTGTTCAAGATGCCATCATTGCAGGTGAAAAATGCAGAGTTCCTTCATCGATAGCAGGAGAAACACGGCCCTGACAACCAATTTCCATCCATCACTCTGCACGATCCAGGCATACGTTGATGGCGTGGATGCATACGGGCAGCCCACCCAGACCTGGTCGAACCTTGCCGGGCATGTGGATCTTCCCTGCAGCATCGCGCTCTCTTCCGGGCTGGAAGTCAAGGGTAAGGAAAACGAGTACGGCATCACCACCCACCGGATCGCGCTGAATGGTGTCTATATCACGATCACGCGCCTGCACAGGGCCATAGTGGACGGTGTGACCTACGAGATCCAGTATGCCAGCCCGCCCGGCCACGCGAACTCGATCACAGTACTGGATTGCAACCTTTCAAGTGGGGGTGCATGAAGTGAATGAAGACGCTGTCTTAATGGCGCTCGGAAATCTTCAGGGTGAGATGCGGGGATACAATCAGCGGATGGATGGCATCGGCAGGGAGATCGGAGAGATCAAAAATTCCCTGAAATGTAAATCTGAAGATTGCGATACCTGCAGGAAGGAGATTGATGGCCGGATCGATGGGATAGTCAAGACACACACCGGGGATGAAGCCGTGCAGACCTGGTGGAATTCTAACATCACGAAAGGCGGTATCATTATCGGGATCGTCATTGGGATTATCGGATTCTTCCGGGGGCCCTGATGAGCGAGATCAAAGGCATGGTGGACCTCAAGAAGGCATTCGGGGACCTTGCAAAGATGGCAGAAAAGAATCAGGAAACCGCCCTGAAACTTGCAGCGAATGAGTATAAAAACGACGTCCAGACGGGAGCGCCATACAAGACCGGCACTCTTCGCAGGTCGATCCACGTAGAGCCGGTATCCGGTATCATCAAAGACGGTGAAGGCAGGGCATACGTTCTTGTCGGAACGGGTCTCAAGTACGCCCGCCGGTTGGAGTATGGGTTCATCGGCCCGGACAAGCTCGGGCGGATCTACAACCAGGCACCCCATCCGTACTTCCGCCCACCTCTTGATACCAACTTCAAAAAGTATCAGGGAATCTACCTGGGGGCGCTAGGCCGTGCGTGATATCGTTCTGGCAGTGATCACCCGGCTCAAGGCGGATCCGGCAATCATCACGGCCGTTGGTACAAAGGTATACCGGCGCAACCTTCCGGCAAATCCCACGTTCCCGGCGATCACAGTAACGAGGATCGACAAGATCCGGGACGGTGATACCAACACGGGCAGGTATGCGCATGCCCGGATCCAGTGCACGGCATGGGCATCAACCGACGGGGTGGCCGAAAACCTCGCGGAACTGATCGCCGATTGCCTGCATCGCACGACGAACACCATATTGACTGCAGGGACCGGGACGGTCTACGTTGTCAGTGTGAAGGACGCCGGCGGCGTGCCGGATGAGAACACCGATATCCCGCTCTACATGGAGCACCGGGATTTCACCGTGCATTATGATTACCACAAAGTGTGAGGATTTGAGAAAATGACTGAAGAAGCAGGTTCAACTCTGGGGACTATGATCCTCCAGAACGGCCTTGTCCTCGGGGAGATGTACGAACCCAGTACCCCCGGACAAACCGCCGATGTAAAAGATACCTCCGCCCAGAACAACATCGGCGGAGTGAGAACTAAACTGGTAACGTGGATCGATAACGAGAATCTGGCATTCAAGATTCTCTATACTGGATCAACGGCCCAGAACACGCTCCTTGGCGATATCTACGACCGGGATATGGACACATGGACGGTCGTTATGCCGCCGGATTTCGGCCCGGCACCCGGAGGGATCTCGTTCAATTTCGATGGGCAGATTGCCAAAAGCAAGCTGAATGCTGATGGAGATGGCCCGGCATTCATTGAGATGGAAGTCACCGTTAATGGTCGGTTCTCCGATCCGGTCACCACATGGGCTGCCGGTCTGACCACGACATTCTTTGGGATTGTCGATGATGATGCCAACGCACTCACTCCAGTACCGGCAGCAGCCGCAGCGGTCTATGAGTACGATCTCGAAGTGTACAGCGACAACACCTACATCATCATCACCCCGATTGCAATCGCTGGCACGATCTACGTGAATGGTACAGTCGTGGCAACCGGCGTACCATCCGGTCATCTTACCCTGAATGTGGGCACCGGAAAGGTCACGTACATGTCAATCGTGGTTACCGAACTCAACAAGACCCCGAAGATCTACTGGATCCGCTGCCACGGTGGCTCAACCGCACACCCGTAAGGTGACGCATGGACGGCAGGAAACATACCATTTTTGAGGCGGGCGGTAAGGTCTATAACCTCCGGGTATCGTTCAATGCTATGTGTATGTTCGACGATCAGATCGGCCCCGCTACCGACCTGCTGAAAGGCACCACGGATACCAAGAACTTCGTGGCGTACCGGGGCCTGATCTGGGTTGGTATCAATGCATATGGCTCCGAGAAGGTGACGGTCGAACAGGCCGGCGATCTCTGCGAGGAGTATATTGCGGAGAAAGGAATGCAGGCATTCGGGAATGAGATGCGCCGGATCATCCAATCCAGCGAATGGCTCGGAAAAGATGGGGATGGTTCAAAAAACCCAAATCCGGCCCCGGTAAAACCCTCAAAGAAATCATCGCAGAGTACCGAGACCTCGCATACGGGATAGGCGGCCTAACCCCGGCAGAGTTCTGGGACTCAACACCGGGTGAACTTATCCCATACATCAATGCCCGGGTCAAGTGGCAAAAGGAACAGACCAAGATGGAAAACGAACGGGTAGGACTGATTTGTGCAACCTTGCAGAACGGGATCCCGGTTGTAATGGTCAAGAAGACCGGCACCACCCGGAAAGCGTCGGACTACTTCAGACCCGCAAAGGCCGGTCAGCAACCCGCAACAACCGATCCGGCGGTCAGGAAGGGCCGGGTGCAACGGGTCTACGATACGATGATGCAGTGGGTCGGAGCCACAAAAGGACGGTGATGGAGCATGTTTGAAGGTTTCGTGAAAGGATTGGCGTTCCCGATTACCGCCGATATTGATGGGCTCATTAAGGGACTCGGACAGGCCGATGTCGAACTCTCTAAGACTGATAAAGCGTTCGCACGCGGGCAGCAGGTGATCAAAGGATGGGCTACTACTTTTGGACTGGCAATGACCGGCGCTGGTATCAGTATCCTGGCTCTTTCAAAATCTGCTGATACCACAAATGCCCGACTCGGTGTCACCGCTCTTACTATTGGGTCAACCACCGGAGAGATGCGGGATCTCGCACTTGAAACCTCCGATGCAGGATTCCGGTTGGATGATGTAGTCGCAACCTTTGAATTGCTCGGGCGTGCGGGCGTGCGAGGAACTGACAATATTAAGGGACTCGCAAATCAATTCGACATGCTCGGGGATTCCGTTGGCACATCAGCGGCACAGGTCGCACAGTCAATGATTCCCGCGATGTACGCTTTTGACATCCCCCTGGAAAATGTCGGCGATCATATGGACGGGGTTGCATATCTCATCAATAACAGCCTTGTAGATTTCGGAGATCTTTCATCAGTTCTGGCAACGCTCGGAAATACATTTAACCGGCTTGGATTCTCGCTTGAAGATACCGAAGCCCTGTTGTTGGCAATGACATCTGCAGGTATCCCGGCATCCGTCGCAATGCGTAAGCTCCGTTCTGCCATCAGTGATTATGAGCAAGCACTCAAGAAAGCCGAAGACGCCGCAAAGGATGTAGTCACCGCTGAAAGCAGACTTACCGATTCCCAAAAAACACTTACCCGCCTTGAACGTGATTATGCCCGGGCATTGCAGGAAGCTGGGGATACATCAGAAGAAACCGCTCGGATCGAACTGCGATACTCTGATCAGATGGCGGACGCAAAGAAAACGCTTCTCAACCTCGAAAAAGATTATCAGGAAGCATTAGCCGAAGCCCAGAACACGACAAAGGATGTGGCACGGCTGGAAAAAGATCGTAATAAAGAGCTGACAAAAGAGGCCAAGGAAAAGGCAAAACTTGAAGTAGAGTACGCAAAAGACAAGGAAGACCTTGACCGGGAAGCCCGCTTAAACTGGGTGGATCAATCAGGCAACGCTCGCAAATCAGCAGACCTTGAAGACCGGTACGCACAACGCCGGGCGGATCTGGCAGAGCGTGCATTGGAAAATACCGATCAGTATAACGAGCGTCTGGCAGAAGTCACCGATACCACCGAAGCCATCGCAGCGGTTGAGAAACGGTATGCAGACCAAAAAGAATCCGCCAATGAACGCATCACCGATCAAACATCTGATTATAACAAGGAACTGATCGCCGCTCTTGAAACTTCAAAGGCAACAGTAGCCGTTCAAGAAGCCTATGCAGACCGGTTCGCTGATACCAACGCACAGATCGCCGCACAGCGGGAAGAACTGGCAAAACTACGGGAAGAAGCGGCGAAACCAGCACCCACAAAAGAAGAACTGATATCCGGTCTTGGCGTAACAGATATTGAGTACGCGGCGGCACAGTCTAAGATCCTTACTGAGTCGGCAGGGGCGGCTGAGAAATATGCAGCGGCAAATGAGAAAGCCATCAGTGCATCAGACCGGCTTGCATCCTCGATGGAGAAACTCACCCTTCAGATGGGCACAGCCATCAGTCCAGCGCAGGATCTTGGATCTATTCTCTCAATCGGAGGCCCGCTTATTATTGGGTTGGCGCAACTTCCTGACCTGATCAAAGGGTTTGGTATGGCGTGGCAATGGCTCACCCCCATCCTTTCACAAGCGGGAGCAGTCTTATCGGGATCGCTGTTCGCAGGGATTGCCACCGGGATCGCACTCGGTCTTGCCGGTGTCTGGGTGATGCTGAAAACCGGGATCCTTCAGGGCTTTGCCGATCTTGGAAAATGGTTCGGTTCTATTATGCCCGGCTGGGTGATGGATGTCCTTAAAATCATAGCCGCACCTCTCGGATCATTAGGTGCTGGAATTATCTCACTCGTATCAGGCGATTTTGGAAAGATTTTCGATAACATGATGAAACCGTTTTCAATGGCCGCCGAATCTCTGAAACGGCTGACAGGAGGGATCATCAATTTCACCGTTCCTAAAATGGCAGCCGGCGGCATCGTCACATCCCCCACTATCGCCATGCTTGGAGAAGCCGGACCTGAGGCCATCGTGCCACTCTCACGCGGGGGCGGGACTACAGGGGGAATCACAATCACTGGCAACACATTCAACGTCCGCAATGACCAGGACATCAAACTGATCGCGCAGGAACTTCACACGCTCATCACCCGTGAGAACAGAGGGAGGGGGACAACGTAATGGTTCAAATTGGGGGGCTCCAAAAATGGTAGATTCGGGCGGATTCACACTCAATGGTGTCCCGGCAACTACATACGGGATCACACTCGCATACGCACCCGGACAACCGATGCTTTCAGAGACCCGGGATCGCATGGTTCAGATACCTGGAAAAGCCGGGAATTACTGGTTTGATTCAGATCTCGGGCCACGCACATTCTCATTACCCTGCAGGTTCGTAACCACTGATCCCGCCGCTCTTGACGTACTTATCCGGGCATTTGCGCATGTCTTGACGCATGTCCATGGGAAACCCATCCAGCTTGCATTAATCTTCGATGATGCACCCGGACTCACTTATATGGTACGATACGCGGGGCAGATCCCGTTCGATCGTGCATGGGTCGGATGCTCGGAGTTCACGCTTGATCTGATTGCGGACGATCCATACGCGTATGAGGTGGAGGATTCAACCAGTGCCACTATCACCACGAGTGGGGGGCTTTTCGTAGTTGCCTCGAGCGGGAATGTCGGCACCCCGGCAAAGGTTTGCATTAAGAACAACGGGGCCGCCCCGTTAACCGGATTTACGATTACTATTGAGTACGAGGTTTAAGAATTATGGCAGACGGTATTGTAACGGCAATTCTGGAAGATCTACAGGATCATCTCCTGTTAGTAGGCGCAATGAGCCAACCTGCAGCGATCTATTGTTCCTTGTGGATTGGAGATCCATTAGGGGCAGGTGCAGAAGTAACAGGCACAGCTTACGCACGGGAAAACTCCACATTTGGAGCCGCCACTACGCTTGGGGAAGTTGTCACTTCGGCAAACAGTGTGGCTATCGATTTCGGCACGGCTGGAGCAGGAGGATGGGGCACCGTAACGCATTTCGCTCTTTTCTCTGCAATAACTGGCGGCACAATGCTGGCATCGGTGGAACTGGATATTCCAAAAGTCATCGCCGTAGGAGACCCGGTTAAATTCAACATCGGAGAATGCAAACTAACCGCGACCAGATCATAGGGGGGTAAAATGGGATTGCTCGATCGGGGGGGATTAGATAAATCCCCTCTTGATCGTTCCAGCAGAGCAATCATTACTCTTTCAGGTACCGGTAACGTCAACATATCGGGGAAGGGGGATCTTTTCGTTGGGTATGTTTCCTTATCCGGTACGGGTGCAATTATCATCTCTGGGTATGGACATTTACCCGAAGTCATCAAATTATCCGGCACCGGGGCACTCGCCATAACAGGAACTGGTCATCTATCAGTTGGAGCGATATTATCCGGCACGGGTAACGTAAACGTCGGTGGATTTGGGAATCTGGAATCCTATGTTGTATTATCCGGCACGGGTAACGTAAACGTCGGTGGATTTGGGAATCTGTTCGTATATGACACAATTGTATTCGCATTCGCCGGGACGGTTGCCATCGGGAAGACCGTCTGCATTGACGGTCGGGATTTCACTGTGAAAAAAGATGGAGTGAACGAGATTGCATTATTCACGGGGGATTTCCCAATCATATTCCCGGATATCAGTAACGTGAAATATACGGATGCCTTGGGGAGCAGAACCGTTCTGGTTACGGTGACGAAGAAAGACAGGAAGGTTTGAAAAAAATGGTATATGCAGCATTAGCAAAACTGAAAAAGAACTCGGTTTCAACGACGTTATCGGCAGGGATTAGTGCCGTCGCAACCACGATCCCGGTTACCGATACCGCTGTGTTCCATGACGCAGATAGTGTCCTGATAAAAAAAGGCATTGTGATTGGTTATGATGACTCGGTAGAATCAGCATCAGAGGAAATCACGATTACCGCAGCCACCACCGTATCAGGACCGGGCAATCTTACCGGGGCAACTCGTGGTATTAAGGCAGATGGAACCGACGGAATAGCCAAAGCGTGGATTTCCGGTACGAATATCGCAGTGATGTTCTCGACCGGGATCTATGACCAGATCTGCGATAATATCGCGGCGCACGAGAGCGGCAAAGCGCCGCTTGCATCTCCAACATTCACTGGGACACCGGCTGCTCCAACGGCGGCAGTGGATACCGACACGACTCAAATAGCAACTACCGCATTTGTGAATGACCAACTCGATAGGGGTGTTCAACCACCAACATTGGTCGCTCTCGCTCCGGCAACACAGCCCGTAAAGGGCGGGGTATTCAATGGTGGGTTTGAGTTAGCACCGGCTTTCACTGCGGTACAGACGGCATCCGCCCTGTGGATTGATGGGACTGCTGCGGGAAGTGCAACTATTGATCAGTATGGATGGTATGGTGGCGGAACTGCTGCTTTTGCGGTGTCGTTTGATACGACCGTCTCTCGTTCTGGGAAAAACTCATTAAAATTGAGCAACACAAACGCTTCTGGATTATCCTACGCAGGCAACACAAGCGGAACGACCTTGTCACCCCTTTCAAAATATTGTCCATTACTTAAAGCGTCCACTAAATATCGTCTGACATTTTGGGTAAAAACCAACAACGTAGCAGCGTCGGCTGCTCATCTCACACTTAACCAGTACGATATATCGGCAGTTATCGGTACTACAATCACGACGACAAAAATCTCTGGGACAAACGATTGGGCTTCAGTTGTCACAGAGTTCACCTCTGATGCCGATGCTGGTGGTTCCTATGCTCGGATATTTGCATGGAACTACGTTGCAGGCAACGTCTCTGACGCATGGTTCGATGACATCACTCTTGAAGAAATCGTAGAGGACGCCTCATTCACCGGCACGATCCCAACCCCGGTCAGACCGACTCTTGTTGGGGTAACGACTACGGATAATATTGACCAGTCTTTAGATTCGGGATGGGCAGCCGCGCAACACTATGATTTAACCACAGATCCACAAAATGAAGGGGCAACTCATATCCAGACGTTCACACCGACAAGAAATAAGGTGGCAAAAATTTCTGTTAAAGTGATTGCGAAAGGCACTGGCAATTGGTCGATGGTACTACACGATGCCACCAACAATATCCTTTCGAATAAGTCTATTGCAAACGCCTCTCTTGCAGACAATACCGTTGTTACATTCAACACTGGTTATTTGTGGACAACCGGAGCACTCCACTTTCATCTATCATCAACAGTAGCAGATGGGACAGTTTTAACTACTGGTGTTCACGATCTTGAGACGTGTTCATATATCCAGTATTACGCGAAGCCAATGGAAAATGCCACCGCCATCTGTAACGGTGAGGAAATCTCATTAAGTGCAGACCAAGATGGTATTCTATCCGGTGCGATAATTGACCTTAATAAGGGGAAGTACCTCTATGCTGGTGCAACGGCAATTACTGATATTGATAAATTCTCTGATATTTATTCTGCATCTTCTGGTGGATACGGATCGGCTGGGACTGGTATAAATAATTGGATGTTGGAATCAATCAACGGAGGTTATGTTGAGATTTACTCCGCTAATGATGGGACTACAAGAAATTTTGTATATAAAGTGAATACAATCCTGCCGGTGAGACATCTAAAAATAAAAAATAAAATATTCTCAGGCGCGGCTGTTGATAAAGTTTTACAGATTTCTCCAGACAATATAAATTGGACTACAATAAGGACTGTAAATACTGCGACGATGGCGAGATATTCTGAAGTTACTGAAACCGATTTGGTGAATGGGTTATCAACATTCTATATACGTTTCTACAAAGCGGCCGTGAATGATTATCTCATCGGTAATATTGTATTTTTGGAAGCCGACCTCGACACCTCAACAATACCGAGCATCATCCTCCAGCCACTCGGCACGATGCCCCAATTTTCAGATGAAGTCGTCCTCCCCGATGCCACGTCGGGAGTGAGACTCTACCACCGTGCCGCAAAGTACGCCAACAAGAACGGCGTCGTTGTCCCGCACCTTGAGTTCTGCACCAGTGGAGCCGTTGCGATCAAGGCGATCCCCTGTGGATTCGATAACTCTGGGTGCACGTCACCATGTATCCAGATACTTGATATCAACGGAGACGCGACCGGATATCCCCTGCACGACGGAGACTATTGTGCCGTCTCTCCCGCGTTGAGCAACCGTGTCACATACAAGATGGGTGCATCGAGCGGAGAGACTATCAGTGCCATCACCATGAACCGCCTCTACCTCTCCTCGAATGGCGTCGCAAACTCCGCCACGAAAGATCCCTCACATCAGTTCAATTTCTATTTGGGAATGTTGAAGCACGGCATCCAGAAGGTCGTGGAGAAGTTACAGGGTGCGGTGAATGATATCGCAAGAGCGATTCACTGGGAATGGGGTCTGATAGTTGCATCCGGCACGGCATATGCACTCACGACCACGCTCGCCGTAATCAATTTCGGAACGACCGGGAATCTTGAGATCAACCTTCCAGATGTGGGGATATATGAGATTACGGCACTCGTTCATGACGACATGTCAGCGGTCACCGTCTCAGCCGCCGCGAACTACTCCCTCTACCAACCCTATATCGATGGCGTGGCAATGACGAACGGCGAGCAGATGGGACTTAGAACGTCCATCCTCGCGGCGGCAGCCGTGGGTATGGATGCAAATACCGTTTACCTCTCGTGGATCATCTCCTCCTCTCACCCCGGCACGCTGGTCTCGATCTACGCGAAGAAGAACTCCGCAACGACCGGGGCATGGAACGTCGTGAGTGACGCCACGGGGTGGACGAAACTGCGCTACAAGAGGATCGCATGAGGTGAAATATGGTTGAAAAAACATCTGATGAATTGAAAACGATGTCCGATCAGGACTTCGTGAAGTACCGCAAGGATGAAGAAATCAACACGGCCAAGGAGCGGGAAACCGGGAAAGCAAAGACCGACTTCATGGTGCAGCGGGACGCCGCATTAAAAGCGTTCGATGCGGAGACACAGAAGCAGATCGGGGATCTGAATCTGTCGAGGTCGGCACAACGCACGGCTCTCGAAAAGACATGGACCTGGACTGAGGCATAAACGTGGAGTTCAACAGGAACGTGTCTGTAAACGGTTCGGGATTACGTTACAAGAGGATAGCATGAGATGACAGTATCCAATACATTCACATTTTCGGGCAGTCTATTGGCAGGGAAAACCGTCTGTATTGACACCGAAAACCGTACTGTGGAAAACGATGGAACGAACGCACTCAAAAACTTTACCGGAACATTTCCAAAGATGTACCCCGGGAATAATACGGTAATTTATACGGATGCATTCGGAAGCCGGACGGTTGCAGTCACGGTGACAAAACAGGACAGGAAGGTGTAAAATGGCATACGAAGTTTGGTTATTTAATGCAGCAGCGGAAAATGTTGCTATCCTCGAAAATGCGTATGATATCCAGCGCACCGAGAAAATCAATCAGACCCCGACCCTCTCCTTCTCCTTACCGGCGGATGATGCAAAGGCATCATTCCTGACCTCTGCGTATGACGCGAAAATATGGAACACGATTAAAAGCCGGTTTGAGGGACTCTACATGCTCGATGATTGCACCGAGAAATGGGATCCGTCCGGCAGTATCATTGAAGCCAACTATTCCGGCGTAATGATACAACTTATCTCCGAGGAGAACATCACTTACGATACCACCGTCACTCCAAAAACCCCAACGCAGATTATCACGGCTCTCCTTGCCCTCCAACAGCATACCCCCGCGATCACGGTCGGAACTATCCAACCAACAACCTCGTTTGCGTTTGCGATTGAGAATGCCAACCTGCTGGAAGCAATCCTGAAATGTGTAGATTACCTCGGGGGATGGATAGAAGTTGATGCAGACCGGCACCTGAACTGGTATAACGAACCTGCATTAACAACGCCTGTAAGGGAGATCAGGTACAAAAAGAATATGAGGGGGGTCACCCGGAAACGGGATTTCACCAATATCGTGAACAAACTCTATGCCTACGGTGATGGAGAAACGGAAGCGCAGGTCACTCTGATCGATGCCGGGGAGACCTATGAGTACATCAAGGATGTACCCTCACAGACCGCGTATGGCGTCAGAATCAAGCGAATTACGGATAAACGGATCATCCACCCATCCACGCTCCTAAGGTGGGCGCAGAAGGTTCTGGCAGAGTTCAAGGACCCGATCTACTACTATACGGTCGATGTGGTGAACCTCGCAGAGCACCCGGATTTCAATTTCGATTTTGAAGAGTTGCAGATCGGGCAGATTATACGAGTAGTAAACTCCGACCTGAACAACCTATCAGTGAATGTGAAACTCGTATCAGTCGATACCAACCTCTCAAAACCGGAGAATATTACGGTAGAGCTTGCAAATGCCACAAAGGATCTTTCGGATACCTTCTCGGATGTGAAATCATACCAGAATCTAATCCAGAATGTAGCGGTCCAGATCGGGGCCGGGCAGGTGACCGTACAAGGCATGTTCACTGTGGATGGGTGGAGATCTGCAGGAGTAACGACTATCAATGGTGGAATGATCACCGCAAACACCGTCACAATTTCCCAAGTGAATTTTACTGTTGTAGGTGCGGGGAATATTATCGGTACCATCAATGCCTCCTCAGAAGGCATCAGGATCTCGGCGGCAAAGATCACAATCTCGGGTTCCTGTACCTTTGCATCCGGATACGATCCGACGGGGAAGATCGCAGCAGCGGGAGCGGCAGCCGATGTGAACGCGAACGTTACCACGATCAGCGGCGGGAAGATCACGGCAAATACCATCGACTGCGACCGGCTCACCACATCCACGATAAACGCGAAGACGATCACGCTCGGAATAACCGGGAGCAACGGCGTTATTCAGTCCGTGAACTACGTTGCAGATACGAGTGGATTTAAGATCGCGGGAGACGGGAATGCAGAGTTCAATTCCGTGAAGGTGCGGGGCACGCTATATGCCTCAACACTCGAAACCGGCAATACTCTCACGGTAAAAGGAACAATCCAATCAAATAATTATGTTGCATGGACGTCGGGGTGGCAGTTTGGAGGAAGTGGAGATATTAAATGTCTATCAATGGATATCTTTAGTATTTTTCTACATGCTTCTGCAGCCGTCTATGGATCTCTCTATACATTGAATGGAATTAATTTAATTTGGAGTGACAAAAATGGGACTCCCCATACAATTACAATGTCATGAAAATCCTAAATAAATCCAATAAAATGTAATATTATTTTCATGAACGAACGGTGTGTCGGTGAATACTTCGAAAGAATCACGATTTGGTGCGATGGGCAACCGCTGAACATCAATCATCTTATCCCCCGAGTAAGAGATAATCTCCGCCGTTATACCCTGTTGTTTCTGGTAATGCATTCCTATGACGAATGCACCAACCAATAGTATTGCGATAATCGCAACAATTACCAGGTATTTTATTTTGATATCTGCGTTCATGCGTCCTCCTCTTTGGGTAATTCTGTGAGTTTATCCCCAGTCGGTGGTTGTGCCTGGAAGGCCACGATTACGAGTGCCCGGGCTGCCTCATCCAACGAGAGTGAACCATTCACAGAATAGTTTGTCGTTCCGTCTTTGTCAATGGTTTTTACAATAGTGAGAACTTCAATCGTATTTTGCATGATTCTCTATTTTGTTAGCACTGATATATATCCTTTTCCCGACCATCGAACCGTAAGGTATATAATCTCGTGCTGGTATATACTCTGATATGGGCAACGCGCTCAAAGTCAAGGTTAATCAAGTGAGCCGGGCGATTCGGATGTCAATACCCCAAAGTATTGCCGCCACGATCGGAATCACACCCGGAGACACTGTGAGTGTTCGGGAATCGAGAGGTAAGATGATCGTGGAAAAGGTGTGTGAGACAAGTGACAACGGAAACAACAACCAAAAATGAGAATGGCAGCCCCGATCCGAGCCTGGAAGCCAAGGATGGGGAGACTGCCGGTACTGAGTCAGAACACAGAAAGTTAATTGTTTGCCCTCCGGATGCAGCCCTTCGTGACTGTGTCGGCTGTCGGATTATGGCCGCCTGTAAGGCCGATATCCGCGCATATCAGGCACAAGAAACCATGGAAGATCTTCTCGACATTCAGAGGGAAGACCGGGCGGATCGGGTTCGTGCCGATAAAGAAAACGAGGAACCCATCATCGATAGCGACACCATTGACGCGGTGATCCACCTTGGGGGGAGAGCCGAAGCACTTGAGCCGGGATTCGATGCCCGGGCATGGCTGGGGGCGCGGGGATTATGACACGAGTTTGCCCGAAGATCAATGCCCCGTGCTGGTACTGCTCGAATGAATCGATGGGCGCGTTCTGTAACAACGACGGCAACTATGTATCTGAACTGGCGGAATGCCCGATACCGGGTGCCCGGACCGTGCCACTGGTGCCGGTTGAACTATCAGAACTTGACTGGATGCGGAGGCGTGAATCATGATCCGCACCATCAGGGAAGAACCGCTCGGCGTGAAAGAGATCAATGATGCGATCGACCGGTGCGACGAGTTGCTCAACATCGGAGACCCGCTGCCGGAAGTCCGCAATCGGGACCCCACCTACCGCACGATAAAAGACCAGATCCGCAAAACGGAGGAAATCCTGTTCCGGATGAAACGCCAGCTCGCAGATCTGCCGGCCGGCCCAATGCACGGCAAGATCGTCATTCCCGCGCCGAGCGAGTATCAGTGCAAAACCTGCGGGAACACGGACTGCCTGAATTACGTCAAGGATGATATTAAGATCCACCCCTCAAATTTGATGGCTGTATGCATCATCCGTAACCAGACGGCCCTGAACGGGTGCCTGGCATATCTCCTGCCAAAGGAGGGACCATGACCTTTGAAAAGAAGGAAAAAGGAATTGTCATCGCATGGCAGGACCCGAACATCATCATCGACGGAAAAACATATTTCGTCCCGTCCGATAAGCGATGGACCGCGAAGGAGGCCCAACCAGGTGATGGTGCGGAGTTCGTCCAGCACAAAGGCACGATCTCGGGACTGTGGATCATACCTGCGACACAGAAGCAGATCCCGCACGAGGAGACCGTAAAGAAAGCCACTGCTGCGGGATTCGATCAACCCGCGGGGGCACTCCTCGACGGAACCAAGGAGGTCATGACCGAAGTGGAGCAGAAGGTGATGATCGCCCGGTCACAGGCTTGCACGCCCTCGACAGATCCCTCCGAAGAGGAAGAACCCACCGGCGAAGTCATCAGTGTGACTATCGGTTCGACCCTGAGCTTAGGGAATTATTCCAATGTGCGCCTGGAGATCGTCGCTACGGACGCTGCAACCGCCCGATTGAATTTCAAGGCAGAGATTGTCGAGACCGTCCGGATGGTACGGGGAATCATCAAAGAAGTGGGGGGTGCGTGATGGCAAAGAAGATACTGATCCTTAAAGTCCATGAGATCCGCCGGAATACTTTACAAAAAGTCATGGACGAGATAAAGGCAGCCCTAATTACTGGGAAAAATGTCATCCTTGAGATCGACATTGGTGAAACCTGCCCGAAATGCGGAGGCATTTCAATTGATGGGGGGGATATGTGGTTCAAACAATATGGTAGGCGATATCGTACCTGCATCGACTGTATGTATATCTGGCCGGAGGAGATGCCCACATGATCTGCCCTCGTTGTGGTGCCGAAATGCACCAAGGATCTCCACACGATGATGGCTGGTTGAGTCAATGGGAATGCCCGCAATGTGACAAGATTGTCGGGATTCCTGTTTATTCCGGGGGTGCGTGATGATCACCCCCAATCTCTTCCTGATTTGCGTCGCCATTTATCTCTGGATTTCCGGGACTCTGGATATCGTGCTGGCAATTATAGGATCTGAAAAAACTGTCAGACCCCGGTATGGGATTGTCGAAGGAATTGCCGGTTTGATCATGCTCGGTATTGCGGTTGTCATGGTGGTGCTCTGATGACCGCCGAACTTGATTTTATCTCAGAAATATTCGAGAGACGCACCTGCATGAAATGCGGGGCAACTGTCGTCGCACTCAAAAACGAGAAAGATCCCGTCTGCCAGAACTGCGGACGTGGTGGGAAGGAGGCGCACTGATGCGCAAAAAGTTACTGTTCTGCGATATCTGCCAGCAGTTCATCGCCCACCAGGTCTTCCTGCGCGGGATCGGGTGTACGCCGGTATATCGGTGCCTTCAGTGCAGACGGGAGGCGGATTGATGGCACAGATCGAGATCCCCTTTTCTCGTGAGATGGCGATCGCAGCGATTGACGGAATGAAGATCACCACGACCCGTAGCGAGAAGAAAGGCGAGATCGGGGATACCTTCTGGTTTGAAGATCCCCGCCGTGACAATGAGGAACGAATGGTGAAATACGGAGGACAATTCCGCATCATCGATATCCATTTTGTTGGTCTTGGAACCGTCAAATCAGATTACTTCCTCCTTGAAGGTTGCGCCAGCCCGGAAGAATTCGAGCGGGTCTGGAGATCCCTGCACCGTGGACATTTCACGGCAAAAAAACTGTATTATATTCATTTCTTTGCAAGGGTGGTTTGAATGGCAGAAAGCACAAGGGAAAGCCTCGTATCGGATGCAGATTTCTCTATCAATCTATGGTTGAAGGATCACCCATCCGGCACGTATGTTTTGAGTGAGAAAACAATGGACGAGATCCAGGATTGGGGGCACACACTCGCAGTCTATAATCGGGTTGGTCTGAAGAGGAGAATCGGGAAAATCCTGAAAGAGGATGGGTATATCAAGAGACCGAATACATCGCCGCCAACGTGGGAAAAACCCGGGTGGGTTGCACCATTGGTAGATCCGGAACCCGAAACGGGAATTGTTGCTCGTATTAAGGAAGTATTCAGGGAGGTATTGCACTATGGTTAGATGTGCTGATTTTTACGAGAGATGGAAGAAAGACCCGAACTGGTGTCAAAAATCACCGGATACGGTCAACCAGATTGATCATTATCTGGGGCTTGTAGGAGAACTTGAAATGCTCGGAGTCGAGACAGTGGCGATCTATAAGAAATTCCCGGAAAGGGTCGCTCGCGATATCCTGAAGATCAAGGATGATAAGATCCGGGCCGGTGTCATTGGGAACGCTGCAGGGATGATCAAACGCGGTGATCAGGTCTCCACTGGTGATGTGAAAGTATGGGCAGGACTTGAAGAGAAATCCCAGAAATTAACCTCGAACAGCGACGTTCGCACTCCGACCATGGTCGGAAACCGATCACCTAAAACCGAGGAGAAAACCGAAATTACCGACGTGCCATCTGCTCCGATTGCAGGTGACCTCAAAAAGAAGTACACACCACCAGAGAACAAGCCGGCACCCACTCCCGAATCTATACCACCCGTTGTATCTCCCTGTGATAATGGGTTGAAATGCGGTCTAAAATATTTCAAAATTGAGACAATCCGGGGGAAAGTCTGCACTAATGCCAATATGCGGATCACAGAGTTACCTGGAAACGTCTGTCCGTTTGAATCGGATCTCCAAAAGCGGAAAGAGGCAGCAGCCGAAGCGGGAGGGTTCACGCCCGCGGGCGATATCGACCCGACCAATGCCGCCAAGTTCGTCAAACTGGCGCCGGTCAAGATCACCAAAGCCCCGATGGAGATTCTCTCCAAACCCTCACCAAAACAGCAGGAGTTCATTGAGCAGGCAATCGCGTCAGGCAAGTTCGACACACCGGAACAGGTAATCAGTCAGGCACTTGACCTCTGGATGGATCAGGAGGGAGTATAAGATGCCTTCGTTCTCTGTTATGGCAGAACGCGAAAAAGTTCGTCGTCTTGCGATGCCTGTTCTCGGTATTGGGAAATTCATGTGGGTTGGGAAAGAAATGACCCTGAATATTGTGCGCATTGGTAAACGCGATATCACGATGGTATCACCGTATGGAACGTTTGTGACTTTAAACAAAAAATATGTCGTGAGCGTCGCGCTGGATACCGCAATGCTGCAGGAAGGGGGTGTGTGAAATGCCCGCATCAAAAGAGACAACACGGTACCTCAACCGAATCCAAATGCAGTGCGAACTGGAATCACTTTGCGAGTGGCGCAAATGGGTAAGGGAAATCCCGGCCCTAGGTTTCCCTCCTGAATGGAAGATTCGAATTATCCCTCCGTTTCTCGGAGCACTGATCAGGTTCGTTGTTGTCACCGAATTTGGAGAGATTTCCGTCTATCTTGACGCATATGATAACCTCGGTTGCATGGGGATGAAACCCTATTGGGAAATTTATCCCGGTGAGACCGGAGATCCCGTTCGGTTCATGATGAATGAAACGGTGGAACTCATCGAAGGCATCAAGAAAGCGATCGATTACCTGAAACCAAAGGATGTGCTCTGATGGAAAAAGGATTGATCATATCGGTCATTGCCCTGCCCCGTGAAGAGGACGGGGATTTTGAGGACTACCCCGGAACGATAGAGTTTGTCGATCAGCGGGTCTACGTGAACGTCCTCGACACAAAACAGAATCTGGATATCTCGCTTGGGTTCGATTTGAACGAACTTCTCGCAGCGATGAAAGAAGCGTTTTTCACTCCGGGGGCGGACTGATGGAGATCGATATCTCAATCCGGAACGCCACCCCGGAGGAGCTGGCGCCTTTCATTAAAGCATTTGCGTCAAGCAATAACGTCAAGGCTTCACGTCAAGGCATGCCGCAAAACTTCCAGGTCGTGCCGGCGGGGGCGAAGGCATGACCGGCGACCTGATCAAGATCGAGCAGTTTCAGGATACCCCGGTCAGAGTCATAAGGCACGGACCGTATGGGGTTATCCCGCTGAACGACATTGCAGATGCTCTTTGCATTGACCGGTCGGGATTTCATAAACTCTTCAAGCGCCATGCCGAAACCCTCGCAAGATACGGACTCATGGTCAAAACGTCCACGAGTCAGGGCGATTCGTCCACACTGTGCCTGACACGGGAAGGGGTTGTAGGACTGATCCTCAAGACAAAACCCGGTGCATCAAAATCACAGGATGCACAGGACCGCATCATCGCTTTCCAAACGTGGGCGATCGAAACCATTTCCAAGATCATGAACGGGGAACGGGTCCGGGTATCCCTATCCATTGATGAAGAACTTGTGCAGGCGAGACACCTTGCAGAACAGACCGGTGGAAACCTCGCATCATTCCAGGCAATCGCACTGAAGAAATGTGGGTTCGGGGATTACGTTCCGGCGCTCAATATCCCCCAAATCATCCACGGAGAGATCGGGTGGTTCAACCCAACCCGGCTGGTCGCTCTCTGCAACGATCCCGACTTGACCCCCGAGCGGCTGAACTGGTACCTGAAAAATAAGGGATTCCAGTACCGGGACGGCTATATCTGGAGACTGACACCGCTCGGAATGGCGCATGGGAAAGAATACTGGTATACCGCCTCGTCACAACATCAGGAGATCCGGATCGCATGGCGTGAGAGTGTCCTATTTGCATCCGGCCTGAAGCGTCCGATATCAACCGATCAAGCGGCACTGCCGGCAAGGGCGTGATCCCCATGGGCAAAAAGAAGCGGGCATTACTCAGCCGGTTGACCGTCTCCCAAGAGATGAGGGAACTGGCGATCGCGTTTAAACAGGACGTCAAGCGGTACCACGGGGACATCCCCGTGCATGTGCTCTGGGAACATCGCGGAGTGAGACTGGAGGGGATGACGGGATGAATGATGATCAATGTGAGTTCTGCCAAGAGGATCTCTGCTCAGCTCCTTATGAGTGCCGGTTTCAGGATTTTACCGATTGCGATGGAAATGAACGGATCGTTCCCAGTTGCACCGCGACTTCTGAAGACCTGATGACTGAAGAAGAATGGGAAGCAATGCAAAAACTTCAGAGTGGGGTTCAGAAGATATTCCGGGATGCTGTCGGGAGGGCAACGTGACCCCTACCGTATGGTTGCCAGTGGAAACGCAAAAGAGAGAGAGAGAGAGTGAAACATATATATCATATATATATATGAATATATCATTCCTTTCAACCTTCGAACGCCGTTTCTCATTCTCCACTGGAAATAATTGGGGGTCTGTTTTATGAGAGAACGGGTTGTTTTTCAAGGAAGAACCTATTCCAGAGAACCCGATTCAAAATATCAATCAACCCGTGTTTATTATCGCAATTGGACAGGAAAACGCCTTCATCATGCCATTTGGGAATCGGTGCATGGTAAAATCCCATGGGGATATTTCATCCATCATAAGGACGGGAATCCTGATAACAACTCCATAGAGAATCTCGAAGCCGTTCTTGAACGGGATCACTTACGATATTATCATGGTGGTGCTTTCCATCACCACTCAAAAAACGAGGTGGTCTGAATTCCAGCCCACAAAACCTTTTTTGACCGGTACGTGACGGCGATCTCTGTCGAACGTCAGGAATGGAAGATAGCCCATGCTCTCGGTATTCGCTTATCTGACGCCCTACGGCTCGGCCTGAACTTCATGATCAAAGACCGGATCATCGAAGGTGATCGGAGACTCACGCCAGAAATCCTTGAGCAGTTCAAGGAAATTGAAACCCGGGACCTGCAGGATCTTGAAAGATATATACGTTTGAAAAGGGACGAGCAGACGACCCTTGATAAAATGGTTGAAATCAAAAAAGAAGTCCAAAAAGAGGAGGAATTAATCGAGGTCTATGATAAGGGCGAGGAAGCATATATACGAATCAAAAAGTGCCAGTTCGATCCGGAGTGGCACACACCCAAGGAGCCGGCATGAACAACCGGATCGGCATGATCGAATTCGCTGGAAAGGACAGCGATCAGAAAGTCATACTTCTGACTGCTATCTGCCATCATTGCACAAGGGTAGCAGTCCGCGCCATTCCATGCCCAGCAGATCTGGCCGAATCCTCGCCCGGGACGTTTGTCGGAGTGAACGAATTCGGGCGTCTGGAGGCCGAGGCATGACCTCAATTTATGATAATTATGGAGAACGGGCCCGGGTGCATCTGAAAGAAGAGTTCAGTATCAGCAGCATCCAGCGCGATATCGAGTATGCCGAACGGGATATTAAGGATATCACCGCCTTTATCGCGGCAGCCAAAGCACAGATCGCTGTCATTGAAAAGACCGCGTTTAAACGGTATATCGACTTCAAGAAAGGCAAGGATTACTATGCCGGTAAAATCGAGTTCTCCGCGTCGGTCTACCGCGTGCCACAGGTGCCGGGAAATGAGCAGCTGAAAGTCTACGAATCCGATGATAGCCGGCGATGGGTAGGCAACGACAAGAAAAAAGAGGCTCTTGAATTCGTTTTTGCACTTATCAGGAAATATCCCGATGCTGAATTAATCGGGACTGCAGCTGAACTCTGCCAGAAAAAGCGAGGGTTGATCGAGGCATGATACTTCCGTCATACCATTCGTGTTCTGCGATTAAATCGGCGCGAAATACAACTATATTCTCTCCCTCTTTTTTCAACTTAAGGAGGAGTTCAAAGAGTACTGGACATGGTTCGCAAAGATACGTTCCATTCCCAAAGAATCTGATAAAACACGTTTTGAGATATTTTCTCTGGTCGCCATTTCTCCAACGGTGCAATGTATGGATTGCTCTCGGAGTTACCGCCTTAATGATAATGAACATAATTGTTAGTAAAACGTATACATGTATATGTTTTTCGATGTCGCGAGTTGAGGGGGCGATATGACGGCCACAAAGAATGTATTCGGGTACCCGACGGAATGGGTATACTCCGATACCAAGGAACCCGTCGGATCTGGAGATACTCGCCCCTGCCCTAAGTGTGGCAAGATGAGGAACCCCGATGGTACCGATCCGTGTTGGGGTATGTTGCCATCTGATCTCATCGTCGCTGCCTGTTGTGGTCATGGGATTAAGGAACCATGGGTTCTGGTCAAAAGTCCCTTTCTTGTTCAGGAATTACTCAAAGGCAAGGACGCTGAGAAATACGTCGCAATTGTAACAGGACGGGGTGAACTATGACCCCCTCCGAGCGTGCCTTATGGCTCGTGATCGCGGCGATGGTGCTGTTCATGCTGGTTGTGACGATCTGGACCCGGTGGTGGTGGTTTGTGTGGCTCTGAAAGCGCCTTTCCCCTACTTCGGCGGCAAAACAGCCGTGGCATCTGTTATCTGGGCCGCTCTCGGGCAACCGAAACACTACATCGAACCCTTCTTTGGTTCCGGGGCCGTCTTACTCACCCGCCCGGACTACAATCCCACCAAGCACATGGAAACCATCTGCGATAAGGACGGATTCGTTGCGAATGTCTGGAGGGCCTTGCAGCAAGACCCGGACGCGGTCGCTAAATACTGTGATTGGCCGGTTAACCATGCGGATCTAATGGCGCGCCGGAACGTCCTGATCCGGAATACCGATCACCTGCTGGAAAATCTCGTCAAGGACGATGAATGGTTCGACGCAAAGATGGCGGGGTATTGGGTCTGGGCAGCCAGCTGCTGGATCGGATCCGGGTTGACCCGGCCAAATGCAATACCCGAGCTAGTTCAGGATAAGGGAATTAATGGACAGACACCTAATCTCCGGGATGATAAAGGCACGAACAATCAGATCCCTCATCTCTATGGAGAAACGGGTGTTTGCCGCCGGCCCGAAATAACCTGCAATCATGGAGTAAATACGTCAGGCCGCCCGCATATTGATAACGGGCAAGGCGTCAACCAGCTGCATCTTGTCGGTACAAAACGACCAGATATAATCCATGGCGGTCGCGGCGTCTCAAAACCCACCAATGGTATGCCTGCAGGACAGGATCTGGATGTCCGCGATCCCTATACCCCCAGTCTTTACCAATGGTTCCGGCAGCTGAGTGAACGACTCCGGCGCGTACGGGTGGTCTGTGGGGATTGGACCCGCGTTTGTGGTGGCGACTGGCAGGACGACCGGGGCACCTGCGGGATGTTCTTCGATCCGCCCTATGGGGAAAAAGCCCGCCGGAAATCCGATATTTATCAGGAAGATTCCCTCGAGGTTGCAACTGCTGTCCGGGAATGGTGCCGGAAACGGGCAGACCGGAAAACATACCGGATCGTGATCGCCGGGTACTATGAGGAGCATGAAAGTCTTCTGGATGAAGGCTGGACCGTGCACCGCTGGAGCGCCCGTGGCGGGTATGCCAATAAAGGTAAAGACAAAACCCCGGGCAAAGAGAACCGGCACCGGGAAGCGCTCTTCTTCTCGCCACACTGCCATTCCTCGGGCTTGAAACGGTTTGAGAAGGTATCCACATGAGCACCCTCACCACCACCTGCCCTCAGGAGATCGCCGCAACCAACCACAAGAAACAGACCGCCGAATGGTGGGCGGATCCGGTGTATCAGGCAATCGCCGCGAAACGCATTGAAGGCGAGACCTGCCACTATTGCGGGCAGCGACCGGCAACCCTCCCGCACCATGATGAGGACTGGATGTATCTCACCAAGGAGACATACTACGACCCGCAGAACATGACACCCTGCTGCGGTCTTTGTCACCGGATGTATCGGAAAGGACTGGTTATCTGTCCCGCATGCCGGAAGCACTACATCCTCCGTTCCTCGGAAAAGTGCCGGTGGTGCCGGGGTCTCATGCAGGTGAGCCAAAAGACTGGCAAGATGTATCCCAGATCGACGACATACAGGCGCCGGCATCCCTGCGGTAAGAACCTGGGTCAACAACGGTGCACGCAGAAGATCGTGTGCAGCTACAGTCCACGGAAGGCCGAGGGTTGCGGGGCGTTTGTGAGGCGGGTGAAGGTATGAGGGTTCTTGTAGCCTGTGAATTCAGCGGGATTGCACGGGATGCCTTCAAAGCAAAAGGACATGACGCATGGAGTTGTGATCTCCTACCGACAGAGAAACCGGGGCGGCACGTCCAAGGAGACGTTCTGGATATTCTGGGTGACGAATGGGATCTGATGGTTGCTCACCCCCCATGTACCCATCTCGCAGTATCCGGGGCAAGGTGGTTCAAAGACAAACAAAAAGAACAGAAAGAAGCGATAGACTTTTTCATGGCTCTTGTCAACGCACCAATCTCCAAGATCGCCATAGAAAACCCGGTGAGTATCATGTCTTCAATGTACCGGATGCCGGATCAGATTATTCAACCCTGGATGTTCGGTCACCCGGAAACAAAGGCAACGTGTCTATGGTTGAAAGGATTGCCAAAACTTTTACCGACAGCAGGATTCTTCGACAGGAGATTTGTAAAAGGCAGGGAACAACGAGTGTTTAAAGAACCGCCTAGTCCCGACAGATGGAAGAATCGTTCGAGAACACTACCCATGATCGGAGCAGCAATGGCAGATCAGTGGGGATTGCAGACATCGAAAAAGGAGCAGTGAACAACGATGATGAAAACCGAAAACAGGAGTGGATGACAAATGAACGTCAGTGAGTTGATCGAGCACCTCAAAACCCTTGACCAGAACCTCGAGGTCTGAGCGCCATGACAGCGAAGACACCCATGACCCCGCCGCATCCGCAACTTGAATTTATAATCACCGAGGAACAATTGAAAGAATTCGCGAGACTCGGAGCATATTCAAACAATTTCTTCAAGTTCATTCCGAGGATGGTTGCTGCAATTCGTTCCCGTCCAGTAGAGGGCGAGCGGGAGAAGGTGTTGGAATGGAATAGCACACGCATTATTGGAAATGCCAATGAACGATACCAGCAACTTATAAGGAAAAAGTGGGAATGGTCTGCCTTTTATAACGGTTGGATTGAGGGGAGATTTGCGATGTTAGCAGAACTCCGGGCGCAGCAAGGGGAGCGTGGACATCGTGCATAAAATCATCACCATCTGGATCGGCCGGGGCGCGGACAACAGCGGCCGCAAACATAAGTCACTCCCATACACCGATACCGAAATGTCCATTGAGGATTCGACCACCAAAATCAAACAACTCCTCAAGAGGTTCGGCTGCCAGACCATTATCGACTACCAGAAAGAAGGGACAGATCCAAAACACGGGGTACTCTCCTATAACACCATCGGTTTTGAGAAAGACGGCCTGAAGTATATGATCGAGTTCCCGATCACGTTCGTCGAGCATTCGCTGGGGAAGCGCCTGAATATGGGTATCTCTGGCCGCATCGTCTACAACCGCATCAAGGCACTCCTGGTCGATGCAGAGATCGAGTACCTCACGTTCCACGAGGCGATGCTTCCATACCTGGCGCTCCAGACCCCGCATGGCACGATGTCCGTCATGGAGGTCGTACAGTCCCAGCTCGCGGAGATCAAGAAAGGCACGAGCGGGTTGTTCCTGCTGCCAGGAGGTGGGAATTGAGCAAAGATCCCGGCATCTGGGGTCGGTCGGCCCGTTCCCGCCGCGTGCATTTCTTTATTGACGGGAAAGCCGCCTGCGGATTATCGGATCACATGGATATGGACTTCCCGAAAGGATGGGATGAAGACGACCCGGATACCTGCAAGAAGTGCCGGGAATGGGCGCACTGGATCAGGAAAGGAGGGCGGAAAATTACACACACTGCATAAACTGCACGAATTGCACAAACCGACACGTCCCTAATCGGTATATCATCCCCCCTCCGATTCTTTTCTGAAATGCCACCGCCTCTCCCTATCCTTGACCCGAAACCGACAAGTAAAGCACAGGACTGGTCTTATGAAAAGATCCGTCAGCTCAAAACCGAAGTTATTACCAGACCGCTTGCATGGAAAAATCCCCTTGCTCTGGAAACATGTCAGCGTGATCAATACCAGCGCGGTACATGCGTGGGTCAATCGATGGCATATGCCTACGATATTCTCTACATGATGCTGACCGGCGACAAGCCCACCGATGAGGACAAAAAGAATTACATCATCAACACCATTGACCAAGTCGGAACAGTTCACGACGAACTTTATCCCAAATCGTCAAGTGCAGAATGTTTCTATCAAAAATCACGGGAAATCGGCAAACCCCCGTATCCATCCGGCTCGGAAATCAAATGGGCCGTCCGGGCATGGAACGATTACGGGATGAATATCGAAACGAACTGGCACACCGACAAGATGGGGAACAAAGTCTGGGACAAACCACGCACCACGAACGATGGTGGGATCACTCCAGAGGAAGCGGCTATCTTCTCGGCAAAGCATCGGTCAATGGGTTATGCGATGATTGAGAACGAGACGTGGGATTCCGTGTGCCAAGCCATTTTTGAGAAGGGATTCGTGCTTGCATGTATCCCGATTTACGCCAATTTTGATTCTATGCTCTGGAAGGACGGCACATTCCCCGACCCCGACAAGGATGGCATATGGTCAATTACCGGGTACCACGCGATGTGCGTGTATGGGTATGATGACGACTGGCTGTACGTCCTGCATTCATGGGGGAACTGGTGCGGTCGGTTCGGCAAGTTCTCCCGGCACTATTTCGACGTGTCGAAGAATGACTGGCTGGAGTTCTGGGTCATTCTTGACGACGCCGACGTGAGAATTGCCACGGGGTACTATGTCCCGATGATCATTTATTCAAATGTGACGGGAACGGAGATTTATGTCGACGATACGATGCGGGGGTACGCACCACTTACCCTCTCAATCGTTCATGACCAGGACTACATCGTCAGAGCTCACGCTGCGGGATATATTGACCAAATACTACCGATGAACTCAGACATGATGGAGGTAGTGTTCAAACTCGAACCGGCGCCTGCAATGCCGTGGTACATCCGGTTAATTAATTGTATTGTAAAATCATTCGGAGGAAAGTAAAAAATGGATCAGATTTACCTAGATTTAGTAACGGGTGCGTTTTCCGGCGCGATCTATGCCGGGGCAGTCTATCTTAAAAATAGACAGCAGGGAGAACCATTCGATGGCTCAAAATTCGGCAGTTCGGTTCTTGTCGGTGCAGTTGTCGGATTGGGTGTCGCAAACCTCGGTCAACAGATTACCGAGAGTGTAGTTTCAAATGCCATCATGATGGCGGCAACGATGGGTCTCACCGGATTAACGGAGAATATCCTGAAAACCGTTTATCGGTATCTTACTGGTAAATGATCAACCATGCCCCGGCCGTGATGGACCGAAATGGTGTAGCGGCTCACTCCCGCACCTGGGGCATTTCCCTGCCACCGGACCGGGCTTTGGTCTCACACGCCTTCCGCCGGTCTGGTGATGGGGCAACAATGCTATCGCACATCCCCTCCCGCACTCGTAGCTCAACGGTGGAGCATCCGGCTGATATCCGGAAGGGTATAGGTTCGATTCCTATCGGGTGCATCAGGTGAAAAACGGTCTGCCAAACTTGTCAGGGAAATGATCCGGCCTGCCCGGACTGCGAGAAGCACCCGCACGATATCCACACGACACCACCGCCAAACTGGATTTGGAATTTACGAAGTCATACCGTTTATCCATCGACCACCGAAGAACGCCTTGCACATCTTGAACAAAGTCTTAACGATCTGCAAAATGTCGTGGCAAGACTGAAACAGGAGCTGGTGGGAAGATGAACTCCATAAAACCTCTCAATCGCACCACTCCCTGCGGTCATACCCCTGAGGATATGCCGTGTGTGAACTGCACCCAATATGGATGTTACGTATTTACCGATCGACCGGTACCAGTCCACCCAAGAATGAAGAGGATCCCCGATCATGGCTGATATCAAGTTCCTCGGAGAATTCTCCGGATTCGTGTTTGAAGTGGACGGCAAAGTTCACGAAGTATCGATGACTGCCGCCGGGTTGTGCATCGTGATGGAACCAGATATTATGATCGGTGAATATCGCAGTCCCGATAGCTGGGAGAAATTCGAGGTCGCACACCCGGAGTTCGCACAGATCATCAAACAGGTAATCCAGCGGAAGATGAACGAGACGATTGACATGATTAATCGGGTGCAGTGCCAGCAGGTGATGCCGGAAGTCATGCCGGTGCCCCCCAAAATCAAGGACGATGATTGCATGTTTCATAGGTCGTATGCATGATCGCAGGAATCGGAAACTATCTTGCTTTACTCGTCGCAATCCTTGGGATCACCGGCGGGTTCTTCAATATCCAACTAAAACTCACCCACCGGCACCTCTCGTTCCTAATCTGGATGATCGGCAACAGCATGGGGGCAATGTTATACCTCGGTGCATACTTAGGTATTATCGAGATCTCCATCGGGTTCCTCTTCTTACTCGCACTGAATTTGACCTATTCTGGGATTGATCTCATCGGGTACCGGAATACCCGGGAGACGCCATGAATATTCTCCCCATCCCGGGCAACCTCAACCATGATCCAGACCGCCGCCGAAAGATTCTGCAAAAAAGAGTCGACCACATTACCGGCGAGATCGAGATCCTCCAAGACAGGAAAACCCTGATAGAACGGGAGCTGTCGGGATGAAAATTCCGTCAAAAATCAAAATCGGCGGGCACTGGTACCGCGTCGAATGGAAGAGAAACCTCTACCGCGATCACGATGCCGCCGGAATGTCGAACGCCAACAAACTGACCATTGAACTCGATCCCACAGGAGAACCCTCGCACATCGACGAGATCTTCTGGCATGAAATTATCGAACAGATCAATTATCGGTTTGAACTCAATTTACCACACGACAAAATCTCAATTCTCGGGACGGTTATCCACCAAATAATAACCGATAATCCCGGACTTTTAGGTGAAGGATGCCAAGTAAAATAAAAAAGATTACCCCCGTTCGCAAGAACAAGATAAAGAGAAGCGAGTCGCGCCCGGATCGGATGAGACGCAACCAAGAGATGGGTGATAAATTCCAACGAGACAATCCCGAATATTGCCGCAACCGGATGCGCAAACTCCGGGTGGAACGGGGACGGAACGACGGGATTTACGCGCAGATGATTGACGATGCACTTGAACCAATCGTCTTTGAATCTGATAATGTCGCTCTCACTTCTGATTTTCACATCCCATTTACCGATGAGAATTTAATGCAGATCCTATTCCTTGCAGCGGAAGAACACGAGACGAAAGATCTTATTGTCGCCGGGGATTTTTTCGATTGCGATAACTGGAGCCAGTTCGTCAAAATGACCGAATCGAATGTGAATATGAAAATGACATGGCACGGTGAGAAAGAAGAGGCAAGAAAAGAGATGCGCCGGCTCCTGCATCATTTCGATCATATCTATTTTTGCCGGGGAAATCATGAAAAAAGGTGGATCAACCTCAATATGGGCCGGGAAGGCATGCACGACATCTTCTCGAATATCAAGCCCGGCAACGTCTCCGAGGATAAATACAAGGAACGGGTAAAAGTTACCCTCGACGATCATATCCATCTCATCCAGCGCGGGCAACTCTGGAAAGTCTGCCACCCAAGGAACTTCCGCATCACTCCACTATCAGTTGCCCGGGATCTCGCGGCAAAACATCTCTGTAATATGTACATCGCACACGGGCATGCATTCAATCAGGGGATGGACCGGTCAGGGAGATTCATATGCCTTGATGGCGGCGGACTCTTCGATCCCAATGCACTGGAATACCTCAGGGATACCACTTGTCACCCCATGGTCAGGAATGGTTTTTATATCCTCAAAGAAGGGGAACTGAAAGTCTATGAGGGGCATGGAATTGATTCACCAACCTCGCTTGATTTATTGATGGGAAAACTGGAGGCGCGATAGGATGCCCCGGAAATGCTCCATTTGTGAACACGTATCGCGACACGAAATAGATACCGCGCTCGTCAGTCCAAACGCGACATTACGCGACATAGCGCGACAATACCGCGTTTCCAAGGATGCTGTATCGCGACACATTAAAGGTGGGCATATCGCGGCCAAGATCCAGAAGGCCAAACACGCCCACGAAGCCCTTGCTGCCGATATTCTCCTAAACAGGATCCAGAAGTTTCACGACAAGTTCGAAAAGGTGGCAAAGAACGCCCAGCAATGGGGTGATCCAGAACTCGAACTGAGGGTCTACAATGCACAGGCAAAATACCTCGAACTTGAGGGTAAAGCCACCGGGGCCTTCCGGGAGAAGATCGAACACTCCGGAGATATGAATATCACAAACAAGCTGACCGACGAGGAGGTGGAAACCCGTGCAAATGCGATCCATGCCAAACGTAAGTGATATCGATATCCTAAGGGAATATGTGACCCGGTGGACATTCCTTGCACATCCCGGCCAGATCCCACCGGAAGACCAGGCGTGGTTCTGCTACCTCATGCGCTCCGGGCGCGGTGGTGGCAAGACCCGGGCCGGCGCAGAGTGGATCCTGAAAAGAGTCCGGCAGGGGTACCGTCACATCGCGCTCATCGGGCAGACCGCAGCGGATGTCCGGGATACCATGGTCGAACTCGGTCCTTCCAGCATCATGAAGATCGCTCGACCAAAAGAACGACCAATATATGAACCAAGTAAGCGGCGTCTTACATTCCCCAACGGCGCCGTCGCAACTACTTTCACAGGAGAGGAACCTGATCAGCTAAGGGGACCCGCACACGACACGGTCTGGATTGATGAGCTCGCGAAGTTCAAGTATCCCGAAGAGACGTGGGACAACATGGAGATGGGTCTCCGGCTCGGCAATAACCCCCAAGTCTTCTGCACCACGACGCCCCGACCGATCCCTATCATCAAGCGACTCATCAAGGACCCGACCACGATCGATATCCGTTTTTCAACCTCACAGAACGCCGAGAACCTCTCCCCGATTTTCTTGAAGCGCATTCAGGAGCGGTACGCGGGCACCCGGCTGGGTCGGCAAGAACTTGAAGGAGAGGTATTGGAAGATAACCCGGATGCTCTATTCCACCGGGAAATAATCGAGAACCTCCGTGTACGGGAAGCCCCGCAACTTATCCGGGTCGTGATCGGAGTAGATCCGGCAGTCACCGGGAACGAAAAATCCGACGAGACAGGTATAATCGCGGGAGGTATCGCAGCGAACGGACATGGATATATCTTACAGGATGCATCTCTGCAGGCATCTCCTGCGGAATGGGCCCGGGCAGCCATAAAAACCTTCCATGACCGGAAAGCCGACCGGATGATTGGGGAGGTCAACAATGGCGGGGATCTCGTAGAGGTCAACATCCGCACGGTTGACCGGAACATTCCCTTTACCGCCGTCCATGCCTCCCGCGGGAAGGCGATCCGGGCGGAACCCGTGGCAGCACTCTATGAGCAAGGTCGGATTCACCATGTCGGCACATTCCCGGAACTGGAGGATCAGATGTGCAACTGGGTGCCGGGCGGCAAGAGTCCCGACCGGATGGATGCGCTCGTCTGGTGTATTTGGGAACTATTCGGTCTCGGACTGAAGGACGAACAACAGCAGCGTGTGTATGTAATTCACGACGACACGGAGATTTGAAGGAGTTTACGATTACTATGTCAGCAAAAAAACAGCAGCAGGTAAAGAAGCAGGAACCGCAGAAGACCACAGAGACAGTACCGCCCATAGTGGCAAAACCCGGCGGCACCGAACCCGGCACCCGCCCGATGATCCAGGCACCGGCAGAGGAGCCGCGCACGACCACAACGATCCAGGTGAGCACCGAGAACAAGGGCCGGCTTGAGATCCTAAAAGGGATGCTCAATATGCCTGACTACAACAGCACCATAGGCCGGATAATCGACATCATCCCGCAGAAGCTGAGCACCGAGCAGGAGGTCCACCTTATCATGCCGGTCTCGCGGTTCCGGTGGTTGCTCGCCCATCAGGACTCATGCGACTGCCGGACGGCCCTCAATGATGCGAAGGTGTGAGGGATGGCCGCCCGTAAATCTGCTGTCAAAGCCGCACCTACGCAGGAACCGCTCGTGAAGATGCACGAAGAGCTCATGATCCGGTACAACAACCTCGCCCTCGAAATGGAACAGCGGCTTGATGGAGATGGCAAATTCTCCGAATCCCTCAGCGATCTCGATTGGGCTAACCGGGTGGACCGGGATTATCTTTGGATCCGCACTAGTGGCGCCAATGCCCCGCAGTTCCGGTACATGACCAAAGAGATCATCGACATGTACGCCGATATCGCGGCCTTCATGGCGGTCTATAATCCCCTCGTCAAGCGTATTGTCGATGTGAAAACCCAGTTCACATTTGCCCTTGATTATTCCATCACTTCCGAGACCGGACAGGATACCATCGATGAGATCAAGAGGGACGACCTGAACCAACAGGCATTCTTCGGGCACCAGGCAATTGCGGATATCGACGGCGAACTTCAGAAGGCGGGCAACGTCTTCATCGCCATCTGGCCTGATAAGAAGCAGGTCCGGGCGTGGAGCAACTACGAGATCCGGGATATCGTGACGGACTCAGAGGATGCCTGCAGGCCGCTGTTCTACCTACGCTCGTGGCTCGATGATAAGGGAAGCGAGCACCGGAAGGCATACCCATCGGTATTCGTTCAGCCGGGCGATATACCAACGAGCAAGACGGCACTTTCCCACCTTGGCAGCAACTACGAGGTCGATCGGAATGCCGTAGTCTACCACATGAGCGCCAAGAAAGGCATCAAGCAGAAGTTCGCGCTCTCGGAGCTGGTCGCTGTCTGCCGGTGGGCGAAACCCCACGAGAAATATCTCGAAGACTTCGCCGCGATCGTGGCCGCTCTCCGGAAATACTCGCACCTCATGACCACCAAGGGCACGGCCTCGCAGGCGTCCGCTATAGCGACACAGTTCAAAGGCAACACGGATTATATGGGCACCCCGCTCCAGAGTCAACCAGCCGGTTCAATGGTCGTGGCGCAGGAAGGAAACGAGCTCCGGGTTGTGGACGCTGGCAGCGGCAAGATCGTGGGCATTGAAGGTGCCCGGTCGTTCCTACTCATGGTATCGGCTGCGTCGGGTGTACCGGAAACCTACCTCACCATGGACCCGAGCACCGGGAATCTCGCAACGGCAAAGCAGATCTCGCCTGTATTCATCATGCTCATCCAGGAGCGCCAGACTGCTTGGAAGAATGCTCTTACAATTGTTTTCAAGACGCTACTGGAATCTGATGATTTCGAGGTATCATTCCCGCCAATCCGGGATAATATCGATGCTTATGTTGCCAACGTCAATGCATTCGCCCGGACTTCTCAGGGTACATGGACGGGAGCAGTTCAGCCGGTCGATTACATCAAGGCGGCATACGAGGCGCTGGAATGGAAACTCCCCGACAAGGAAACCATTGATACCATGGCAGCCGCGCTGGAGGCATCCGGGGCGGTGCCAGCGGAACCCCCGGGTATGGATGCCGGTCTTGACGCTATAGCGCAGGCGGCCACGGGGCTGATGGAAGCGGCGAGGAAGTCTAAAGCATGACCCTCTATGAAGCCGCCGCCCGGCTCTCCCGCGCCGTGATCGCACTGAAGAAGCGCCGGGAAAAGGACACCCTCGCCCGGAAGCACCAGAAGAAGATCGCGGCCTTTTTCAGGGCACAGAAAGCACAGGTCCTGGACCGGATGAAGGAGCAGGAATACCTATTCTCGGAATCATTCCGCCGTCTTTCGGAGGAAACGATCATCGACTTCACGCTCCAAAACTGGGATCGCATCTGGGAAGTTATTGCCAATGGCAGTAGTGGGGATCTCCAGAAAATCATTTTCCAGGCTGAAGCCGATGGGGTAATCCGTGGATCTGAGCAGCTCAAGAAAGCCATCCCGCTGTTTGACAAAAAATCATCCTTCAATCTTGCAAATCCCCGCGCCGTGCAATGGTTTTCCGACCGGGGTGGTAGCATCGACTACATCAAGGGTATCCAAAGCACCACGGGCGATCAGCTCAAAAGCATCATCGGCAAAGCCATCGATGAGGGCAAATCCTACACACAGACCGCCAAGGAGATCTCGGAGAAATTCGATGATTTCACTCGCGACCGGGCGCAGCGGATCGCCGTCTACGAGACCGGGCAGGCATACGAGGAGGGCAACATGCTCTTCTCGCAGTCGCTCAAAGACGACGGGCTCGTGATGGAAAAAAAGTGGATGACCAGCCATGATGAAAAGGTCAGGCCGGAGCACCAAGCCAACGAGGCGGAGGGTTGGATCCCCATCGACCAATACCACGGAACGGGCGATTATATTCCGCCATCTGATCTGGGCTGCCGGTGCTATGAAGAGTACCGGGAAGCGCCCCAAATGGCGGGATAATAGTTAAAAGTTACTCTCAATATGATATGTTTACACCACATTGAAGTTAAAAGTTAGGTACAATATGATGTGGTTATGACATATTGAAGTGAAAAGTTGATCATCATATGATGTAAGTATAGTAGATGGAGACAAGAAGTTGGGTACGATATGATATGACTATAGCATATGGAAGTCAAAAGTTTGCCTCCGTTATATATACACTTGATAGATGGCACTCAAAAGTTGAGAGCCATTATATATATTTTCGATAGATGGAGGATAAAAGTTGGGTACGATATGCTATAGGTACATCATATTGTACTTAAAAGTTAACCATGATATGGTGTACTTATATCATATAGGGGTTGAGAGTTATGGATGATATGATATAATATGACAGATCCTTCCTAAACTGAATTGATATTTACCCCATCTCAAAGAAATATGAGCAGGCACCGACCGAATAACCCGCTCTTTTATACAACATTCACCTTTAGTTAGGTAATCTTTATATACTTACATCGCAGGGCCGCACATGCCCCGATGTGCATCCGATAAACAGACCATAGCCAAATTTCCTTCTTTCACATCTAAAACACACCCTTCTTCACTATAGGACAGGCTTTCCTATATATATAATGTTCAACGCCAATATGTACAATGGCAGCCAGAAAGTCCATTTTTACCGGGTGGTGCCATGCCTAAGGGCCAATGGACGCCCCCGGATGCCGGAGAGGATGCCCCGGCTGAAGTGAAAGACATCCTTGCCAGAGTCTATTCTGATTACCGTGATGAGCATCCCGCTGAAGATCCCGCCGTCAAAGCTAAGGGTGCGCAGATCGCATGGGGCGCCGTCAAGAATGCAGGCTGGGAAAAGGACGCTGATGGTAAGTGGGTAAAGAAATCCGCCAAAGAGTCCACCGTTTTCGATTCCCCATTCTCACACTTCCGGCTGATCGAGGCCGGCAAGAAAGGCGAGCTCCTCATCGATGTTCATATCATCGGTCCTGGGTGGGGGGCCTCAGGATACTATTCCGAGACCGTCCTGAAGAAAGCCTGCGAGAGTGGCGTGTACCCGGAGGGGATGCACATGCACATCGACCACCCCACCCGTTCCGCTGAGAAGGAACAACCCGCCCGGACCATCAAGGGAGAATCACCACTTGCAGCGGTCCTCACGGAGGCCGGGCATTACGACCCGAAAGGATGGGACGGCCCCGGGGTGTATGCCAAGGCCCGCGTGATGCCTCAATTCATCGAGGATATCAAGGCGATGGACGGCCATATCGGGATCTCCCACTATGTCAGCGGGAAGTCCGAGGTCGGTGAGGCTGAGGGCAAGAAAGGCCCCATCATTACGGAACTGATTGCGGATTCCCTGAACACCGTTGACTTTGTCACGGTGCCTGGAGCCGGTGGGCATTATCGCACGCTGTTTTCGGAGATGAAGGTCGGACGGACAGACCCGATTGGAAACATGAACAAAAAGAAGGAAGGAAACATGGGAACTGACAATCAGGAATCACTGACACTCTCGGAGGTTCGCACGAACCACCCGGAGATTTTCGAGGAGATGAAAAGAACTCTCTCGGAAGAGCTCAAGATTGAGTCCGTCACCAAGGACCAGACCAAGAAACTGATCGAAGCAGCGGATAAGATCAAGGCTCTGGAACAGAAGGTCGCAGAGCAGGGCGCGAAACTCGCAGAGGTGAAGGCCCGCGAGTA
>Ga0315289_10001419_pt1 | contig 37292 bp, 43 predicted proteins | sample YL17G11_40_MG_FD_203452 | JGI IMG/M metagenome (GOLD analysis project Ga0315289, IMG submission 203452) | Sediment microbial communities from Yellowstone Lake, YNP, Wyoming, USA - YL17G11_40 | ecosystem: Environmental > Aquatic > Freshwater > Lake > Sediment | place: USA: Wyoming | collected...
AGAATTCCTGTTCCGCCGGCCATACCTGAGGCGGTCTGGATCAACAAGCCGAAACCGGTGCCTGTAAGCGAGGAGGCGGTACACTAAATTCGGACTCGAGGTGTCCCAAAGTCATTGACAGATTCCGTTATCTCGCCTGTTGCTTCATCTCTCTCAAAGTCGAGCTCACCATCTTGCAACAATTGCATCGCCTTTCCGTTGCCGACTCGCCATCGGCCATCAGAGGCATCAGGTAGTTTCGGGTACGCTTCAATGCCAAACGGCGTAGGAATGGGGTAGTACATACTGGGACGGTCCTCTTTGCGCACACCTTGCTGTCCCCATTGGCGAAGAAGCTCCCTTCTGTAGGGACCCTTCTCGTCCTGGTAGTTGCCGGCCTGGACTACCTTCTCGACAGGCTTCAGCTTCACGCCTGCCAATGCTTTTGCCACGGCTTCTATGTGCTCATGCGCGATTTGAATATTCGTCACTGTGCCCCCTTTCCCCGCTCTACTTAACCACACTAGAGGAGCTAGATAGTTCTCAGGTCCGAATATGTACTCCACGAGAGCTCGAAGCCGAAATTGCTCGTTCTCATCTATATGCACAAACAAAACTCCGCTGGAACTAAGCATTTGCTTTGTCAGATTGAACCGATTCTCCATCATTGTCAACCAACTGGAGTGGCGGAACTGGTCGCGGTAGATGAACTCGTCGTTGCCCGTGTTATACGGCGGATCAATGTAAATGCACTTTACTCGCTCCCGAAACTTTGGCAGCATGGTATTCAGTGCCTGGTAGTTTTCGCTCTTGATGAGCCGGCCGTCCAGCGATTGGTCGAGATTGTCGAACAGGCCGAGGATTTCCAGTTCTACGTCCTTGAAATGCTTGGTGTCGATGGGCAGGTATTGGAAAGCCTTGGCGAGGCGTTTGCCTTTACCGTTCTTTTCCAGCACGGCGGTTTTCTTGAAGGAGTCGTCAGCGATGCCCAACTGCTGCCATTCCTCGATCTGCGCCTTGAAGTTTTTATGCGCGAGCAGTTTTTCCACCAGCCCGATGTCTTTCTCGGCGATGCGGTCCAGCGTGATGATGTAGTTGGAATTGAGCACGAACTTAGGCTTGTTCCATATTTTGACCAACTCGTTCTCAAACTGGCTGATGAAGGCAATGATTTTGAAGGCGACGTCTTTCAGGGTCTGTAGTTGTTTAATGCGTGCCTCGGTCCAATCACTCACCCCGGAGAACACGTACTGGTACAGCCAGAGGTTGAACTGCTCCTCCAGAAACGCTTTGGCGTCCTTGTTGATGAAGTAGTCCACCTCGCTCTGTTTCTCGAAGACGCGGAAGGCGCGCTCCAGCATGTCCTCGTTAATGGCGACGCCTTGTCTGCGTAAGGTGCGCAGGATGTCGTCCACCTTGGTTATGCGTCCACGCTCGGAATAGGCGACCTCAAACACCAGCGCGTCTTTCCGCTTCTCCTTGAAGGAATAGACAAGGTTGCGCTTTTCGTTGGCCTTCTTGTGCTCCAGCGTGGAGGCATCGAGGTGGAATTTCGTGCCATCCACCTCCACCTCCATGCTTTTGAAAAGGCGGTCGGTCTTGACGTAGTAGAGCATGTGGGTCTTCCAGAACAGCATCACGTCCTTGTCGTCGGTGTAGACCTTCTCGTACACGTTCTGGTGCAGCGGGGTATAGCGGAAGTAGATCGAGCCGCTCTCGCTGAAATACCGGTGGAAGAAGTCGTACAGCTTCTCGAAAAGCTCGTCGCGGAAGGCAGGGAACGGCTTGAGTGCCTCGTTGATGTCCTGCTGGAGCCTCGGAAACACGCCTCTCTCGTAGTAACGGGCTTTGATGCGCATTAGGTTGATGTACCCTGATTCGCCCTCCACCTTCGCCCCAACGAAGACATCTCGCAGGGCGTTGAAGAATTTCTGTTCTCGGGTCATTCCTAACCTCTCATATCAGCTGGGGATCAGTTTATTGGGACTCCAAAGACAAGTGCGTGGGTTAAACGGGCGCCTAACCCAGATGTGCCGCTCAACGGCCGAGCTCAGCCGCGCGCTTTAGTGCGTCGGCTACAGCGACTTGTTCGCCTCCTGATCTTCTTCTGCAGTTCAGCCATCTCAATAGTCGGTGCTTCTTTTTCTGTCTCTTTGACCTCCCGAAGGCAACGAAGATCCTCGTAATCCTCGATTTCCTCTTGCAGTTTGAGAAATTCCTCGTAGGGAATAACGGCATACTCCTTCTTCCCGTTCTTCTTGATGATCTGAGCATGCAATGCAATCATGGACATGAACCTCCATTCATCGGTACGCTTCACGCCGATGCCGAATTCGATAGATGATGATCGTTTCCCCTTCAATCTCAAACAAAACCCGGTAGTCTCCAACACGTAGGCGATACTCAGGGGTGAAATCTGTGAGCCGCTTGACGTCCACGTCCCCTTTCAAATCCTCGCTCATCTCCTCTATGCCTGCAAGGATCCGGCCCTGAATGCGGGGTGAAAAACCTTCAATGTCTCTCACCGCTTTCGGTTTGAATTCCACATCATATTTCATCGCCTACTCAGACTCTTGATCCGCCCTCTTCAATAATAGTACTGTACCGCGACCGCATCTGCTCGGTAGAAAGCTCTGCCGAGGTCCGCGCCACGGGATTATCTCCGTATTTCTGGCCGGTCATCTCTATTACTGCAAAGAACTCGGAAGCTACTCGGAAGTCGATCTCTTCCGAGTCGATTTCCGCATACGGCTGCTCGTCACGGATCATCTCGTCCCTTAGCTTTTCCAATCAGAATCTTGATCGTATCCACACCTAAGATGGTTTTGGGGCCGAAGAGGCTGATCGCGCATTTTACAGCAAACCATTATAGTGCTTTTCCTCGGCAAAACAAGCAGTTCCTGACTCAGGAAGCAGTTATTTGGTTTCCATCCACGGCCGGGGGCGGGTTTGCTCGGCGCAGATCTTGTGCCGGGCGAAGTGACGCTGGCGGAGGTTCGGGGGCAGACAAACCCCATGGGGATGCAGCGCCCGGCCACACTACCCCTTGTTCACTGGAGGCTGAGGCCCGTGCTCCTTCCAGAGCTGAGCGAAGGGGCCTTCCTCTACGCGTCGGCGGAAGTAGGCGACCAGTTCCTTGCGGCTCAGGTCTTTAGTCTCCTCATAGATCTTTTCCTGAATCCGCCGCTTCATCTCCATGCAGTCAAATGACTTTTTCTTCTTCATCGTCTCCCTCCAAGGTTTTGGCGGCTAAGCTCACTCGCGGCCTTTGGCGCGTCGGCTGGAGCGCTTTGTTGGCCCTACAGATCTCTGCGCTACTTCAACCAGGGAGCGAAGCGCGTCATTCACAGCCTCCTCAGTGGGAAACGCTTTTGCCACATCGGGACTCAACATGACCAAATTGGTTCCTGCCCGGTAGGCCTCCAAATACTTGCCTCGAACGCCGACTCCGAGGTCCTCACGCCTGTACTCCGGGCGCATTTCGTCAGACTTAACCTTTCTCATATATTCTCCTCAGCTTGTCGGCTGGAGCACTCTATTGAAGCTATTCGAGCCCCAAGTGCTTGCGTATGTGCCGTGCGAGTATGTTGTCAAGTTCCGAATGTCTCGGCACAGGTTGTTTAAGACCGTTTCTCGGGTTAAGGTAGATGTCGTGCCGCGCACCAGGGCGCAATAGAATGCATCCAGCCTTTTGGAGTTCCTTGATGAACTCCTTTCTTTTCATAGGGCGATCGCTTTTTCTCGATAATTTTCCGGGACGTCTTCCATGATCATCATCTGATATGCATCCCTCAGATTTTCCTCAAGTTCTTTTAGGGTCTTTCCTTGAGTCATAATTTCCGGATGCTCCTTCAACTTGCCCAACCAAAACTTCCCGCTTTTCCAATAGATCATTTTCATTTCAGTTTTCATGGATTCCTCCGTTCGTCGGTGCTGCTATGCCTTTACTTATATCTTGAAATAAACGCCTACCATCTATTGCGGCAGCGATGATAATAGTCTGATCTTCGAGCAGACCAAGCGATAACTATAACCAAGCTACTCTCTTATCCTTTCATTCCCAAGTTCTGGCACCACTCTGCCGGCGAAAGGAAAGTCCTTGATGGTCCCAGTAGCCTCAAGGACCTTCTTGACCACTGCCTCTGCATAGGAGGTCGAATCCCGGCTTATGTACCCGGCTATCGATTCAGGTCCTCGATTGCCTCCGGGGGAAGCCGGGGTCAGAGGGGGAAGCCGGGGTCAGGCATAAGTAAATTAAGTATGCGACCGCTGATTTCGGTCTCCGAGCCTGTTTTCGTTCGACCTTTTCCATCGGGCCATTCATTGGAGCAGGAGCCATTTCGCGCATTCTGGAGCGATGCGTAGGTGCGGACTTCGCTCTCCAGCCGGTCGCCGAGCTCGTCCATGGCCACATCCAGCTCAAGTCGCATAGCAACCAAACTCAGCCGCGGCTATCAGTCGTCCGGTGAAGTGATTCGTTAGGCCTGTTTTCCTCGCCTCTTGTTTCCTACCACATCAAGCAACGCCTCTGGGTGGGTAGCCGCAACCCTTAATAAAACTCGAGCAGCTCCTTCCGGTTTCCGCCGCCCTTGTTCCCAGTTGCGGAGGGTCGCGACACTTATCCCCATGAGAATAGCAAACTTGTCCTGTGATAGGCCGTATTGTTCCCTTATCTTCCGTACCTCGGATTCAGGAAAATCAAAGGTTCGCAAAGGCTTCATTGTGCCTTTCATAATCGCGCCGCCTTGCTTCACGCTTTCGAGTAGTTCTTCAAATAGTTCCTTCTTCATCGATATTCTCCTTCGACCTCCTTTTTCAGTTGTCTTATTTGTTCCCGTGTCAGATCATTTCGTTCGCTCTTTAGATAGACAAATAGGAGCAGAAGGATGTCCTGCGACACAAACCAATAATAAATGACCCTAATGCCACCACGCCTTCCATGTCCGCCTGCAGGCCAACGGAGCTTTCTTAATCCGCCGCTCCCCCGGACAACTTTGCCGGAGTCCGGCCTGTTGATGAGCTGAATCTGCAAGAGCCGATATTCTTCATCAGAAAGAGTTGTCTCAATTCGTCGTGTGAATATCGGGGTCTCAATAAGGACCATAATTTATTATAAGTCAACGGCGTAGTTTCGGCAAATGAAATTCGGGACGATTCAACAACGGGACGATTCAACAAGAAGTATCTCTGGGGCTAACAGGTGTATCGCTATTCCCTGGCCAAACAAGCAGTTTCCGCCTCAGGAGCCCCTCATTTTTGTGCTACCCCGAACGGGGCCGGTGTTTTCGGCGCAGTCCGGTCCGCCTCATTCCTGCCATGTCCGGATACGCCGTCCCATTTCCTCTCTCGAAATGGTTTTACCCTCACGGAGTCGTCAAGACCGCGTCCGATCATTTGTTCAAACGCAAGCTCCCGCATAATCTCTTCATAGGTCGCATCATCAGGTTGCGCCTGAATCACCTCGGTCATTTTTTCTTTCACGCTTGGCATACCACCTCTACTATCTACCGGCATAACGAAGGGGTCAGCGTTGCTCCTCCGAGCGCCGCCCGCCGGACCGACTTGTCAAGCGCCGGGTTGAACGAGTGAGATCAAGGAGTGATCTCAGCGCATCATTCACGGCAGCCGAGTCACCGAAAGCCTTGGCTACGTCCGGTTCCAAGACGACAACGTTAGCTCCTTCCTTCAATAGTTGCTTGAAATACTTCCCGCGCACAGCCTTGGAATAGTCAAGCTCGTATTCCGGGCGTAATTCATCACCTATCCTTTTCATCAAAAGATACCCTGTGCTTCTTAAGGTTCCGTTTTGCTTTTTCCCGATTCCATTCGAACCGCATCATGTCACTTTACATCCGCCTCAGGTTTAGCGCTTGCATTATGCCGGTTTCCTCTGCTTTTCCGATCTTCTCCCCTGAGAGCCTCAGGACTTTGGCTCAAAAGCGAAGCATCTGAAATCTTTTTCTCCCTCCTGATCCGCTCGCGTCAGCGTGCAAAGAATCTCTTCTCTTGGATCATCGTCTTTCCGGCAGGCTACACACAAGCTCGGTTTAGCGATCAGATCGGGATTGATTTCGGTCCCGTCATCACGGAAGAAGCCTGACTCGGATTCTCCTTTCATTCCGCTCCCCTTTTTCTTCTGTGAGTCGAACGACCTAAGTCAGGCGCGCAGTATTGCCGCGTCCGCTGGAATAATTGGAATCAGGATGCCTTCTTGAGTCGTTCTGCCACCCAAACCTTGATGATGGACTGCCGAGGCACCCCGAGGCGTTTGGCTTCCTTGTCCAATTGGTGGATCATCCATAAAGGGAAATCCACGTTTACTCTTTTCTGCTCCTGCTGGGGCCTTCGAGCTTTCGAAACCTCAAGGTATTGCGAAATGTCCTCACCTTCAGCAAATTTCTTGTCGAATTCCTTAGCCTTCATATATATCAACCTCCTCCTCCCCGAACTATCCGAACGAAATTATCCTTACTCTTTCGTATATCGCCTGTTAGATAGCCCTTTCACCGTGCCGCCTCGGTCTCGATCGCGCGAAGTGCGCGAGTCTGCTGCCAGCCGGGGGTTAGGCGGGCCTACGAGACTCGAAGCGCGCTATCCCCTCCAATGAGTGCCAGGACACCGAGGAGGACAAACAACCCGGCAGCGATCCAGCGCAGCACCTTCATGTTGACTCGGCGGGCCAGCGCTTCGCCCATCCAGACCGCCGGAACGTTCGCGATCATCATGCCCAGCGTCGTTCCGAGAACCACCGCGACCAGGGAGTCGTAGCGGGCCGCGAGCGCTATCGTGGCGAGTTGGGTTTTATCGCCCATCTCCACGAGGAAGAAGGCAATGCAAGAGGTGAGAAATACGCCGGCGCCCCTGAGCTTCTGGTCCTCCTTCAATTCGTCGGGCTTGAGCGCCCACGCACCAAAGGCGAAGAACGATAGGGCGATTATCCATTTTAGAGTCCGGGGGGACACAAGGCTCGCAAGCCAGGTTCCCACATAGCCTGCAAGGAAGTGATTGGCGAGAGTGGCGAGGAGAATGCCTAAGGCGATGGGCACCTTGCGCTTAAGCTTTGCCGCGAGCACAAAAGAAAGGAGTTGGGTTTTGTCGCCCATCTCGGCGAGCGCTACGATCGCGGTGGAGAAGAACAGAGCTTCCAATCGCATCCTCCTGTCGAGACAGATTACCGACGCAAGTCAAGGGGTGACCTTTCTCCTCCGAGCTTCAGTATCATATCACTTTTCTCTGCCGAGAGAAACAGTTCTGCTTGAGAGGTCTACACGTTTTTCCCTGGTCTACCAGGATCAAGGACGGGTTTGTTCGGCGCAGATCTTGTGGAGGGCGAAGTGGCGCTGGCGTAGATTCATAGGCAGGTAGATGAGGTGGGCGTGGAGAGCGGGCCAGAGCGCCTTTCTCTTCCAGATGGAGGAGAGGCTGTAGAACTCTTTCCAGGCCCATTTCCACCCCTCCCTAAGTCGCTCGGGCTCCATGAGCTGGGGCCGAAAGTGGGGCGCCAGGACCTCCTGGTTGGGCTCCAGCCACCATCTCTCCCGCAGCAGGCGTCCCTCCGCCTGGAGCCGGGCGTAGAGCGGGGTTCCGGGGTAGGGCGTTAAGATCGCGAACTGGGCCAAGAGGATCTTGTTGGCAATGGCGAACTCGACGGTACGCTCGAAGACCGAGGGATCGTCGAAGTCGAAGCCGAACATGAAGGCGGCATAGGCGATGATCCCATGGTCATGGAGCCTGCGGATGATCTCTTCGTAGCGCTCGGGATGGTTCTGGACCTTTCCCACGCCCTTCAATTCCGCGCTCAGCGATTCAAAGCCGATGAAGAGGGCCTTGCAGCCGCTCTTCTCCAAAATCCTCAGATTCTCCTCATCTTCCAGACCGGCCAGGGAGGCCTCCCCGATCCACCTCAATTTTAGCGGTGCGAGCTCAGAAAAGAGTCTCCGAAAATAGGGGACATTGCCGATGACATTATCGTCGGCAAAGAGCAGGCCAGGACGGCTCAGTTGCTCGATTTCGGCCACCACCGAGGCGATCTCCCGCATCCGGTAGCGGGAGCCGAAGACCGGATTGACGGTGCAGAAATCGCAGTGAAACGGGCAGCCCCGGGTGGTCTGCACCACATCCACCGGGGCATAACGGAGGCGATAGGGCTTGAAGATCTCCCGGCGGGGGATGGGAGACTGGCTGAGATCGATGAGGCCCTCCTGGCGGTAGGTCCTCTGCAGTCGGCCTGCCTCAAGATCCTCGAGGATTTGAGGCCAGATCCCCTCGGCCTCTCCGATCACCACGGCATCGGCATGAGCTGAGGCCTCCTCAGGGACGGTGGTGGGGTGGATGCCGCCCAAGACGACCCTGATTCCCCTTTCCCGGTAGGCATCTGCGATCTCATAGGCCCGATGGGCGGTCTTGGAGAGAACCGAGATGGCCACCAGGTCCACTTCCTTGAGGTCCTCGGGGATACGGATGGGCCGGATCTGATCGTCGGAGAAGGATACCTCAATCGAGGGCGGGGTGAGGGCGGCCAGGGTGGCCAGGGCCAGCGGGGTGAGGCGGGCGCTATCCTCGGCAGCAGGGGAGATGAACTCGATCTTCATGCCCCCTTCATATAATAAGGAGAGCTCGGGATCAACCCCTTTTTCGCGCAAAGGCGGCAGCCCGATCCCCTGAATGGCGCCTTCCCATTCCTCCAGATTAGACCGTCTGCCTCGCCTTCTTTTTCCTCTTCCGCAGGGCGAGGGGCAGGTCGGCTCCCTTTTTCCAATTGACTTGGGAGGAGGGAATGTGCTATGAGAATCTGATCTCTGATCTATTCAGATGGATCAGTTCACGGTTTTTTCGGCGGGCGATTGGAAGCATTCTTCATCCCTCAGGGGAGGACCCATGAACTACCTCCAGCAGATCCGTAATTACACGCTGAGCCAGGTGATCAGCGGCCTGGTCGGGGCTCTGGGCAATAGCTCCGATCAGAATCTGATCCGCATGACCTATTTGGCGGAAAAGGTGGCCCAGAAGGACTATTACAGGCGGCAGATACGGCGCATCCGGTCCCTCTTTGAGAGCCAGCATCCAGCCCTGACGGTGGCCAAAAGGATCATGCAGGAGACAAACCCGCTCCATCGCCGCAAGCTGGTGGAGTGTTTCATTATCAATCAGCTGCTGGTGGGCACGAACAAGAGGAAGGAGTTCTCTGAGTCCCCCGGTGGCTTTTATCCCCCGGGCCTCTTCGTCCTCTCCCCCACCATGCGCTGCAATCTCCACTGCTATGGCTGTTATTCGGGCGAGTATTCCCGGGAGCAAGACCTGCCCTATCCGCTGATGGATCGGGTCCTCAAGGAAGGCAAGGAGATGGGGATCTATTTCGTGGTGGTCTCAGGGGGAGAGCCGTTCCTGCACCCGAACCTGTTCGATCTCTTTGCCGCCCACAATGATGTGGCCTTCATGATCTATACCCATGGAGGCCTCTTGAACGAGAAGACCGTGGAACGCCTAACAGGCCTGGGGAATGTCCTTCCTTGCATCAGCATCGAGGGATTCGAGGAGGAGACCGATGCCCGGCGCGGCGCGGGGCACTATGCCAAGGTGGAACGGGCCATGGACCTTCTGCGGGAGGCCGGGATCCTCTTTGCCTTTTCCGCCACCCTAACCCGGCAGAATGCCGACCTGATCCTCTCCGATCGTTTCCTGGATCATTATATCGAAAAGGGGGTGAGCTTGGGCTGGTATTTCATCTACATGCCGATTGGGCGAGAGCCGAAGATGGAGCTCATGCCCACCCCGGAGCAGCGCAACCAGCTGCGGGAGAGGGTGAAATACTTTCGGGAGGCCAAACCCATCCTGTTGGGCGATTTCATGGGGGATGGGGCGGTGGTGGGAGGCTGCATCGCCGGGGGCCGGAAATACTTCCATATCAATTCTCAGGGAGATATCGAGCCCTGTGTCTTCTGCCACTATGCGGTGGACAATATCCGGGACAAATCCCTCAAGGAGGCCCTGAGTTCCCCCTTCTTTCGCTATATCCGGGGACAGATCCCGTATAATGAGAACCTTTACCGCCCCTGCATGTTGGTGGACAAGCCCGAGGTCTCACGATCGGCCATCCAGCTTCACCAGGCCCGGCCGACCCACCAGGGCGCGGAGGTGATGTTCGGCGACCTGGCCAGCGAGATCGACCAGTTCTCTTCCGCCTATGCCCGGATCTCGGACTCGATCTGGGAGGAGGAAAGGGAGAAGATCAAGGCCAAGGATCAGGCGGAGAAGATCTCGGCCACCATGGGGTGATCAAGCGCTGCCTTCCCGGGCGGCCGTCATTCGCTCCCTGAAGTGAAAAGGTTTATCTTCGCCTCATCCATGGCAAATCCGGCAGCTCGATGGAGGAGACGATGGGCCAAGACGCTTCTTAGCTTGTATAGTATATATATTGCTTGGGGAGGAGATCAACCTCCCCTGGACGGGTGTCTTCGCTGCAGGAGATAACCTTTTTTACGAGAAAGCGCGGACACCCTGTTTTTCTTCCCAGAGGTGCCTTAGATGATGAGAGTGCGGCTTATTTATCCGGATGGAGGCGACTTCCCGCTTCGTTATCGCAGCCGGATTGCCTCCCTGGGCTTGATTACCGTGGCCAGCCTCTTTCCCCCCGAGTGGGAGGTGAAATTCACCGATGAGAGATTGGAGCCGATCGATTTTGAGGAGGAGGCCGACCTGGTGGCGATCTCGGCCATGACCTTTCAAGCCTCCCGCGCCTATGCCATCGCAGATGCCTTCCGAACGCGGAAGGTGAAGGTGATCTTAGGAGGACCCCATCCCTCGGTGCTCCCTCAGGAGGCCGCAGCCCATGCGGATTCGGTGGTGGTGGGAGAGGCGGAAGGCGTCTTTCCTCAACTCCTGAAAGACCTTCGGGACGGGGGCCTGGAGCCCGTCTACCGCTGTGGGGAGAAGGTGGAGCTGTCCCACCTCGCCTTCCCCCGACGAGACCTCCTCCGGGGTAAGGGATACCTGCCGGTGGATTTGATCCAGGCGGCGCGAGGGTGTCCGGTGAATTGTGAGTTTTGCTCCGTGCCGGCTACCTTCGGCCGTTCGTATCGCGTCCGTCCGCTCCCCGAGGTCCTCTCCGAGATCGCGGAGTTGAGCTCCTCCCTCTTCTTCGTCGACGATAACCTCCTGATCAAGAAGTCCTATACCGAGAAGCTCCTGCAGGCCCTCATTCCCCTCAACAAGAAATGGGTCTGCTTGGGCTCCCTGCGCATCGCTGACGATTCCGATCTATTAGGGCTGATGGCTAAAAGCGGCTGCTGGCTGATGTATGTGGACATGGGCCCCTGGCTTTCCGCGGACCTCAGTGAGAGAAACAAGGGGCTCCACCAGAGGGAGCGGTGCTTTGACCACCTCAAGAAGATCCACGATGCGGGGATCGAGGTGATCGGTTCCTTTGCCTTTGGCTTCGATCACGATGATCCGGGGGTCTTCGAGCGGACGGTGAGGTTTGCCCAGGAGGCCGGGTTGGATGAGGTGGAATTCCTGATCTTGACCCCCTATCCCAAGACCCGCCTTTTCGAGAGATTGGAGGAGGAGGGGAGGATCTTCGAGCGGGATTGGAGCAAGTACAATACCATGCATGTGGTTTTCAGACCCAGATCCATGTCCGTGGACCAACTCCGGGACGGATATCGGCAAGCCTGGAGAGAATTTTATTCCCACCGGAAAGCGGGGTATGTCCCGCGGATCAGCGAGCTTTCCCTGCAACCCCGGATCTGACAGTAACTTATGCGGGTAATGCTGGTTTCCCCCAATCAGGAGTTCCTTCCCGATCCGGTATCCCCCATTGGGCTTTCTTACCTGGCGGCGGCCTTGAGGGAGGCGGGCCATGAGGTTGCCCTTTTGGACCTCTGCTTTTCCCCTGACCTCGAGTCCTCCATCCAGGAAGGCCTCCGCGCCTTCCCCCCCGAGATCATCGGCCTCTCCATCCGCAATGTGGACAACACCGCCTACCCCTTCACCGTCTCCTACATCGAACCTCTGCGGAGGGTGGTGGATTTGCTGCGTCGCTTCTCACCCGCCCCCATCCTGGTGGGAGGATCGGGCTTCACCATCATGCCCGAGGAGCTCCTCGGGCTGCTCGATTTGGAGATGGGCATCGTGGGGGAAGGAGAGGGGTCCATGGTCCGGTTCCTGGCGCAGGGGGCGACAGATGGGGTGCCGGGGCTCATCTGCAGGAAGGGAGACCAATTCCAGATCACCCCTCCCTCCCCTTTGCTCAATATCGATGCCTTGCCCCTGCCCGCCCGGGACCTGTTGGATGTGGCCACCTATCTCCGCGAGGGCGGGGTCTGCAATATTCAGTCGAAGCGGGGCTGTGTCTTCCAGTGCATCTATTGCACCTACCCCCTGATCAATGGTGGGAGGGTGCGCCTGCGAGATCCGGAGAAGGTGGTGGCGGAGATGGAAGGGCTACAGAGGGATTATGGCATCGGCCACTTCTTCTTCGTGGATGATGTCTTCAATTACCCCCCCCAGCATGCCCAGGCGATCTGCGAGCAGATCATTGCTCGGGGTCTCCGAATCAGCTGGACCTGTTATGCCCATCCCGGCTACCTGAGCCCTCCCCTGGTGGAGCTGATGGCCCGGGCCGGCTGCAAGAACCTCGAGTTCGGGACCGACTCCGGCTCCCCTCTGGTCCTCTCCGCCCTGAAGAAGAACTTCGGGCCCCAGCAGATCCGGGAGGCCTCCTCCTCCTGCCATCGGTTGGGGATTCAATTCTGCCACAGCCTGATTTTGGGAGGCCCGGGAGAGGATCGCGCCACCCTCCAGGAGACCTTTGAACTGATGGAGGAGGTGGATCCCACCGCGGTGATCGCCATGATCGGGGTGCGGGTTTATCCCCATACGGCGTTGGCCCAGGCCCTGGTGAGAGAGGGACTCTTCCACCCCGCGGAGATTGCCCATCCTCCCAGGTTCTACCTCTCCCCCGCCCTGGGGGACGAAGTGATTGATCTGGTGGTGGCCCACGCGGGCAGGTGCCGCAGTTGGATCGTCCCGGGCTGCCATATCAATTACTCGGTGAGACTGCAGCAGTTCTGCCGGAGAGGGAAGCTGGGGCCCATCTGGGGCTATATGCGCAACCTGAGGGGCAGGGGCCGGGGTGTTGGCTCCGCAGGAGGAGAGAGGAGGAAGGTTGGAGAAGGTTGAGTTGCTTGCGGTCTCGGAGGCAATGCCGAAGGGGAGATCCTCAATTGTCTGGGAGGTGGAGTCCAGGACGCCCTTCAAGAGGGCCTGGTATCATTATCCCCTGAATGCCTTCCTGTTTCATGCCCTGCGGCTTACCCTCCGCCTCTTCTCCCGTGAGGCCATCTCGAAGGTTCGAATCCCCTTTGCCGACCTCTATTTCCTCTTCGCCCGATTGGACCGCGAGGCCGTGATCTCCAATATCCACCATATACTGGGGGAGGGGACCTCCCGGGAAGAGGCGGCCCGATTGGCCAAGCAGACCTTCCGCCGGTATGCGCAATATCTGATCGATCTGATCTGCACCTCCCGCATGGACGAGGGAGCGTTGCGGGGCCTGATCTCCGGCGTGTCCAATGAGCAGGTGATCACCCAAGCCCTGCAAGAAGGCCAGGGAGCCATCCTCCTCACCGCCCACCTGGGAAACTGGGAATTGGGGGGGATGATCCTCAAGGCCCTTCACCTCCCGGTGAACATCGTCTATTTTCCGGATCGCATCTGGGGGGTGGAGAAATCCCGCCGACGTTACCGCGAGCGGAAGGGGGTGGGGCAGCTCTCCATCAGCGGGACTCCTTTCTCCCTGGTCTCCATGATGAAGGCCCTTCGGCGCAACGAGATCGTTTGCCTCCAGGGAGACAGAAATTATGGGAGGAGGGGGGTGAAGGTGGAATTCTTCGGCTCCCCGGTCTCCTTCCCCCCGGGCCCGGTCATCCTGGCCATGGCCAGCAAGGCCCCGCTGATCCCCATCTTCATCCTCCAGGAGAAGAAGGGCTATCGCTTCCTGGTGGAGGATCCCGTGCCCATGCAGGAGACGGGGAATCGCGAGGAGGATATGCGGGAGAATCTGACGCGGGTGACATCTGTCCTGGAGGGATATCTGCGAAGGTATCCCGATCAGTGGTTTAATTATGTGTCCTACTGGAAAAACGGGACGGCGGTGAGGGGCGAGGCGGGATCAGGTGACCATGGATAGCTCCTACGATGTGATCATTATCGGCTCCGGGATCGGCGGCCTCACCGCAGGGAATTACCTGGCTCAGGCGGGCTACTCCACCCTGATCATTGAGCAGAACCCCCGTCCGGGGGGATGCGCCACCTCCTTTGCCCGGGGGGGATTTCGGTTCGACGCGGGCGTCCACTGGATCGCCCAGTGTGGCGAGGGGGGGATCATCCATCAGATTTTGAGGGATCTGGGCCTGGAGAGCCATATCCTGGTGAAAGAGGCGGCCTCGCCCCTGACCTTCTATCGATATACGGGAAACAGCATGGGTGCCTCCTCCGGCTGGAGCATGGACGCGGAGGAGCAGCACAAGCTCCCCCAGAAGACCCCGACCAAGAACCTTTTTTTGGCCGGCCACTGGACCTTTAATCCCGGCGGACCTCCTCGAATTCTTCAAGAAGGTGGACTGCTCCCGCACCTTCTGTGAGGAGTGCCGCTACTGCGATGAGATTGCCGATCGGGCGATCAGTGTGAAGAGCGAGGAATTGAAGGCCCAGGTGGCGAAGTACGATGCCTTCCTGGAGGACCTAGTGAGCGGGGCCGTCTTTGCCAAGGAGCAGGAATATCGGGAGGATCAGGGGCTGGTCTGGGAAGGGGAGGCCAGGGGTTTGCACCAGGATCTGCTGGAGGCTGTCCCCGCCCTACTCAAGAAGATTGCCCAGAAGAAGACCTCTGCCGGGGCAGAGAAGAGCGCCCGGGAGAGGAGGTCGAACCGCATCTCCAAGGAGGATGTCTTGAAGGGCTGGCTGACCGAGACCCCCAGCGTCTTCCTTCCCCAGGTCAAGGAGCGGCTGAGGGAGCTGGGGGTGGAGGCCGATGCCACTCCTCCTCGCTAAAGAGATGAGCAGGTTCCTTTTCCCATTCACCTGTCAAGGGGGCTAAGATGAAGGTTCTCTTAATCGATCCACCTCATGCTATCTTCAAGTATTTCCGGGGGCGTATGCCTTTTCCCGGATTGGTGGCCCTGTCGGCCTATCTGGAGAAGGATTTCGAGGTGGCAGTCTGCGATGGGACGGTCCTCGATCATCCCTGGGAAGACCTGGAAGAGACCGTCCGTGCCTACCATCCGGATGTGGTAGGGATTGGATCCAGCTCCACCTCTTTCGTCTATGACGCGATGAACACCGCCTATCTGGTGAAGACGATCGATCCCAAGATCATCACTGTGGGCGGGGGCGCTCACTTCTCCGCCCTGCCGGAGGAGAGCCTCCAGGAATGCCCCTCCCTCGATTATATCGTGGTCGGGGAGGGCGAGGTGTCCATGCACGAGTTGCTTCGGACCCTGGAGTCGCGAGGTGATGCCATGGAGGTTAAGGGTCTGGCCTTTCGCAGGGATGGGCAGATCGTGAAGACTCCGCAGAGGCCCCTCCTCCCCAATGTCGATGAGCTGCCGCTTCCCGCCTACCACCTCTTCCCCATGGATCGCTATTTCATGCCCTCCCTGGGGATGGATACCCATCGCTCGATCGTCCTCACCACCGCTCGGGGCTGCGAGGGGGAATGCACCTTCTGTTCGGAGGCGGCGTTGTGGCGAAATACCTGGCGGCCCCGCTCGGCCAAGCTGGTGGTGGATGAGATGGAGCTTCTGTATCGGAAATTCGGCAAGATCTCCTTCATGTTCGGGGATGACATCTTCAACGGCACGCGCCAGCGTCTGCTGGAATTCGCCGAGGAATTGGAGTCAAGGAAGCTTCCCATCCACTTCTGGTTTCAGACCCGGGTGGATGCCATCCTGCGGGACGCCGACCTGCTCCCCCGCCTCAAGAAGTTGGGCCTCTATATGTTGTCCATGGGGGTCGAGACACCCAGCCAGAAGGTCCTGGATAACTATAACAAGAAGCAAACCCCTGAAATGGCGCGGCAGGCGATGGAGGTCATCAAGAAAAACGGACTCCTCTTTATTGCCAACGTCATGTGGGGGGACTGGGAGGATACGGAGGAGACTTTAAAGGAGACGCTGAAATTCGCCGCGCCCTATAGCGCCCATTTTGCCATCCAGCTTACCACCCCCCTTCCTGGGACGGAATATGCACGTCAGGCCGAGGCGGAGGGCCGCATCCAGGAGAGGGATTATTCCAAGTATGACATGCTCAACCCGATCATGCCCACCAGGACCCTTTCGCTGGAGCAAGTCGGCACCCTTCATCCCCGGGCGATACAGAGGTTCTACTCCCGGCCCCAGGTGTTTTGGGATGCCTTCTTCTCCCCGAATCCATTCCTGCGTCGCAACAATCAGTTCTTCTTGAAGCTCGCCTGGGAGACCATCACCCGCCAGAAATGGGAGCAGAAGAACTATATGCCCTTTGAGGCCTTCATGAGCCAGAAGCTGGGTCGGCCATTTCAGCTGGTTCACGGCCCGAGAGGGCAGAATAGTTGAGGCCCGTGCGAATTCTCCTGATCTGTCCTGAAGGAAGGCATACCGCGGTGGGGCGGAAATTCAAATTTCCCTTCCCCACCGCCTGCCTTCCGGTCCTCGCGGGAATGGTGCCTCCGGAGTTCGAGGTTCATCTCGTGGATGAGATCGTGGAGGATATCGATTTCAATGAGGAACCGGATCTGGTGGGAATCACCCTGATGACCCCCATGGCCTTGCGGGCCTATGAGATCGCGGGGCGATTTCGGCAGAGGGGTAGCAAGGTAGTGTTGGGCGGGATCCACCCCACCGCCGTTCCGGAGGAGGCAGCCCAGCATGCCGATTCCGTGGTGGTGGGGGAGGCGGAGGGTAATTGGCCTCGGTTGCTCCGGGATTTTGCGGAGGGGAGGCTCCAGCCCATCTATCGAAATCCGGAATTTCCCTCCCTGGAAGGCGTCCCCCCGCCCCGCTGGGATCTGATGAAGAAGGAGAAGTACTTCCCCATCACCATCCTGGAGACGACCCGAGGCTGCCCGCTGGATTGCGATTTCTGTGCCGTCACCTCCTTCTACGGGGGGGGAGTTTCGCGTCCGCCCCCTGGACGAGGTGGAGAGGGACGTGCGGGCAGTGGCGGAGCAGCCGGCGGTGGCTGGGCTGCGGCGCCTCACGACCCCTTACCCCCAGGGCATGATCTTCTTCGCCGACAGCAACCTCATCGGAGAGAAGGGCCACGCGATCAAGCTGCTCCAGATGTTGGGGAAATACCGGGTCCCCTGGATGAGCTACTCCACCATCGCCATCGCCAAGGACCAGGAGCTGCTCGATCTTTGCCAATCCTCCAACTGTGTTGGCCTGGCGATCGGCTTCGAGTCCCTCTCCCAGGGGAACCTGAATCGGATGGGCAAAGGCTTCAACCGGGCCACCGATTATGAAGAGGCGATCAAGAGGATTCAGGGCCGCGGAATCGGGATCGTGGCCAGCTTCATCCTCGGCCTGGATGGAGATGACCTCTCGGTCTTCGAAAGGACTTATGAATTCATCCGCCGGAGCGGGATCGATGCCTCCTACTTCCTCATCTCCACCCCCCTCCCCGCGACCCGACTGCGGCGGAAGCTGTTGGAAGAGGGACGCATCTTCGACTTCGACTGGGACCGCTACGATTGCACCCATGTGGTCTTTAGGCCCAAGCGGATGTCCCCGGAGCAGCTGTTGGATGGAGTGCACTGGCTCTGGCGGGAGACTCTGAGCCATCGCTCCATCTGGGGCAGGCTCTTTCACCATTCTCCCCGCCGGGGGTTCTATTTAGGAATGAATTACGGCATGCGCATGTTAGATCGGAAAATTCATCCAGGAGGCCCCAGGCCTCCCTCCTCGACTCAAGGAGGGAGGATCTGACCAGGGCAAGGGAATATCTTTGAAAAGATTCGGAGTGAAGGCGACCTTCTTCATCGTGGGAAAGAAGGCAGCGGCCCGGAAGGACCTGGTCTACCGGATCCAGGAGGAGGGCCATCTGATCGGCAATCACACCTACAGCCACTTTTCCCACATGAGCTTCGAGGGGGTCTTCGGCCGCAGGAGGGTGATGGAGGAGATCGAACAGGGCGAGGCGGTGTTGAACGCCATCCTGGGGGAGAGGCCGAAGCTCTTCCGGCCTCCGCAGGGGTTCAAGAACCACCTGATCCTGGAGGCCTGTCGGGAGAAGGGGATTACCCTGGTGGGCTACACCCATCGCCCCCCTTATTATGCCAACGGCCATTCGACCTCGGCCTTGGCGGAGAAGCTGCTGCGAAATACCGAACCCGGCTCCATCGTCAACTTCCACGATGGGTGGAGGACGGGCACCGAGTGGAATTGCGAGGAGATGGCCCGGGCCCTCTCCAAGATCATCGAGGGACTGCGCGCCCAAGGTTACCGTTACCGGTTCGTCACCCTGGACGAGATGGTGGAAGAGGGGAAGGGGAAGGGATGAGACTCCAGATCCTCTCCCCTCGCTGGCCGGCCAAGAGCTTCTGGGGATCCATGTTCTTCCAATTCCCCATCCTCTCTCTGACCACCCTGGCTGCCCTGACCCCGCCCGAGTGGGAGGTCTCCATCTCGGACGAGAATGTAGAGGAGATCGGCTTCGACGCCCCCCCGGACCTGGTGGCCATCTCGGCCATGACCCCGCTGGCTCCCCGCGCCTACGAGCTGGCCGATCGATTCCGGGAGGTGGGCTCCCAGGTGGTCCTGGGGGGCTATCACCCCACCTATATGCCCCAGGAGGCCTTGCAGCATGCAGATGCGGTGGGGATCGGAGAGGCGGAGGGCTATTGGGGGAAGCTGCTTTCTGATGTTCAAGAGGGGAGGCTCCAGAAAGAGTATCGAGCCACCTCCCGTCCGGATCGCTGGGGATGGCCTTTCCCCCGCCGGGATCTGATCAAGGACAAGCCCTACTTCTTCACCAATACCCTGCAGACCACCCGCGGGTGTCCTTTCAACTGTGAGTTCTGCGCGGTGACGGCCTTCTATGGAAATACCTATCGGAGCCGGCCCCTGGACGAGGTGGAGGCGGAGATCCAAGCCCTGGAGGGGGCACTGAACTACCTGGTCTTCGTGGATGACAATATCGTGGGAAACAGAAATTACGCGCGGGATCTCTTCCAGAGGCTCATCCCCTATGGAAAGCGCTGGCTCAGCCATGCCACCCTCAACCTGGCCCGAGACCCCGAGCTCCTCGCCCTTTGTGCTCAATCCGGCTGCTGTGGTCTCTTCATCGGCTTCGAGTCCCTCTCGGAGGCCAACCTCAAAGAGATCGGCAAGAGCGTCAACAAGGTGGGGGAGTACGAGGAGGCGGTGAGGAGGCTTCACGATGTGGGCATCGGGATTGAAGGCTCCTTCGTGGTGGGTTATGATGAGGATCAGGCCTCCGTCTTTGATCGCCTCGTCGAGTTCGTGAAGAAGACCAAGCTCGATGGGGCCCACTTCTTTGTCCGCACCCCCTTTCCCGGGACGCGCCTCTACCGCAAATTGGAGGAGCAAGGGAGGATCTTCGACCGGGACTGGTCCAGATACGATCTCTCCCATGTGGTCTTCCATCCCCGGCAGATGTCCCCGGAAAGTCTGCAGGAAGGGTTATATCGGGCCTATCACGAGATCTATTCCTATCCCTCCATGATCCGGCGGCTCCTGTTGCCCCCGGGAAGGCGGGTACAGGTCTTCGGGCCGATGAACTGGGCGTTTCGCCGGGCCTGCCGGGACGGGGGTTATTTTTAGGGCCTTCGGCTCCCCATCCCGCTAAAAGAGAACGAGGAAGACAAAAGTCTATGAGCGACAACGCGAGGGGTGCCCGGCGCAGGGTGGTGATTACCGGGATCGGCGTGGTCTCGGCGCTGGGGAATACTACCGCTGCCTTCTGGAAGGGAATCCTCCAGGGGCGTTGCGGCATCGAGCGCCTGACCCTCTTTGAGGTCTCCGGGTATCGCAGCCAATTGGGGGCCCAGGTCAGGGACCTGGAGGCAGGAAGGTACCTGCCGGCCAAGAGCCTGAGGCGGATGTCCCGGTGCGACCAGATGGGATTCGTCGCCGCCCGGGAGGCCCTCCAGGATTCGGGGATCTCCTGGGAGAGGATGGATCGGGAGAGGTTCGGGATCATCGTCGGAGGGGGAGCCGGCGGGATCGGCACTGCAGAATCCTTTTATGAAGACTACTATCGGAAGGGCGCATCCTTCGCGCACCCGCTCCAGGTCTTTCCCACCCCTCCGAACATGGTCACGGACTGGATCTGTCTGGAATACGGCCTGAGGGGGCCGCGGTCCACGGTGGTCACCGCCTGTTCCTCCAGTGCCACCTCCATTGGCTATGCGGCGGACCTGATCCGTTATGGTCAGGCCGACTTCATGCTGGCAGGGGGAAGCGATGCCATGTGCCAGCTCACCTTCGCCGGCTTCAACTCGCTGCGGGCCCTGGATGAGGGCCCCTGCCGCCCTTTCGATGCGCAGCGGAAGGGCATCTCCCTGGGGGAGGGTGCGGCCTTATTGGTCCTGGAGGAGGCGGAGCATGCCCTGGCCCGTAAGGCCAGGATCTATGGGGAATTCGCAGGATATGGCATTAGCTGCGATGCCCATCACATGACCGCTCCTGATTCGAAGGGAGAAGGGGCGGTGCGGGCGATGGCCTCGGCCCTGGCGGATGCGGGCCTTTCTCCCGAGGCCGTGGATTATGTGAACGCCCACGGCACCGGCACCCAATACAACGATCTGGTCGAGACCCTGGCCATTAAGACGGTCTTCGGGGAACGGGCCTACCATCTGCCGGTCAGCTCGACCAAGTCCATGGTGGGACATTGCCTGGGGGCTGCGGGGGGCATTGAGGCGGCAGCGACGGCCCTGGCGATCCATTACCAGACTGCGCCCCCCACCATCCACTACGAGCATCGAGATCCCCAATGTGACCTCGACTATGTTCCCAACCAATCGAGGAGGCAAAAGATCAAGGTGGCGCTCTCTAACTCCTTCGCCTTTGGGGGGAACAATACGGCCCTTGTGATAAGAGAATTCCGCCCATCCCTAACTGACAAGGGGGAATAATGGCCGCTTCGGAGCCCAATCAGCGAAGGGTCGTCATCACCGGACTGGGAATCATCAGCTCCTTGGGATTGGGAAAGGAGGCCTTCTGGGAGTCCCTGCGACAGGGGAGGTCTGGGCTGCAGGAGATCTCCCACTTCGACCCCTCCTTGACGGGTTCCCGTTTGGGCGGGGAGGTGCGGGGTTTTGAGCCCAAGGACTTCCTGGCGGCCGCCAAGGTGCGGAGGCTGGATCGGGTGAGCCAGATGGCGGTGGCGGCTGCCCGCCTGGCCTTCGAAGACGCGCATTTTCGATGCTCCTTTGACGGAGCGGGCGAGGTGGGCGTCATCCTGGGAAGCGGCTTTTCCGGCCTGGTCAGCACCGAGGCCTTTTTTCGAGGTCTGCTGGATATGGGACCATCCGGGGCCAATCCCATGCTCTTTCCTAACACGGTCCCCAATGCGCCGGCCAGCCAGGTGGCCATCGAAATGGGATTCAAGGGCCCCAATGCCACCCTCTCCCACAAGGAGGTCTCCGGGGAGAATGCCATTGTCTTTGCCTGCGATCTGATCCGACACGGCAAGGCCGACCTCCTCCTGGGGGGAGCCGTGGATGAGCTAAGCCAGATCCTGCACTTCTCCTATTGGAAGATGGGGGCGCTGTCGCCGCATCGCCGGGGAGGAGAGGAGATCTGCTGCCCCTTCGACCTGCGGCGCAATGGGATCATCTTGGGAGAGGGGGCCGGGGTCGTGGTCTTGGAGGAGTTGTCCCATGCCCTTTCCCGAGGGGCCTCCATCTATGCGGAGGTGGCCGGGTGGGGAATGAGCGGGAGCCCGTGCCGGGTGAGCGATTACGAGGAGGAAGGAGAAGGATTGGCCAGGGCGATGGGTTTGGCCTTGAAGGCAGGAGGGCTCAAGGCAGGCGAGGTGCAATCGATCAACGCCTGCGCCAATTCCTCGCCGGGCTTGGACCTGATGGAGTCCCGGGCCATCAAGAGAATTCGGGGTGAGGAGTCCTCGGGGATTCCGGTCAGCGCCATCAAATCGATGTTGGGGGAATTCAATTCCTGTGGAGGCTTGAGGATAGTGGCCTCTGCCCTCTCCTTGGCTCATCAATGGATACCTCCCACCATTCATTATCAGGTGGCCGATCCAGCCTGCGATCTGGACTGGATTCCCAATGTCGGTCGGTCGGGCGATCTGGAGAATGTCTTGATTAATGGTTCCTCCAATGGGGGGAGCCACATCTCAATCCTGCTGCGAAGAGTCCAAGTCTGAGGCGGGGTGAGGGGAGGAAGGGGATGAAGGAAGGGCCGGGAGGACGGGGGATCCCCCTGCTGGCCCCCTCCTATGATGTCGTGGTCATCGGGGCCGGGATAGGCGGTCTCTCGTGCGCTGCGGTACTGGCGAAGGAGGGGATGCGGGTTTTGGTGGTGGAGCAGCACCGTCGCCCCGGTGGATATTGTACTTCTTTCCGACGAGACGGCTTCACCTTCGATGTGGCGATTAACTCCCTCTCCAGCTGCAACCGATCCGGCTGGATTGGTGACCTTCTGGCAGGCCTGGATCTCGACTCCGAGATCGAATTCATCCCCTTAGACCCCATCAAGGAACTCCTCTTTCCCGACCTTCACTTTTCCCTTCCCGCCCGATATGATGATTACTTGGCCCGACTGAGACGGGCCTTTCCCCTGGAGCGGAAGGGGATCGCGGAGGTCTTTGGCGCCCTGGAGAGGGTTTTCTCCGAGTTGAAGGCGATGCCGCTGCTCTTCGATTCCGACTCCCTGAAGGGCTTTGCCACCAGGTATCCCTACTTCACCCGGTACCGTTTGCTCACCCTGAGGCAGTTGCTGGACCAATATCTGCGCGACGAGCGCCTCAAGGGGCTGATTTCTGGCCAATGCATGTATATGGGGGTCTCCCCGGCCAGGGCCTCCGTGATCAGCATGGGGAGCATGCTCCTCGGTTATTTGCAGGACGGGTCCTTTCAGGCGAAGGGAGGAGTGCAGCGTCTGGCTGATGTCCTCTGCCGCGGCCTGCAGAGGTGGGGTGGTCATCTCCTCTTGTCGCGGCGGGTGAGGGAGATCTTGCTTCAGGACCACCGGGCCACCGGGGTGAGGCTGGAAGATGGGCAAGAGATCGGGGCCGGGGCTGTGGTCTCGGCGATCGATGCCCGTCAGACCTCTTTTCGTCTGTTGCCAGAGGACGGAGTGGGGTCGTCCCTCCGGCGAAGGATCGAGGCGATGACACCCTCTCTCTCCTATTTCATGGTCTTCTTGGGCCTCGATCTGCCCCTGGAGGAGATGGGCCTCTGCCATCATATCGATTATTTTTCCACCTTTGAGGTCGAGTCCATTTTTGCCGCCCAGACGGCCGGCGAATTGAGCGAAGAGGCCATCTCCATCGGGATGGTGATTCCCACCTTAGTCGATCCGCAGCTGGCGCCCCGCGGGAGGCATATCCTCACCCTCAGCCTCCTGGTTCCCTATCATTGGGGGGCGCATTGGACCAGCATCAAGAAGGAGGTGGCCGACTACCTGATCCGGGTTGCGGAGAAAGTGATCCCTGGCCTTTCCCGGCACATCCTGGTGCGGGAGATCTCCACCCCCCTGACCCTCGAACGGTACACGGCGAACTTCGAGGGTGCCGCCTATGGGTGGGAGCAGAGCCCGAATCAAGTGGGCCCACGGCGCCTCTCGCCCCGGACCCCCATCGAGAACCTCTTTCTGGCAGGTCATTGGACTTTTCCCGGTGGGGGGATCGCCTCGGTGACCGTTTCGGGAAGGATCGCCGCCCAGGAGGTGTTGAGGGCGAGGGGTTAGAACAAGGGCTGGGGAACGAAGCTCAAGGCCCCGGTTGCCAGGGGGCCCTCTCTGCTTTTCCTATTTCTTCTCGGAGGAAGGATCTTGGCCCGCCAGGTAGTCCAGGATGAGCTGGTCAAAGGTCTTTTCGGAAGAGAGGATATCCGCCGCAAAGGTTCGCTCTGACTCGACCCCGGTTACCGCCGCGAACTTTCCCGAATGCAGATCGAGGATCATCTTCCTGTGCTGCCTTTCCATGAGTTCGAGGATCTGGCGCTCGCTGAGCTTTTGCGGAGAGGGGGGGCCGTAATTGGTCTTGATGCGGGCGATGATGGCCCCTCCCTGATAAAGCAGGGTGAGGACATAGGGATTGTCCCCGGCCACGTCTTCGGTCTGGACATGGTAGACCTTTTTGTTATAACCTACATCGGTGTTGAATCCAGTGATCATAGGCCATTGATCCCCATCGTTCACAATGATATCGGATAGTAATATCATCCCCTTCCTCTTGCAAGGTTTTTTTTGGGCTTGAGGGCTGCTTTCAGGTATGGGCGCTCGCGTCGGCATCACCCGGTCACTTCTCTTCTATCACTATTTCCCCCTCTGGAGATCCTTCTTCCAGGGTGTGGGGGCAGAGGTCGTCCTGTCTCCCCCGACCCAGCGGGAGATCTTGGAGAGGGGCGTGCGGTTGGGGGTAGGAGACTTATGCCTGCCGATGAAGTTGCATCTGGGGCATGTGGAGGCCCTGAAGAGAAAGGTGGATTTCCTGTTCCTCCCGCGCCTGGTCAGCTTCTCCTCGGATACCTATTTGTGCCCCAAATTTCTGGGCCTGCCCGACTTTGTCAAGGCGGGCTTGGATAGCCTTCCTCCGCTGCTCGCCCCCTGTTTCAATGCCAAGGTCCTCGGAAAAGGGATCCGGGAAGGACTCCGGGAGGCGGGGGTAGCCCTGGGGGCCGAGGCCAGGACGATCAAGGCCGCCCTCGATGAGGCGCTCGAAGTCCAGGGGAGGTTCGAAGGGCTTCTGCGGAAGGGATGGCCCCCGGTGTCGGCCATGGAGGCGGTGGATTCGCGGAGGAGGCAGGAGGAGGAGGAGGTGGGGAGGGCCGCTCAAACCGGCCGCCCGCACATTGCGGTGGTGGGCCACCCTTACAACCTCTATGATGAGTACCTCAATTTCAATCTGCTGGACCAGGTTCGGGGCTGGGGGTTCGACCTGCTGACCCCGGAGATGGTGAGCCAGGAGCAGGTAGAGGAGAAGAATGCGCTGCTGCGCAAGAAGATCTATTGGAGTCTGACCCGGCACATTGTGGGGGCGGCCCTCAACTTCCTGAGCTTGGGCCGGATTCAGGGGATGATCTTTCTCAGCTCTTTCGGATGTGGCCCCGACTCCTTCAGCAAGGACTTGCTCGATCGGCGGATCAGGGCCTCTTATCGCCTTCCTTATCTCTCCTTGATCTTCGATGAACATACCTCCCAAACTGGGCTGCAAACCCGGCTGGAGGCCTTCCTGGACATGGTCAAGGGAAAGAGCAGGGAGGCAGGTGGCAAGTAGCCCGCAAACAGGGTGCTCTCTTAATCCCATGGCGCGTCCTCCCTCCTTGAAGATTACGGTTCCCCACATGGGGCGCATTGACCTCGCCTACGCCCGCGTGTTGGAGAGGAAAGGGGTTGAGGTCATCGTCCCTCCGCGACCCAACGCCCGCTCTCTCAAGCTGGGGAGCCGGGTGTCGCCCGAGTTCGCCTGCCTTCCCTTCAAGCTCAATATGGGGAATATGATAGAGGCCCTGGAGATGGGGGCCAATACCATCCTCACCTATGGGGGGTGCGGGCCGTGCCGCTTCGGCTACTACAGCTGCCTGCAAGAGGAGATACTCAAAGACCTGGGGTATCAATTCGCCATGGGCACCACCGACGACCCCGACCGGATGTCCTCCACCATCGCCACCATCCGCGAGATCACCGGGATCAGCTCTCGCTGGGAGGGCTTTCGCATCTTTTACTTCATGATGAAGAGGCTGTCTGCGGCAGATGAGGCCCGGAGGCTATGCCACCGGGTCCGGCCCCGGGAGCAGGAGAAGGGCGCTTCCTCCAGGGCCTACCAGCAGGCACTGGCCCTGATCGATGGGACCTCTAATTTGCGAGAGCTAAAGCGGGCGAGGAAGCAGATTCGACGGCTGCTTTCCTCCATTCCCGCGGCTTCTCCCGGCCTGCCCGTGGTGAAGATCGGCATCGTGGGGGAGCTGTTCATGGTGGAAGAGCCGAATGCGAATTTTGAGGTGGAGAGGAAATTGGGGGAGATGGGCGCCTATGTGGAAAGGGGGATATGGCTCTCCGAATGGCTCAACGAGCGCTTTCACTTCGAGCCCTGGAAGCGGAGCCGCACCCGAAGGGCAGAGAGGCTGGCCCGAGGCTATCTGGACCATTCGGCCGGAGGAGAGAGCCTCATCTCTGTGGGAGGGGCGATCGACTTTGCCCGCAAAGGATACGACGGGGTGGTCCATGTGATGCCTTTTACCTGCATGCCGGAGATCGTGGCCCAGGGCATCCTCACGCGTGTGAGCCGCGATCTCTCCTTTCCCATCCTGACCCTCATCTTCGATGAACACACGGGGGAGGCGGGGGTCAACACCCGACTGGAGGCCTTTGTGGATCTGCTCCAGGCCCGCCGGTGGAGGGGTTAAATACCAGGGCTCCCCTAAGGCAGTGCCTTTGCCCTCGGAAGATGCCTCCCCGGCGGGGTTTCTTTGGGAGCGGGAAGGGAACTGGAGCCAACCATCCCGATCTGATCGCTGCTGTGCCCCCCTTTTGGGCTGGCTCTCCCCGGTCCAAGATCATAATGACGATTTGTCTTGCAATTTCATCTCATTTCTGCTATTGAGATTTGTCCTTAAGAGGAAATTCATTGCCGAGGCAAGCCTTTCTTTTTCCCGGACAGGGCTCACAGTATGTGGGGATGGCAGGGGCGATTCTGAAGCGATCCCCCCAAACTGCTCGCCTCCTCGACGAGGCCAAGGACTTGGTGCCATTTGATGTGGGCCAACTGATCCGGGAGGGTCCCCGCGACATCCTTTTTCAGGATACCCCTTCCCAGGTGGCCACCTTTGTCGCCAATGCGATCTTCTGGTCGCTCTGGAAGGATCAGGGGCTCATCCCCCAGGCGGTGACCGGCTACAGCCTGGGATTCTATTCCGCCCTGATGGCGGCGCAGGTCTTCGATTTCTCTGCGGGGCTGGCCATGATTCAAGAGGCGGGTCGCCTGATGGAGGAAGCCTCTGCTTCCCGCCCGGGCAAAATGGCCGCCGTCATCGGGCTCCTGGAGGATGAGGTTTTCCAGATCTGCCAGGAGGTGCAGGGACATGGGCATGCGGTGGTGGCCAACCTGAATGCCTCCCGGCAAGTGGTGATTTCAGGAGATGCGAGGGCAGTGGAGGCGGCATGCTCCCTGGCCCTTGCCCGGGGAGCCCTGGAAGCGAAAGAGATCGAGGTGGAGGCTGCCTACCATTCTCCTTTGATGCAGGACCCCGCGCAGCGGTTTGCGATTTTTTTGCGAGGGGTTGACCTCCAGGATCCCCGCCTCCCGGTCCTCTCCTATGTGGATGCGGAATATGTGCGGGACAGAGAGGAGGCCCGCGACCTCCTTTCACGGCAGCTGCACAGCCAAATCCGCTGGAAGGATTGCATCGAACGCCTGGTGCGCGAAGGGGTGGATACCTTTATTGAGGTGGGACCGGGGCAGATGCTCTCTCGCCTCACCCGTTGGATCAACCGGAAGGTGAAGGTCCTGGCGACGGACGATCCGGTCCTGCTGGAGCGGATCTTCGAGGGTGGGAGAGTTGGAGAGACTGTTTGAGGGCAAGGCCGCTTTGGTCACGGGCGGTTCAAGGGGCATCGGCGCCGCGATCTGCCGCGCTCTGGCCTCGCAGGGCGCAAAGGTGGCCGTCAATTGTCGAAAAAGCCGGGAGGCGGCAGAGCAGGTCCTGGCCGAAGTGAAGGCGCTCGGGTCAGAGGGGATCCTCCTGGAGGGCGATGTCTCCTCGGCCGAGCAGGTGAGCAAGATCTTCCAAGCCTTGCAGGGAGCCTTCGGTCGCCTGGACATCCTGGTGAACAACGCGGGGGTGGTCCGGGACAAATTCCTGATGCTCATGGGCGAAGGGGATTGGGACGAGGTCCTGGCCACGAACCTCAAGGGGGTCTTTCTCTGCTCCAAGGCGGCCTGCCGCATGATGATCGGCCAGAGATCGGGCAAGATCATTAATCTCGCATCCCCCAGCGCCCTTTCTGGCCGGGCGGGACAGGTGAATTACTCCGCCTCCAAGGGAGGTGTGGTGAGCTTCACCAAGTCCCTGGCCCGGGAGTTGTCCCGGTTTGGGATCACCGTGAATGCCGTCTCCCCTGGAATCATCGAGACGGAGTTGACCGGTCAATTGTCAGAGGAGATCCGGCAGGAATTCTTAGGGATGATTCCCCTGGGCCGGTTTGGCCTTCCGGAGGAAGTCGCGGCGGCGGCGGTCTTTTTGGCCTCTCCGGCAGCCGACTACCTGACCGGGCAGATTCTTTCGGTGGATGGCGGAATGGTAATGTGATCCGCAGTGGGGGGATCGGGCGGCATTTTTCCTGCCTCGCAAATCCCAAAAGATGCGGGGTGGGTTCGGCGATAAAGGAGGGAGCGTTTCGGGAGCATGGGAGACGATCGGACTCTGAAGGAGCAGATCAAAGACCTTATTATTCGGCGGCTGAGACTGGAGATCTCCCCGGCGGACATCGAGGATCAGGCTCCCCTGTTTGGGGAAGGTCTGGGCCTGGATTCCATCGATGCCCTGGAGCTGGTTGTGGGATTGGAGCAGGAATTTGGCATCTCCATTCCGGATGAAGATGTGGGAAAGGAGGCCTTCGCCTCGGTGGAGGCCCTTTGCAGCTATGTGGAGAAGCACAGAGCCAAGTAGGTCCTTAGCCCATGGCCCATGACGGCTCCTTCCCCCGCCTTCTTCCCCATCGTTACCCCTTCCTCTTGGTAGATAGGGTCATCGAGTTGGAGCCGGGCAAGGAGATCCTTGCCCTGAAACGGGTGAGCGCGGGAGAGGAGTTCGCGGGCCAGATTGGCCCTCACGGGCTCTTTCCCCTGTCTCTCATTGCGGAGGCCATGGCGCAGGCCGCCTCGATAGTGGCCGCCTCGGCCTCCCAGGAGAAGGTGCCCCCCTCCGGTTTCTACGCGGCCATCAAGGGGATGCGGATCGTCCGAGAACCTGAGGTGGGTGAGGAGCTATGGCTTAGGATGAAGTTGCTCCATCAGTTTGGTCGATTCTTCGAATTTCAAGGAGAGGCGAGGATTGGAGGGGAAGTGGTAGGGGAAGGCCAGCTGGTCTTTCAACTCCCTTAAGGCCGATGATCAGGAGCATGACGGGATATGGTCGGGGGGAGCATGCCGGACCCACGGGAACCTATTTTGTGGAGGTCTCTTCGACCAATCACCGATTTTTGGAGGTGAAGGCCCGCCTGCCTCGGGGTTGGATTGCCCACGAATCTCGGATTCAGAAGGAGATCTCTGGCAGGTTCAAGCGGGGCCACTTCGACTTTTACCTGGCCGAGAGAAACAAGGGGGAGAGGCAAGGAGGACTGGGCCTGGACTGGGACCTGGCCGAGCAATATGTGCAGTCCCTCAAGTTGCTGAAGAAACGCCTGGGCCTCTCCGGGCGAGTAGACCTCCGGCTGGTGGGGGAGATGAGGGAGATTTTCTCCTCCGAGGAACACCGGATTACGGAGGTGTACTGGGAAGATGCGCAGAAGGCCATCAGTCAGGCATTGGAGGGCCTTGAAGGCATGCGACGAAAAGAGGGGTTGGCCTTAGAGGCCCAGATCCAAGCGGGTCTCCTGGAGGCCCAACGCCTCCTGAATACCATCGCTTCCCGATGGCCGGAGGCCAGGAGAGAGCACCAAGGGAGGATTGGCGAGCGGATAGTGGAGATTATGCAAGGGCAAGAGATTGACCAAGGCCGACTGGAGCAGGAGTTGGCCCTCTGGGCGGAGAGGTGGGATATTGCGGAAGAGGTGGCCCGTCTGCAAAGCCACCTTCAGCAAGCCCAGGGCCTTCTAATTCAGGATTCCCCCTCCGGCCGCCCCTTCGATTTCTTGCTACAAGAGATGCATCGCGAGGCTAACACCATCTCCGCCAAGGCCTCGGATGCCCCCATCTCCCATCAAATCATCGGCATGAAGATGGAGTTGGAGAAGTTGCGCGAGCAGGTGCAAAATGTGGAATAGTCGATCGCAGGGGGACGCAGACATTTTCCCCAGGAGGTGTTTAGTTTGGAAAAATTAGTCAATGTCGGATTCGGCAATACGGTGCCCTCCAGCCGGATCGTGGCCATCGTCAATGCGAGCTCGGCCCCGATCAAGAGGCTAAAGGACGAGGCCAAGCAAGATAAGAAATTGGTCGATGCCACCAATGGCCGGAGGACCCGCTCCATCATCATTATGGACTCCGATCATGTCATCCTCTCCGCCGTGCAGACGGAGACCATTGTGCAGCGCCTGGCAGGAGACGAGGGCAAAAACTAACAGGGATCGCTCGGCCCAGCCTTTTTCAGGTGGATCGGCTTTTGCGCCTCTACAAGAGATGATCAAAAATAGGCTTCTGGTGGTGGTTTCCGCCCCTTCCGGGGCGGGGAAGACCTCGCTCTGCCGGGGGGCGGTGACCTCGATCTCCGATATGGTGCACTCGGTCTCTTTTACTACCCGGTCGCCCCGTCCGGAGGAGAAAGAGGGAAGGGACTATTTCTTTCTCTCGGAGGAGGAGTTCGCCAAGAAGATCGAAGGGGGAGAGTTCGCAGAGTGGGCCAGGGTCCATGGGTACCTATATGGGACCTCTCGCCTCCAATTAGAGAGCCACTTTCAGGGGGGCAACGATGTGATCTTGGACATCGATGTGCAGGGGGCCACCCAACTGCGGGAGAAATTCCCTACTGGGATCTTCGTGTTTGTCCTTCCCCCCACCATGGAGAAGCTGGAGCAGAGGCTCAGGCTGAGGAAGGCCGATCCTGAGGAGGAGATTCAACGGCGCCTGCACAAGGCCATGGCCGAGATGAAGGAGTATAGCAAATATCAATATTTGATCATCAATGACGAGTTGGAGACCGCCATCAGTGCGCTCAGGTCGATCATCCTCGCGGAGCGTTGCAAGACCTATCGCGCCGATACTGGTTTTTTGAAGGACCTCTTGGAGGAGGAGTGGAGGAGGAAATGATGTTTCACATACTGGACGATTTGCCCAAGGGTATCGATAGCAAATACCGCCTGGTCATCATTGCGGCGAAAAGAAGCAAACAGATCAACCGCGGAGCCCGCCCACTGGTGAACAGCAGGGCCCTGAAGCCCACCAGCATTGCCCTGGATGAGGTTTTCGCAGGGAGGATCAACTTCGAATCGCCCCCGGCAGAATGGGCGGGAAGTCAGAGCAAGCAAGCCGCGCAGGAAACGAGAGCGGCATGGTTCCGTCATATCCCGCCGGAAGAGCTAATGTTGGAAGAGCACCTGGCCCCAGAGGAGGAGAAGGGGGCCGTCGAGGGATATGAGGCTGAGGGGGTAGTGGAGGGATTTCAGCCGGAGATTGAGATGGGACCGGCGGGTGTGGTGGAGGAGGGGGTGTTGGAATTCGACCCGATCGCCGAGGTGGCCCTGGGGGAGGAGATGGGGGGAGTGGAGATCGAGAAGGAGCACGAAGGAGGGGATTGATTACCGCGGATCCGCTGTCGGCAAGGCGTCCCCTCCTTTTTAGATCGGGGTTTGTCAAGCGCCATCTGTGCCTCTTCCTTGGCCTCGCCTGTCTGCTCATTGGCTGCCATCGGGGCAAGGACGCACCCTTCCTCCTGCAGGAAGGAAAAGGCTGGGCAGGGGGTCTCTCCCTGGGGGATTCAGGGGAGGAGGTGGTGCGCCGCCTGGGAAAGCCGCCGAAGCAGCAAGAGGAGAAGGCCTGGCGGTACTACGATTATGATTTCGCCGAGATCATGATTGAAGTGAAGACCGGCAAGGTCGCCTCGATCCTTCTGCGCCGGAATTGGAGGACTGCCTCAGGAGTTGCGGAAGGTGACTTTGTCGAGAAGATCCAGGAGACCTATGGCCATATCCCCTATCGCCCACCGATATTGAGCTATCCCCAGCAAGGGGTCTCCTTTGTATTGGCCCCGGGAGAGGTTGCCGGTGCGGAGGGATCGAAGAGGCCGGGATGGAGGGCGATCTGGGTCCGCATCTATAAGCCTGAGAGATGACCGATGAAGGGAAGGCCTCAGGCATCTCTGCCCCTCCAACGGGATAAGTGGCTCCTGCTGATCCCCATTTTCTTGGTCTTTATCCTCTTAGGATGTGCCCCTCCCAGCCTTTTCCCGGTCGGCAAGCCGGATCCCCTACTGCGTTGGCGCACCTTCTTGACCCCCCATTTTGCCATCCACTATCATCAGGGAGAAGAGGCCCTGGCGGCCCGTGCGGCCGAGATCGCAGAGGAGGTGCATGCGCGACTCACCTCCGACCTGCGTTGGGAGCCGCGAGGCAGCACCCAGCTGGTCCTGATCGATCGCTATGATGAATCGAACGGCTTCTCCACCCCCTTCCCCTATAATGCCATACTCATCACTGCCTCCGCCCCCTCGGGGGGGGAGCTCTCCGGCCTGGAGAACCAGGACGACTGGCTGCGGCTGGTGATCACCCACGAGTACGCCCACATCCTGCACCTGGACATGGTAGAGGGGGCCCCGAAGGCCCTGCAATACATCTTCGGCCGCCTCTACTTTCCCAATCTGTGGCAGCCCCTCTGGATCATCGAGGGGGTTCCCACCTATCAGGAGACGAAGCAGACCAGCGGAGGCCGCGGCAGGAGCAACCTCTTCGAGATGATCCTCCGGATGGCCGCCCTGGAAGGGCGATTGAACTCCCTGGATCAGGCCTCCTCCTCTTTAGTCTCCTGGCCAGGAGGGATGGTCCCTTATCTGTACGGGGTGATGTTCCATCAATATCTGGCGGAGCGTTACGGGGAGGAGAAGTTGAGCGAGATCGCCCACAACTATGGCAGTCGTCTGGTCCCCTTCCTGGTGAACCGGTCTGCCAAGCAGGTCCTGGGGAGAGATTACCAGGCCCTGTGGGCCGAGTGGCAATCGGAGCTGCGGAAAAAGTATGTGGCCCAAATGGAGGAGGTCCGAGCCGCGGGCCTTTCCCCCACGAGGCGGCTGACCCTCCGCGGATACCTGATCAGCGAGCCGGCCCTCTCTCCGGACGGCCAGAGCATCGCCTATTCCGAGTATAACCAGGATGAGTATCCTTCGCTCCGCCTGATCCAGGCCGGTGGCCGGGGAGATCGGGCCCTCTGCCGCCGAAACTGGGGGGAGGGGATCTCCTGGGCTCCAGATGGCAAGAAGATCGCCTTCTCCCAATATGAGCTCTACTGGAGCTTCTCCAGCTACCAGGACCTCTATCTCCACGACCTGGAGCGAGAGAAGACGATCCGACTCACCCGGGGCCTGCGGGCCCGCGATCCGGATATCTCCCCGGATGGAGGCCAGGTGCTCTTCGTCATCAATCACCTGGGTACGAATGACCTGGCGACCCTAAATCTTGCTACGCGCCAGATCACCACCCTCACCCACAATCAGGAGCGGATCCAGTATTCCAAGCCCCGGTGGTCCCCGGATGGGAAAAGGATCGCGGTCTCCATGAGGAGGGAGGGCGGACCTCAGGATATCCTCCTCCTGGATCAGCGGGGCGAGGAGATCGCACGCCTCACCCAGGATCGATCGCTGGATAAGGGACCGAGCTGGTCCCCGGATGGGCGCTACCTCTTCTTCTCTTCTGATCGGACTGGGGTCTATAACCTGTACGCTTTCTCCCTGGAGGAGGGCTGCCTGTACCAGGTGAGCAATGTCCTGGGAGGGGCATTCTATCCTGACTGCTCGGCGGATGGGCGGCAGCTGGCCTTCATCGGCTATTCCGCGAAGGGATTCGATCTTTATACCATGGAGGTCGCGCCGGAGCAGTGGCGGAGGGTCGAGTCCGGGGTCCGGGTGGCCCAGGGTTTGCCCGCGCCAGAGCCCGCCGGTCCTTCCCCCTCGCCCCCTTCCGTGCGCTCCCATTCCTATAATCCCCTTCCCACGCTCTGGCCCCGCTTCTGGGTCCCCTGGTTTGGCCAGGACGAGCGGGGGCTACAAGTGGGGGGACTGACCTTGGGGGCGGATACCCTGGCCCAGCACCAGTATTTGCTGCAGGCCTACTACGGGGCCAGGAGTCACCGCTGGGCCTATGACCTCCAGTACACCAACGACCAGTTCTATCCCACCCTGAAGTTGGGGGTTTCTGACCGCGCGGCCCTCTACAGCGATCTGTTGCGGCGCGATGAGGAGGAGGATGAGGGACGGGACTATTGGGAACGGCAGCGCACCCTCAGTGCGGAGGTGGGCATCCCCCTCTATTTTATCGCCTCAGGCCAGGTCCTCTTTTTCGGATATCGCCGCCAGGAGCTGGATCGCCTCTCGCAGGTCCCCTCCTGGACGAAAAGGCCCGAGGAGGGAGATCTCGCTGGCCTCCATCTGCGCTGGCTCTACTCCAATGCCCAGCGGTATGGGTTCTCCATTAGCCCGGAGGAGGGCAGGACGATCAGCCTCTCCTACGAGCGGATGGATGACCGGCTGGGCAGCGATTTCAACCTCGACCGCTACCTGGGAGATTGGCGGGAGTATGTCAATATACCCTTCCGCCACCAGGTCCTGGCCCTGAGGCTCCTGGGGGGATATGCGAAGGGCGACCTTCTCCGCCAGCGGGCCTTCCAAATGGGGGGCCTGACCGGAGGAGTGAGCCCGTTGCAGATCGAGGACCAGGAGATCTTCCTTCGGGGCTATCCGGAGCGGGAGTTTCGCGGGCAGAGGATGGCGGCGGGAAGCCTGGAGTATCGGTTTCCCATCTGGAACATCGAGCGGGGTCGGGGCACCTGGCCCTTCTTCCTGCAGCGCCTCCATGGGGCGGGATTCGTGGATTGCGGGAACGCTTGGGATCACTGGGGGGACTTCGATGACTTCAAGGTGGGGGTAGGGGTGGAGGGAAGGCTGAACTTAGAGGTCGCCTATGCGATCCCCCTCCAGCTGCGTCTCATCCTGGCCCGGGGTCTTCAGCGCGGAGGGGAGACCCAGATGATGCTGGGCCTGGGGACCTCTTTCTGATCCTGGGAATTCCCTGGATGGGTGAAGGGAAAGGGCCCGCCAAAGCCAGGCCAAGGCCCGGGAGGATTTGTCTTGACAAGGATGGGGGTTTTGGCTATAGTCTCTCGGCCATTTTCCAGGTGGAATCTGGCATATTACGCAAATTGGCTGATTCAGGCCAATCAATTCTTGTACGAAGGGTGGATCGTCCGATGATGAAGAGATACCTGATGGCTCCCGGTCCCACGCCCATTCCGGTGGAGGCCTTGCTGGCGATGAGCAAGCCCATCCTCCACCATCGCGCCCCGGAGTATGAGCAGATCTTCTCCGAGGTGCGCCAAGGCCTGAAATTCCTCTTTCAGACCTCGACCGAGGTGCTGGTCTTTGCCTCTTCCGGCACCGGCGGGATGGAGGGAGCGGTGGTGAATACCCTCTCCGCCGGAGACAAGGCCCTGGTCGTGCGGGGTGGAAAATTCGGGGAGCGGTGGGGAGAGATCTGTCAGGCTTATGGGGTGAACTTCGAGGCCCTCGATGTGGAATGGGGGACTTCAGTGGATCCGGGCCTGATCGAGGCGGCCCTCAAAAAAGACCCATCCATCAAGGCGGTCCTCGTCACCCACAGCGAGACCTCTACCGGCACCCTGAACGATTTGCAGGCGATCGCTGAGATCGTCTCCCAGACGCCGGCCCTGCTCATCGCCGATGTGGTGACCAGCCTGGGGGTGACCGATGTCCCGGTGGATGCCTGGAAAATTGATGTGGCGGCGGCGGGATCGCAGAAGGGCCTCATGCTCCCTCCGGGCCTCGCCTTCTGCAGCGTGAGCGAAAAGGCCTGGGCGATGGTGGCCCAATCGAAGCTGCCCAAGTTCTACTTCGACTTTGCCCGGGAGAAGAAAAATATCGAGAAGAACCAGAATGCCTGGACCCCTGCGGTCTCCTTGCTGATGGCCTTGCGGGAAACCCTGGCCCTGATCAAGGAGGAGGGGTTGAGCAATGTCTTCGCCCGCCACGATCGGCTGGCCCGAGCGACCCGGGCTGGGGCGGTTGCCCTGGGCCTGGAGCTCTACTCCAAGTCGCCCACTCCGGCGGTTACGGCCATCAAGGCCCCGCCGGGGATTGAGGGCGGGGCGATTGTCAAGACCCTGCGGACCAAGCACGGGATCACCATCGCCGGGGGACAATCCCAGCTGAAGGGCAAGATCTTCCGCATCTCCCACATGGGATATGTGGATACCTACGACATCGTGACCGTGATTTCCGCCCTGGAGCTCACCCTGGCCGGGCTTGGCTATCCGGTGGAGTTAGGGAAGGGCGTGCAGGCCGCAGAGGCCATCTTGATGGAGGGAAAGGCATAAATGTATAAAGTTCTGGTCACCGACAACCTTTCCCAGAACGGGGTGGAGATCCTCAGACAAGCCGAGGGCCTGGCGGTCGAGGTGAAGAACACTCTACCCCCGCAGGATCTGCTGCAGATCATCGGGGATTATCACGCCCTCATCATCCGCTCGGGCGCCAAGGTGACCGAGGCGGTGCTGGAGGCGGGGAAGAATCTGAAGGTGGTGGGCCGGGCTGGCATCGGCGTGGATAATGTGGATGTGGCATCCGCCAGCGCCCGGGGCGTGCTGGTCATGAATACCCCGGGGGGCAATACCATCACCACCGCCGAGCACGCCATTTCCATGCTCCTTGCCCTGGCCCGCAGCATCCCTCAGGCTACCGCCTCTATGAAGGAGGGGAAGTGGGAGAAGAACCAGTTCATGGGGGTGGAGCTCTATCAGAAGACCTTAGGGATCATTGGCATGGGGCGCATTGGATCCGAGGTGGCCCGGAGGGCCAAGGGGATGATGATGGAGGTCATCGCCTACGATCCCTTCATCTCCGCGGAGGTGGCCCAGGAGATGGGGGTGCAGCTGGCCGACCTGGATCGCCTCTTCGCCGAATCGGATTTCATCACCCTTCACACCCCTCTGACCGAGGAGACCCGTAACCTGATTAATGAGGGGACCCTCTCCCGGATGAAGGACGGGGTGCGCATCATCAACTGCGCTCGGGGGGGGATCGTCAACGAGCAGGCCCTTTATCAGGCGCTGAAGAGCGGCAAGGTCGCGGGGGCGGCCCTGGATGTCTTCGAGAAGGAGCCGCTGAAGGAGAGCCCCTTGCTGGAGCTGACCAACTTCATCTGCACCCCCCACCTGGGGGCCTCCACCGCCGAGGCCCAGGAGAATGTGGCCAT
>Ga0315289_10001420_pt1 | contig 37273 bp, 26 predicted proteins | sample YL17G11_40_MG_FD_203452 | JGI IMG/M metagenome (GOLD analysis project Ga0315289, IMG submission 203452) | Sediment microbial communities from Yellowstone Lake, YNP, Wyoming, USA - YL17G11_40 | ecosystem: Environmental > Aquatic > Freshwater > Lake > Sediment | place: USA: Wyoming | collected...
GCGGGCCTTCGTCGATCCTTGGTTCTCAGCCTATCGGCTGGCCAGGCCGCCGGCAATCTCGCCGCCATCGAGCGTGTAGACATGGCCGGTGATATAGGCGGCATCGTCGGAGGCGAGAAACGCGAACAGGGCCGCCACCTCTTCCGGTTGGGCGTGCCGCTTCAAGGGGAGCTTCCGGTTTACCTCCTCCAGCATCTGGTCGGTGTACTCAGCGCGCTGCATCGGGGTGAGGACATAACCCGGCGCGATGGCGTTCACCCGCACTGTCGGTGCGAGTTCGAGCGCCATGGAGCGGGTCAATTCTATGACGGCGGCCTTTGTGGCATTGTAGTCGGCGTAGTAAGGATACCCGACAATCCCGTTTGTGGATGCCGTGCTGAGGATCACGCCGCCGCCACGATGAACCATATGGCGGGCGGCGGTCTGGGCCATGTAGAAATTCCCCGTCAGATTGACCGCGACCACGCTTGCCCACTCATCCGGTGTGATCTCCAGAAACGGATGACGGATGCAGATGCCCGCGTTGTTGACCAGCACATCCACGCCACCCATGAGCTTGATCGCTTCTCCGAAGGCCGCTTGCACCTGATCGAGATGTGCGACATCACAGATCAGCGCGCCGGACAAGTGGGGCAATTCTCTGAGGACCATCCCACACCGATGGGGATCCCGGTCCAGCACACAAACGCGAGCCCCTTCCTCCAGGAATCGAGCCGCAGTCGCAGCTCCAATTCCGCTCGCTCCGCCCGTGACCAGCACTGTCTTGCCGCTCAAGCCCCGCATGGGCAACCTCCGCCTATCCGAATATGCAAAAGCTCGATGCAACTGCGCCCTTTGCGTTGAGCTCTTGCTGTGGCCTCGCCGTACTGCAACTACCCTTTTCTCTATTGTCTCGAGGATTCAATCATGTTCAGCCGGATCCTGCAAATGAAGAATGACGTGCTTGGATTTTGTCACTTGTCATTCGTCGTTTGTTTTGGGATCCGCGGGTTTAGAATCATAGGGATGAAACGAGCGCATTTGCGGTTTTATGAGGAACTCAACGATCACCTGCCCGAGGATAAAAAGAAACGGAGCTTTGTCTGCAGCTTTGCAGGTGAACTGACAGTCGCCACTGTGCTGAAGGCCACGGGCGTTCCGGTTTCCGAGGTGTTCGGAGCACGCACCGGTCACACGCCGGGAATTCATCAGCGCGTCCGCCATTACTGTTGCTTCGGTGCTGCTCGGCGGATGCGCCACCACCACAACCACATCAAGCTTCGCGTGAACGCCGACCTGCGGCCGAAACCGATCCACAGCCTCGCCGAAGCGGATGCGGAGCTCGGCATCCAGCTTCGCGTGGTACCGGCCAGCACCTTTGTCGATACCTATCGGACCATGCCGGAGAGTTCCGAGATGATGGCGTTGGCGGACCAATACATTCGTGGCGCCAAAAAGGTCGTGGGGGCGACGCGACAGGATGTGGTCAACGGGGCGCGTTCGTGCCTGGTCGCGCGCAAAATCATGCAACAGGAAGACGCCGATGGCACCAGCATGGACTGCCTCGGCGTGCTCGGCCCGACCAAAATGAGCCTGCCGTGCCTCGCGTGGTCGCGGATGAACGACGATGGCATTCCGGCCGCGTGTGAGGCCGACATCGGCGCGGTCGCATCGCATGTGCTCGTCCAATATTTGTTCGACCGGCCGGGTTTCCAAGTGGACCCAGTAGCAGAAACTTCCCGGAAGGCGATCATTGGCGCCCACTGTTCGTGTCCGACGCGGCTCAACGGGTATGACAAACCGGCCGAGCCGTACGTGCTGCGTCACCATCACGCCGAGCGTGATGCCACAGCCGGCACGGTCTGGCGCGTCGGCCAACCGGTCACGAGCATCGACGTGTTGTGTGAACAAAAGAAAGAGCCGGTCCGCATCCTGATTTCGTCGGGCAGCGTGCTCGAGAATGTCGCGGTACCGCCCGACGGCGGCTGCGTCATCTCCGTGATGGTCAAGTTCGAGGGTGTGGACGACGTGCTGGCGTATCCCAGGTTTCACCAGATTTTCTTCTACGGCAACTACCGGCAACAACTGCTGGAGTTTTGCCAGCTTAACAAAATCGAACCGCAGGTCGCGTGAGGTCAGCGACCCGCCGCACGATGGCGGCGTGTGAGTTTGGATCTGGCCTCCGCCTGCATCAGGAGGAACAGTGGAGATGAATACGCTTCACAACTGCAACGGCTGCATCACTCGCCGCCAATGTCTCAAATTCCTATCGCTGTCGGCCATCGGCACCGGCATGGTGGGATCCGTGCTCGAAACGATGGCCAAGGAGGCCGCGAAGACCGCGCCCACCGATTACGTGGACGTCGCGAGCCTGCGTCCGCGCCCCGAGGTGCGCATGGCGGCGACGTTCTTGGAGATGCCGCGGCCGTATTGGCTCGGCTGGCCTGGGACGACGTATGATCTCGACGCGCGCCAAAAGGAGTACCGGTCGCTGCTGGAAAAATCGAGCCGCCACCTCGGCGTCAAAATGGACCTCGTGGCCGAGCCGCTGCATGATGATGCCGGGGTCGCCGCCTGGATTGCCGAGGTCAAGACCGACCAGCCCCACGGCCTGCTGGTCATGCTCCAACACATGAGCTGCTGGGATTGGACCGAGCGCGTCGCCAAAGAAACCGGCATCCCGCTGATCGTGTTCGCGCCGGTCGGCACGGCGTTCACGGGGCACGTCGCGCACGCGGCGCGCCTGCCGGGCGTGCATGTGCTCTCGTCGCTCGAGTGGCCGGCGGTCGAGGCCGGGCTACGGATGGTGCGCGCCAAACGCTTGTTTGAGGAGACGCGCGTGCTCTGGATTCGCGGCAAGGAGCGCAACGAGACCGTGGTCGAGCGCCTCGGTACCAAGGTCCGGGCGATCCCGCGCGACACGTTCAACCAGGCGTTCGACAAGACGCCGGTCACTACGGAAGTGCACGACGTCGCCAGCGACATGCGCCGGCGCGCCAAGCGCGTCGTCGAGCCGACCCAGACCGACATCCTGAACTCGGCGCGCGTGTTCGTCACCGCCAAGCGACTCATGGCGGACGAACGGGCCAACGCGCTCTCGATGGATTGCCTCGGCATGGTCGCCGCCAAGCTTGTCCCGACGCCACCGTGCGGCGCGTGGACGATTCTGCAAGACCACGGCGTCACGGCCGGCTGCGAAGCCGACCTGTTCGGCGCGATGTCATTGATGATGACCAGCTACCTGCTCGACCGTCCCGGCTACATGAACGACCCCGTTCCCGAGACCGCGAAGAACACGCTCATCGCCGCCCACTGCGTCAGTGGCACGCGGTTGAACGGATTTGACAAACCGCCGGCGCCCTACATCCTCCGCGACCATTCCGAGTCGTCGTTGGGCGTCTCGGTGCAGGTCCTCTGGCCGGTCGGCCAGCCGATCACGCTCGTGCGGTTCACCGGGCCGGGCGAAATGATCATCGACACCGGCACTGTCGTCAGCAACATCGACACCCCGCCGGCCGGCGGCTGCCGCACCTCCGTCGAGATCAAGATGGACAACATCGAAGACTGCCGCGACGTGAGAGGCTTCCATCAGGTCGTCACCCTCGGCAACCACCGGCGCGAACTGGAAGGCTTCTGCGAACTGTACGGTATCAAGCACATTCACTCGCCCGAGCACTCCACGTTTGCGGAGGCCGGTTTATCATGAACCGGCGAACTGGTTTCGTAGTGCTGTCGTTGCTGACCGCAGTCAGTGTCGGGGCGGTCGAGATTGCTTCGCCGGGTTTCCCGTCATCGCGCTTGGAACAGGATGGCCGGCTCATTGAGGATTGGGGCGCGCCGCCGCAAACGGTGGACCCGATCGCCCGCTAGGGCCGGCACAAACCGGGCGCGTTGCTCTTCAAGGCGCGCGGGAGCTGACGTTCTTCGTGGCCAGCCCGGGGACATCCGCACCGACTCCCGACGCCAACGTCTGGACCGCCGACACCCTACGCCGCGCCGCCCGCGAAGTCTGGTGCGACTGGGCTGCCCGATGACGCGCTTGGTCCTCGCAGCCGTGGCATGGGGGCCGTATCTGTAGTTTCCGGTTTTTACATTAGAAAAGCTGACATCAGCGCGCGGCTGCATTCGGTTATTCCCGTCAACCAGGCGCTGTGCACGCCGGCTCTGATCTAAAAACTGGATTCTACAGATACGACCCCCTGCAGAAGTCTCAATCTTGAAACGCCGCATGGCGCGAGGCCTGTAGACGCCCGCCAGCCCCAAAATTCTTCAAGGGGCGCAGCAGAGCACAAAGACCATTTCTTTGCAGATCTCGATCGGATCCCGGGCGAAATTGCCGTATTCCTCTAAAATCCGAAAACCGGATTGTTCGAAGAGCAGCAAAAGCTGCGGGTAGGTGTAATAACTCATTTGGAGCGGCTCGCGCTCTTCGTTAACCACCTTCTCTCCGTCAAAGACGCGAAAGATGAATTGTCCCATAAAGACCTGGTTTAGTTTGTCGACCTTTTCGCGCACGAAAAAGCGGCGGATCATGCAGCCCGGCATTTCCGGGTCCGGTCACTCCAGGTCGAGTCGCTCCTCGCCCAGGTTCTCATCGAGCGCCCGATAATTCGGATAAAAGAGGTCGAAGGCAAAAAGCCCATCGGGAAGAAGATGTTTTCGCACCGTGCGGAACGTAGCGATCTGGTCCGCGACAGTGTAGAGGTGCTGCAGCGGACGAAAAGGTGCGGTGATCAGACGGAAGCGCCGGTCAAGCGCGAAATTGCGCATGTCGGCCCGGTGGAGCCGGATTCGATCTCGGATTTCAGGCGAAAGCGTGTGCAGCTTTCCTCCGAGTACCCCCAGCTGATCCGCCGAGAAATCGGGCCCCTCGATCTCAATGCCGCGCTCCGCAATTTCCAGCAGTACCCGCCCTGTCCCGCAACCAATTTCCAGTACCGGCCCACCCGTGCGCTCAGCAAGCTCGACATAAAAAGGAACGTCGAGCAGAGCTACCTTGGAAGCATATGCCGCATCATAGTACCGCGATAGGACACGATAGGAATCCGATTCCATTGCCACCTCTCCATCCGTCGAGTCATCGCCTGGGAATCAGGCCAATGTGTCGATGCGATCAGCCCTTTACTGGCATTTGCCGTTGGGGCACCTGGCTGCAATAATCATGCGCAGGATGGAGTCGTATTCCGCGCCGGACACTGACCGGTTTCTCTGTCCATGCGCTGACGTCTGCCCTGTGTCTGTCTTGTGCGCGATAACCATATCCAGGCCGGGAAGCACGGTAATAAACTGCCCGCCGGCTCCCATTCCTGTAAAAGCGCCTTCGATCAGATTCTCGACTGTGGCCTCGAGGTCAGGACCTGTCACAGAATAGCAGGTCCACTTTGCTGCGGCCCCCAGGCCCGCAGGGGCGCGGCTGCGGGCGGGCATCTGCGGCGTTGCCCGCTCCTCTACGATGTCACCCCATCGCCTGCGTCGCGGCGCCTTGCATCTGCCCGCTTGGCGCTCGCGCCAAAGCGGACCTGTTATTCTGTGACAGACCCTCAGGTAGACTGCCCCAAAATTCAATCATGCACTACCGACTGCTGTCGTTCCGGCTAGAAGTCGCGGTCGGCCCAGACGAGCCACGGCGATGGCAACTCTCCCATCCCGATCGGGGCTCCCGGCGGCGCAACCATTGCCGCAGGGAATACGAACTTCGAAGGATCGGTTTGGTAGCGCTCGATCTGTGCGGCGGCGAACTTCAAGTGCGCCAGTTGTGCTTCGTCTTTTGTCGCCCTCGTCGAAGCGTACGACTTCAGCTGATCGAGCTTCAGCGCCGCCATCGCGCGCGCTTCGGGCGCGGTGTCGGCATCGGATGCGAGTTGCATCAGGTTATAAAGGACAGAATCGTCCACGACGCGGTGAATCTCCGCCAGATAGGGATCCGCGGGCGGATCGGCCTTCCACGTGCTTCCGAGAATCGTTTCGATCACTTCCGCCAGTGCCGGGGCGTTGGGATCGAGAACGCGGTTGGAAATCAACCTTGCCGCGCGCTCCGGATTCAGCAACACCGCCAGCGTGATGTTCGCCGCCGTTTCTGCTGCTCCCAGCGGGTCAAACGTCGGCGAAGTGTGGCGCGGGAAGACCTCGCCGCCGCTGACCCCGGCTCTCGGCGGAATCAACTTGATGATGTTGCGCGGCAACGCCAGCGATTCCGGCGAAATTGTGCCAAGCAGCAGCTTCAGGGCACGCCTCTGGATCGCCGCGGGCACGACTTCGACGATCTTTTGGCCGTCGCCGCGCACCGCGGCGCGGTAATCGACGCCGCCCAGCGATTTGCCGGCGGCCTGGGTCTGATACCGGTGAAAGAGGTACACGGGCACCAGCACTTCTTCCAGGCGCGCCATCGCCGTCCCCTGCGGGATATTGTTTTCCGAGAAGTTTTTCAGCGCAATCTGCCGGATCTTCACGACGCGTTCGAGTTCGGCCAGCGGATCGGCCCCGTTGTCCCAGTCATGCGAATAGGGCGAAGCGCTGGAATCGCCGGACTCGCTCAGGCAGTACAGCCCGCGCGCGTGGGCGTCGTTCATGATCTTGTCGAGCGCCTGATCTTCGTTCGTCCCATCCGGGAAATGCGAGTATGCATAGGCGACGGACACCTTGTCCCATTCGCCGATCCCCACCGTGTAAGCTTCGGACAAATCCAGAGTGCCGTCCCCGCGAATCTTGATGTAGGCATGCGGGTAGTCCATTACCGAAGCCCGGTTGGCGGTACTCGAAACGTAGTTGTGACCGAAACCGAGCGTGTGCCCGACTTCATGAGCCGACAGCTGGCGGATCCGGGCCAGGGCAACCTGTTCGAGCTCCTTGGTGTCCGCGGTCTTTCCGGTGTAGGCTGCTTTCAAACCGGACAGGATGAGGAAGTCCTGGCGGATGCGATCGGAGCCGAGGTACACGCGCCCGGTTATGATCTCGCCGGTGCGCGGATCCCGCAGGGATGCACCGGAAGACCAGCTGCGCCCGGGGCTGTGTGTCCACAGGATCATGTTGTAGCGCAGATCCATCGGGTCGGCGTCTGCAGGCAGGACCTTCACCTGAAACCCGTTCCTGAATCCCGCAGCCTCAAATGCCTGGTTCCACCACGAAGCCCCTTCGACCAGGGCGGAGCGGATCGGCTCGGGTGTGCTGGGATCCACGTAATAGACGATCGGCTTCACCGGCTCACTGACTGCTGCATTCGGATCCTTCTTCGAGATGCGGAAGCGGGAGCTGTACTCCTTGCGGGCGAGTTCTCTGAAGGGAGACGCATAATCGATGAACTGCATGCCCATGACCCCCGAACGCGGATCGTAGCGGCGCGTACGGTACTGGTTGTCGGGCAGTTCGACCAGCGAATAGTGCACGCGAACCGTCGTCCCCACTCCCTCGCCACCTCCTCGCCCGCCGGCCGGTGCGGCCGTTCCTCCGCGCCCACCTGCCGCAGGTGCCGGGGCGCCGTTGTAAGTCAGCATCACCTCCACTTCGGTGTTCTTCGGGAAGTTCTTGGTGCGTGGCCAGTAGAAGGCGGAGCGATTCCGGTCGATTCCCCCCATCCCAAGGTTCTGGGCGTCACGGATGAAGAAATCGGTCGCATCCACCAGGACGCGGCCCGCCTCCTCCGCGGCGATCCGGAAGCCGAAGACGGCAGGATCCGTATATGCCTCCGCTACCGCTCGCGGTTCCACAGGATCGTTCGTCACCGCCCGGTACCGGTAGTTGACCTGAGTTGCCAGCACCTTCGAGCCGTAGCGGTCGAACTTCAGCGACTGGCCGCCGTTCCATGATCCCCGGTTACGGCCTTCCACGCTGGAAGACAGGTCCGTGACATATAGGAACTCCGTCCCCAGCTTGTCGATCTCCAGCCACAGCCTCTCCGCCTTTTCCTCCCAGTAGAGATTGAAAAATCCGTCCAGCTTCTGCATGCCGGCGGTTCTTTCGCGAATCGTGGGAGTGGGTGCATCCGCCGCCTGCCGTTGTGCCCCGGCAGGAGCCGCGAGCACAAACGAAACAAGAGTGAACGTCAGGGATTGTCGAATCATGGATCCTCCTCGGGATGGTGGCCAATCATGATTTGGTCCGGCAGTCGTTGTCAAGCTTCGCCACCGGGCCTGGCCACAACGGACACAGGGATCACGGCGCGGCTGCCGTCGTCAGTCCCCGAGCACCTTTTTCCCTTGTTTGCGTAATGGCGTCGCGATAGAAATGGCGCGAGCAACAGGTAATGCATTCCGATAGAGGAGGAACACTCTCGGCGCTACATCCGCATACGTCCGAGGATCCACCGTAAGAAAGGAACGCCATGAAACGACACGTTTGGGTGCCGGGCCTGATTTTGTGCCTGATGGTCTCTTTGTCCACAACCTTTGCCGCGGGCCCGTTCAACAAGAAAGAACACGCTGCCCGGCGGAGCCGGCTCATGGAAAAAATCCCCGATGGGGCGGCTATCTTCCTGGGCGCGCCCACGCCCGCCAGTGACTACGAGTTTCGTCAGGGCCACGACTTTTATTATTTCTCCGGTGTCGAGATTCCCGATGCCTTTCTGGTCGTCGATGGGGTGCGGAAGGAAAGTGTTCTGTTCTTTACTATGGACGAGAAGACGGCTGATGGCGAGAACATCCCCTTAGACCTGATCCGGAAACCTGCCGAATACACGGGTATTGAGAGGGTCCTGCCAGCGGAGCAGTTCAACTCCTATCTCGTCGGCCTCAGCCAGCGGAGCCGAATCCTCTACACCATGTTCAAACCCGAGGAGCTAGGCCGCGAAAACAGCAACGAGAAGTTCAATGCCCTGCAGAAATCCATGACCCTGAACTTGTGGGATGGCCGGCTCACGCGGGAGCTCCAGTTCGTGAAGCAACTGCGCGACAAATTCCCCCAGGCGGATATCCGCGATTGTTCCGCGCTGGTTTGGAACCTGCGCAAGATCAAGTCACCGGCTGAACTCGAGATCCTGCGCCGGGCCGCCCGGATCGGCGTCCAGGCCCACAATGCTCTCATCCAGTCCACAAAGCCGGAAGTGACGGAAAAAGCTCTGGCTGCAGTCTTCGAGTTTGTCTGCAAGAAGGAAGGAGCCCAGGACCTGGCGTATAGCACAATCATCATGTCGGGAAAGAATCATGCCTATGGGCACTACCATAAATATGATCGGGTGTTGAAGGACGGGGATTTTCTCATCCTGGACGCGGGGCCCGACTTCGAGAATTATCACGTGGATATCTCAACCTCCTTCCCGGCTTCCGGCAAATTTTCTCCGCGCCAGAAAGAGCTCTACGAGGCGGCCCTCGCCGTTCATGATGTCTGCGAGGCGAACTACCGCGACGGCGTGACCTTCAAACAGGTCGGTGAGAAGGTCGATTCGCTCCTCAAGGAAAAAGGCCTCGAGCGGTTCTCCCAGGATTTCCGCGGCATCGTCCGCCTCGGCGGCTACAACCACTCCATCGGGCTGGCAACGCACGATGTCACGGGCACATTTGCAGGGCCGGACGAAGTCCTTACCCCGGGATTCGTCTTCGCCTGCGACATCCAACTGTTCAGTCTCAAGGAGGAAATCGGCATCCGCATCGAAGATACAATCGCCATCACCGAAACGGGATATGAAAACCTGTCCGCAGGGGTTCCACGAACGGTTGCGGAAATCGAGGCCCTCATGAAGAAAGATGGAATTCTGCAAACCCTCAAAGAAAAGCGCTAGAAATGGGGGAGGCTCGCATGAACTACTTACCAGAAAATCCTCGCGCAGCAGCAAAGGAGTTGAGAGTGCGCCCGAAAAGAGAACCACGAAATAGACCAAATACACGAAACCGGTTTCGTGTATTCAGTGTATTTCGTGGTTTCGCTCTTGGTTTCAGCTGTCTGGTCCTGATATTCGCCGCGGTTGGGATTGCCCAGCAGATCGATTGGTCTAAGAAGGCCCTCCAGTCTGAGCGCAGCCGCACCTTTGATGCTCTCCACTATCGGATCGCCATCCGGCTCGATCTCGACCAGAAGTCCTTCGAAGGAGAAACAACCATTTCCTTGACTTCGCTCAGGGACGGGCTCGAGACGTGTGTTCTCGATGCGGAGGAATTCAAGGTCACGAAGGTGGTGAGCGATTATGGCGAATCCCTGCAATTCGAACAGACGGAAAAAGAGCTAAAGGTGCGGATGCCGCGACCGCTCAAGCTCGGGGAAACCCGCTCGTTTACATGCTCCTACCAGGGCAGAGATCCGAAGATCGGTTTGAGGTTCATGGCCGAGAGCGCCAACAATCCCAAGCTCGTCTTTTCCGACTCCTTCCCCGACCACGTCCACCATTGGTTTCCCTGCTACGATTACCCGAACGACAAAGTAACCAACGAGATCATCGCCACCGTCAAGTCCAATCTCAAGGTGGCCGCGAACGGCCGCCTGGTGAGTGTCTTTGAGGACAAGCCCGCCGGGACCGTAACCTATCACTGGTCTCAGGAACTTCCACACTCGACGTATCTCATTTTTCTGGCTGCCGCGCCCTATGTCGTGGTCCAGGACTCATACAAGGCCCTCCCGGTAAACTACTGGGTCTATCCTCAAGACGAGAAAAAGGCCCTCCCCACCTACGGCAAGACTCCGAAGATGATCGAGTTCTTCAACAGGATCTTTGGCTATGATTATCCCTGGCAGAAGTACGACCAGGTTTCGGTCCCATCAGGCGGCGGCGCCGAGAGCACATCCGCGACGGCGATGACTCACTCGATCATGGTCGATGAGAAGAATGAGAAGGATTTCCCGGCCATCGGCATCGTCTCCCATGAGCTGGCCCACCAGTGGTGGGGGGACCTGATCACCTTGCGCAGCTGGGCGCACACCTGGATGAATGAGAGCTTTGGGACCTACTCCGATTATCTCTACCATCGACACGAGAGGGGCGATGATGAGGGAGCGATCAATCTCCAGGACAAGTTGAACAGCTATCTGCGGGAGGCGAAGACGCGGTACGTCCGGCCGATTGTTACCGATCGATACGATCTGCCTCAGGATATGTTTGACCGCCACACCTATCCCAAGGGCGCCCTGGTCCTGCACATGCTGCGCAACATGGTCGGCGACGAATCGTTCTTCAAGATCCTCAGCCATTTCCTGCATAGCTATGCCTTCGACGCCGTCGATACGAACGATTTCATCCGCTCCGTGAAAACCGTCACGGGACAAAACCTCGACTGGTTCTTCGACCAGTGGCTTTACAAGCCAGGACATCCCGTCTTCAATATCCGGAGCGATTGGGACGAGGCGCGAAAAGCCGCCACTGTCAAGGTCACGCAGGTCCAGGATTTCAATCGGGGTATCCCCGTTTTCCGAGTTCCCGTTACAATTGCCATCGTCACGCCAAAAGGGAAAACCACCAGGGCCGTTTGGATCCGTGAGAAGGAGGAAACCTTCGAATTTGCCGCGGAAACCAAGCCCTTGCTCATCCGCTTCGACGAGGGGAACGTACTGCTAAAGGAAGTCAATTTCCCAAAAGAAGTGGATGAGCTGCTCTACCAGTTCCGCAACGATGACGTGATAGGACGAATGGCATCCGCAGCAGATCTCCTGCGTTTCAAAGACGATCCCAGGGTCTTCGAGGGACTGGCCGCCGGTGCTCAGAACGATCCATTCTGGGCAGTCCGGCGCAGCGCGATTGAGTCACTCGGGAAGCTCGCCGATCCGCGGGTTCAGGCAGTATTGAAAAAGACTTGCCTGGAAGCGCATTCGTCCGTCAGAACGGCTTCACTGGTCGCCCTCGGTGATTCAAGGGACCGCAGTCTGGTCGAGTTTTATAAGGAACGCTTCACAAAGGATGAGAGCCAGCTCGTCAAGGCCGAAGCCCTGCGGGCTCTGGGAAAGACTGGAGATCCTTCCGTCATCCCATTCCTGGAGAAGTCAGCCTCGGTCCCGTCCTATCGGGATATGGTCAGAAACGCGGCAATGCAGGCGCTGAAGCAGGTTGGCAAGCTCCGGGAGTAGATAAAACGCGACACGCCCTCTGGGAAGGGCATGATCTGATGTTTGGCCGGGACCTTCAAGGGGTTGCCGTCGTCAGTCCCCGAGCCACGGCGCAGAGAGCTCCCGCGGTCAATGGGGTCGGACCACGCTTATTGCTGATACCAGTGATTTTATATCCTGCCATACTCCCTAAACCGAGGCCTACAGCCCTTTTTCCGCAGGTGGCGGTTGCGATTTCTCTTGCCTGGAAAGCTCTGTCCTCAACATTCAGCGTAGCTTGCCAACGGGATGCCGAGCATTTCGAATCTATAGGACTTTTAATCATGCCGCACAAGGGAAAAGTCGGGTGGGGTGGCTGGGAAATCGGGAGATTCAGGGCAGGGATCAGGACGGGCAGCGAATTGCCGGAGACATACACGCAGTTTTCGAGAATCCGAGCCGGCGATGCGGTGCCCGTCCCGATCCCTGCGATGACCGGCTGGATCTTCATGCCACGACGTCCTCTCAAAACGCGCATCTCCTTCTGCGGCGCGATACACTTCGAGCCGACCGGATTCAGAATCGCAATCGGAGCCGCCCCCGATTGTCCGCGCCCTGCCGGAGCGCGAGATCGACGAGCTTGACTTTTCGTGAGCAGGGAGACGAATCCGCTGTCGGCTGCTGGAAGAAGTGTGTTATCCGGAAACATCGGATCGCTGTAAAATGCCCCCTTTGTAATCGACCCTGGGTTGCGGGATTCGCGGCAGACGGGCCGAAGTTGACATAAGGCCCCAAATCAGAAGCAGGCCCGGCTCTCACCGCCCGGCGCGGACTCGCAAAATTGCAGCTTATTCTGACTATGCGCCGTGATCGGAAGGCCTGAGGAGTGCTCTACCTTCCAGGCACTCGCGGCGTCGAAATCGGCGACGAGCTGGAAAACTCAGCAGCGCACCGGGAATCCCCTTTTGGTCAAAAGCCTGTATAATCTCCGAGACGTCATGATTAGATTCGCTGCCAATCCGCAGGGGCTTTTGCGCGGCAGGCGCAGCGGAGAGAGAAGCATATGAACCCGGCCGGAACTCTGTTGGCTGCCTTTTGCCTCACCCTCACATGCTCTGGAGGAGTGTTTGCCGGCGGCGGCTGGCCTGAGGGCCAGCAGGCCTCCGTCGGTTCTGCCCAAGAGCAGCTGGCTCGCGATATTTTCAAAGAATTGATTGAAATCAACACGACGGATTCCGTCGGCAGCACCACGGCGGCCGCCGAGGCAATGGCGGCGCGGCTCAAGGCGGTCGGGTTCGCCCCCGCAGACGTGCAAGTGTTGGGCCCGAATCCGCGCAAGGGAAACCTGGTCGCGCGCCTGCGCGGGACCGGCGTGCGCAAGCCCATTTTGCTGCTCGCGCACTTGGACGTAGTTGAGGCACGACGCGAGGACTGGACTTTCGATCCCTTTAAATTCACCGAACTGGATGGTTATTTTTACGGCCGCGGCACCAACGACATCAAGTCCGGAGATGCTCTCTTGGTAGCCAACCTCATTCGCATGAAGCAGGAGGGTTTTCAGCCGGACCGGGATATCATCGTTGCCCTCACGGCTGATGAAGAAGGAGGCAGCTTCAACGGAGTGGATTGGTTGGTGAGAAACCACCGCGACCTGATTGATGCGGCCTATTGCCTGAATACCGACGGAGGCGGCGGCGAGATCAAAAAAGGCAAGCGCATGCTCAATGAGTTACAGACCAGCGAGAAGGTCTACCTGAGTTTCAGTCTCGAAGTGACAAACCGCGGCGGCCACAGCTCGCTGCCGGAAAAAGAGAATGCGATCTATCGCCTTGCCGAAGGACTCGAGCGTCTGGCGAAGTTCGATTTTCCTGTGAAGTTAAACGAGACTACCCGATCCTATTTTGAGAAGATGTCCAGGATCGAGAGTGACCAGACTGGACGCGACATGGCGGCGATTGCCGTGATTCCTCCGGATCCGCAGGCAGCCGAGCGGCTGGCAGCGACGCCTTACTACAACGCGCTCATGCGCACAACGTGCGTGGCCACGGAACTGGAGGCCGGGCACGCCGAAAACGCGCTGCCGCAGCGGGCGCGCGCGGTCGTAAACTGCCGCCTGCTCCCTGAGGATTCGCCCGCCGATGTGCAACAGACTCTTGTAAGAGTACTGGCTGACGACAAGATTACGATCACGCCGCTGCAGACACCTAGGCAGGGTCCGCTTTCACCGCTCGTGCCCGAGGTTGTGGATCCTATCGAACGCATTACGGCAGAACTCTGGCCAGGCGTGCCCGTGGTTCCCATCATGTCCACGGGCGCCACGGACGGCTTGCGCCTTCGTATTGCGGGAATCCCGACCTACGGGGTCTCGGGCTTATTCGACGACATCGACGACGTGCGCGCGCACGGCAAGGACGAACGGATGGGGGTCAGAGAATTCTTCGACGGCCTCGAATTCATGTACCGCCTGGTGAAAACCTTATCCTCATCATCCAGTGCGTCAGTACCGCCACCACGGCGTCGTCGCGCCGTCGGGTTTTTTGGAAATCATGAACGTCGCGATTTCCTTGAGCCGTTCCGCGGGCGTGGCGGGTCCGGACCAGCAGTGCGGCTTGCGATCGCCGTACAAAAAGAACCCCTCGTAGTGCGGGTTCTCGGTCGTCTTCATCCATTTCTCGAGCTCTTGCGTGGAGTTGTTCAGCTCAAAGGTGTCCATCGTGCCGGTGTAGACGTGGATCTTGTCGACGATCTTCGGTCCGACAGTCGCCCAGTTCTTTTTCAAGTATTCGAGCAGGTCGAAGTGTTCCTTCCAGTACCGCGCTACCGCGGGATTCATCTCGCCGGTCATCTTGTTGAAGAGCGGTTCGAAATAGCCATCGTTGCCAAGCGGACCGAAAACGGCCGACCAGATGTCGATCTGCTCACCCGACCGGCCGTGCGTGCCGTTCACCAGCTCGAAGTGATTGCGCTGCTCGGATGTAAGCCGGATGCGGCCATCGGTCTCGCGTGAGTTGACGGTCGGCTCACGCCGCCATTCGTACTCCTTATAGAACGCGTTCTTGTCCTGATAGATGTTGACGCCCTCGACGTCGGTGAACGTCACCGGATCCGGACACGCCGACCAAGTGCCGCCGAAGAAGTCCGGATGAAACATCTGGAGCGCGAGCGATTCCCAGCCGCCGGTTGAGCCGCCGGATAGCGTGCGGGCGTACGGCTCTTTAATCACGCGGTACCGCCTCTCGACTTCCGGAATCAACTCCTGCAGGATCGCGTCGCCGTACGGGCCGACGTTGACCGAATTCACGGCGTACGAGTCGTCGAAGTACGGCGTCGGATGCTGAAACGTGACGAGGATCATGCGCGGAAAATCGTCGCTCAGCCACGCTTTCGAGAACGCGTTGTTCCCAACTTCATCGAAACCATCGGGTGCGCGAATACTGAAATGACCTTGAATGTAATGGACCGGATAACTGATCGTCTCGCGCGCGTAGTTCTTCGGCAAAAGCGCCGTCGCGCCGATGTAAATCGGCCGGCCCCAGAACTTCGTGAGCAGCGCACTCTGAAACTTGAAACGCTTGACGTACTCGGTGTCGGGCGGAACTACGATGGGTGGGATGACATCGCCTGCTGAGAGCTTCACGACGCCACCGGCCTTCGGATCGAGAGGGATTTTCTGCACCGCGCTCTTCAGGTTGCCGGGCGAGCTGTTCCACCGCTGCCCTTCCCACTGGTCCTCGTGCATCCAGACGGTGTGGCCGTCGGCGCGCTTGAACTCGGAGTAGACGTTGACGAAGCCCTGCACGAAATAGTCGCCGGACGGCAGATCGTGCAGATGTTCGACCGGCGTGCCGAGATCAGTCTCATCGATGATCGCCGCCTGTCCTGGCGCGAGCTGCTCGACGTCCCGGCCGAAGAATGGAACGCCCGTGCGGCCGATCTGCAGCCGCGGCTCGCGATCCCCCGTGCGGGAAATCATCACAAATACGCGGCCAGCGATCGGGCCGGCATGGGCCGAGGCGGGGAACGAGATCTCGAAGCGCAAACCGGCGGGGGCCGCGCCCTGATGCTCGGCGGTGGCAAGACTGACAGCCGCGACAAGAGCGGCGATGAGAGCTAATGCGACGCGAGACATAAGAGCCTCCTTCTCTATAGTTCGCTGCTTCGGAAAACTGAAAAATCGGCGAGCTGACCTCCATGCCGGCGCGCTGCGCGCGATCGAGCACCTGCTCGGCAGACGCCAGCCGGCTCTGCAAGCCGGCAATCTCCGACTTTATCTGCTGTGCTGCCATGTACCCCGCGCTTCCCTTATCGTGGCAGGCCGCGCAGGCAACGGTTTCTTCCACTCCGAGCATCGCAGGCTCGGCCCCGGCTATGCGGCGCGATAGCCCACCACCAGCCGCTTGCCTAGCACTTCCAGAGCTGCTTCGATCCGTTCTATCTTGGATTTGTGGCGCGGGTCAGTCAGCCGGCGGATCTCCTTTTCATCACATTTCAATTGTTTTGCCAGCTGCATATTCGTTAGGCCGGACTCCTTCATGGCGAGGTAAAGGGCAGTTTTGGCGGCCACGAGAGCTGAGAGTTGGATGGAATACTCAGCCTTGCGCAGTCTGGAAGGTTGCGGGATCGCCTCTTCCAGCCTGATTCTTCCGGCAATTGCCTCCTCAAGACAGTCAGCGCCCTGGGAGAGAGCATCGGCGACGTCCTCGCCTTGCGTGATTGCTTCGGGGATGTCGCGGAAAGTGACCACAAATCCGCCGGCCTTTCGGTCAGGTGTGAGCTTTGCAGGGTATGCGAAGTTCTTCATAGGCAATCCTATTCAAGACAGATCTGATTCCTTGATGCCCAGCTGCTTCATCATTGCGTAGAGGGTTCCGGACTTGAGTTCATCTTTCAGATTCCTGATGACTGCTCTCCGATCTCCAAGATAGATGGTCCCGTGGCTTCCCTTGCCACGCTCCGGAACGAAACGGCAAAGCACGCCGCGGACCCGTGCGTAATGCCGCAGCTTGTGGAGAAATTCAGACCCTTTCATTGTCAGATGTTCGGACATTATTGTCCGAAGGTCAAGTGTGGATGTGGGCTTTCTGCAACCTAGACACTGCCTGTCCGTAGCTCTCCAGAAATGCTCTCGTGGACCGTGACGCCGGACCGAGCCGCAACCCTGAAGGACGAGACTGACCGCATGATCTGTTCCTGTGGCGCCCGCCTGCAGATTGTCTCCTTCATTTCGGACCTGCCCGACAGCGCGGTCAGGTCTTCAGCTGACGGATCTTGAGAAGCAACAGGCCGATCATGCACAGGAGAATCACGGCAGACACGGCCAAGCCCTTGCGGCGATACGCAAGCTCCGCAAGCGCCTGCCAGCCGCTCTGCTCGCATGCGGCCGCAACGCTTTCTCCTTCTGCGGTTGTCTTCTGCAGGATCGCCGGCGTGAACCTGTGAATCTGAACGCGTGCCAGGATCAGGCGGTCCCGCCCTTCGGAAAGCTGGTAAATCGGCGAGCTGACCTCCATGCCGGCGCGCTGCGCGCGATCGAGCACCTTTCTGGCAGACGCCAGCCGGTTCTGCAAGCCGGCAATCTCCGACTTCATCTGTTGCGCCGCCATGTACCCCGCGCTCCCCTTCACATGGCAGGCCGCGCAGGTAGCGGTTTCTTCCACTCCGAGCATCGCGTCGGTCGGAAGCACGATCAGATGATTCTGATGGCAGGTCACGCAGGCAGGCCACTCATTTTCTGAAAACGCCTTGCTGTGGGGGCTCGGAAAACCAGGAACGCTACCCTATTTCCCGTGGTGCAATATCCGAATTATGAGTTGCCTCGGCTCGAAATAGGGTGGCGTCCCGGGTTTCATAGCGGGCGAGGCGCTCCAGCCTCACGCGGTCGTGGGCGGGGACGCACACATTAGCATGCACACTGAAGCCGGAAATGGTGGCACAACGCAGGCCGGCGGAGACGGCGAGGTTTTCCACATCGACCTCGTCACCGACCTTTGCGAGGCGCCGGCCGGCACGTGGCCCCGTGGCAACGCGGCCGGAAATCGAAGTGCTGTAGAGCTCGGCGAGCAGGGGCTCGTTGCGCACAAGGGGATCGCTTTCGTCGTGATCGGCCTGTGGTCCCAGGCCACGGCGTTCGAGGAGCTTGCCGATACGGCGCTGGACGCGTTCTGTCAATCGGGCCACTTCGGTGTCACTCGGCGGGGGTACGGGCCGGAAAGCGACTTGACCTCCCTCTTCGACCACGTAGATGCCGTCAAGCGCCAGGGTATGGAAATGGACATTGAGATTGAGGGCGTCCCCGAAGCGCTGCACGAAACTGACGGCGCCGCACCGGGCCTGCCGGTTTGCTGCTGGGATGCCTGCGCGGCGGCGCAAGGAGCTGAATACGGCCAGCCGCCGCCCACAGCCGGCAACGAGGATGCGAGAGGTGAAACGTTTGCGATTCTCAATCACTGGGTGGAAATCAGACCTCGGAAGCAAGATCGGGCTTGCAGCAATTATAGCGGATGTACATTCCCCTCTCGATCGATAAAGGCATGGTCATCCGTCATGAGGAGACTGAGCCCCTCCAAATCCTGATTATTGATGCAATCGTTGAACTGGAGCGCGATGAGTTTTGGATCTTTTGTGTTCATTTGCTGACGCTCGCAAGGGCCCGATGGCGCAGGCAGGAGGTTCGAGCGATCGATCCCATCAGGGAAGGTTCAAACTCGCGACTCCCCTGATGGTCGCTCCACAATGAGGACACCTGGTATGGAATGGTCCGAACGGGATTCGGCCTCTGTCCTTCTTACAGTATGGACATTTTCGCAGCGCCGCTCCGATTTCCTTGCGGTAGCCGACCCCGAGGACGAGTAATGCAGCAAGAAGGCACGCTGCGCTCGCCGCCAAGCGTATTAGCGACCGCCTGCGCCATTCGCTTGGATAAAGCTTCAGAGAGAAGTTTGCGGATTGAACACCCCAGACATACTGCCATCGGAATCTGAAGTCGGCTACACTCTCAGCGACGTATCCATTCATGGTCGCGTATCCCTGGATGAACACCGGATCAGACCCCTTGAATTCGATTGCTGGCACCCGGATTTCCAGGTTCATCACCCCTGGGCCTGTTTCCGGTTCAGTCCGCTCCTTGATGATAGTGTCAGAAGGCACCCCGGGTTCCTTCGAAGCGAATGCCGGCCACACATCGCCCACTGGCATTACGTCGAGGCGATCCGACTCAGTGACTCTGAATTCACCACCTCCTGTTGCATGGAAATGGCTCCAGAGGAAATCCTTCCTCTTCGTTTCTATGTGTAGACCGCCCACGGTCCCAGGGGGGACAAAGGCGTTCACTAACAGGAAACCGCAGACCAGAAAGAACAGACCTGAGCAGGCCAGGAAGAACCAGCCGGTGAGCCTCAGTGTCTTCGCCGCGTTCAAGCCAGAATCTCCATCTTGAGGTCTCAAACAGCCCGATCATTCACCAAACCATGGGGCGTATAGTCGGCATTGGCTGCATTTCCGAACCAAGCCTGGGTGCGGCCGCCGGTCAGCTTCCGAGATAAAATGTTATGTCAACTTCGACCGGGCGATGCGCGCCTGCCTCAATCGCCAGCGGGCCCGATTATACCTCAAAACAGGCGCTGGAACTCAGGTTTTGCGCACACTTCTGCTGAAACCCCGGCGCGGAATCTTTACCTGCCCGGCGCGAAGCGAATCACCATTCTCCTACTTCGGGATCATGAGAGGGGCGCGCAATTGGCGGCGGTCTCGAAGGCAGTCCAATATTTTTCTGATCGCATCCGGGGGATGGATTGCCGCCACAATCCGCATGCGGCCGCCGCGGCGAGCGCATTCGAGAACGTCGATCGAAAAAACGCGTTTCATCAGTTCAGCCCACCAAGGTCAGTCTTTCCGGAACAGCCGTATGCCGGCCTCTTCCTCGAATGCCCTACGCACCGTTTCGGCACGCTTCTGAACGAACGCCCGGAACCCACGCTTGGCATTTCCCTCCCATAGCCCGCTGTCGTCTCTATAAGGTATCAAGTGGCTGCGCATCACTCTGGTAAAGTGTTTCATGTGCCTGTACTTCGCGAGATACTGTCGTGGCCGCTTGCTGCCAAACGACTGGTTGTCTTCGGCCACCATGAAGCAGACGTTGCACAGCCGATCGACTTCCCGGTCCGGCACGTCTTGCCTACGCAGCAGCGCCTTGGGGAAGATGTGGTGCTTGTCGTTGCGGTTCTTGAGCGACGCTGTCTCGCCCAGCGGTAACGGACGGGCGTTCTCAAGGAACGAGGGACCCTGACGGTGGAGCAGCAGGAAGAACGCCGTCGTCAGCGAGGACGCGCCCCGGTACTCGGCGCGCTTGAGATCGTACATCGGCACTCGGTCGCCCATGCGGAATCTAGTACTGTGCTTCTCTGCTAGGCGTTCGAAGAACCTGATGTCGCTGGTGATGTTCCGGTAGTAGCCCCGGCCTGTGTATCGACCCGCGACCGCAGAGGCCCAGAACCACTTGCGGATTTCCCTGCCTTGACGCGCCGAGGGCTGGGCGCAGTCGTTGGCGTAGAAGAAGCTCGCCAGCGTGACAAGCAGGTTGTCGGATGGCAGGAACTCGTAGTTGGGCACGCCGATATCGCAGGTCAAGTAGTCGATCGCCTTGGTGATGCTGTTTTGAATACTGCGCCATAGCGGCACGAATCTGTCAGTAACCTGCTTATCCTCAAAGAACTCCTCTTCCTTCCTCGCTAGGAAGCGCTCGATTGCGCCTCCCTTGAGGTCACGGAGCCCGAGCATGACGGCGGTCGCGAACTGGATTGTGCGCCGGTCCATGTACCGGTAACCGCGCGGCAGACCCGATCTGAGCTCGTTGACCAGGTGCCGGAGGTCGAGGCGCGCGGCACTGGTGAAGGCGATGTCTGCCGCGCTGACCCGCATGCCACCCGAGTTGATGCGTAGAAACGTCTTACGGACGAGTTCAGCCTTGTTCGCCTGCATGAAAAGCACCGGCACAGGGTATTCGAGCAACCGCCGACGGCAGGTGCGCACGCGGTTCTGCTTGTAATCCGGCAGGTACCTAATACGTCGACGCCAGTTGGATGCGAGGATGTCGCTAACTCGCACGGTTTCGCCTTGGATGGGATTGCGCATACGCCCGAACCGCTCGTCGATTGCATCATCCAGGAAGAAGCAGATATGGGTGAAATCAACCTCACGGTCGTACCAATTCGTGACAGTTCCGCCGTTGCGCGTCTGGTAGAGCACCGCCAAACGCTGCTGGCCGTCTATGAGGTACCATATCTCACTGCACGTCGGGTTGTGAGCCGGCAGCACGCCCACGGTCTTCCTCAGGAAGTAGCGGAACTTGGGCGGAGCTTTCCAGACGAGAATGTTGCCGATTGGCAGGCCTCTGTACATGCTGTCGAACAGCCTCGCGGCACGCTTTGAATCCCAGACAAACTCTCGCTGGATCTCCGGCACGGCGAATACGCCGCTGTCGCAGCAGTCGATGAGCTGGCTGACCTTCAGATGCTTAATCTTCATACTCCACCTCGTAGCCCAGCCCTTTGGGGCTCTTCCGATCACATCTTCCAGCTTCGCTGAGTCGTTCCGCGAGTTCTGCACCCCAATGGTTCCGCTTCGTGCTTCGCCACTGGTTCCCGCAAGTAAGACCCTATCTTGCGCGGCAGTTCCGGCTTAGGCAGGCTGCAGTCCCTCACCTCATTCCCCTCTCCCATTGGGAGAGGGGCGCGGTATGAGGGCTTCTTCATGATTTCGGCATATAGTCGGCATCGGCTGCATTTCCGAACCAAGCCTGGGTGCGGCTGCGCGTCAGCTTCCGAGATAAAACGTCATTTTAACTTTGGCCGGGCGATGCGCGCCTCCCTCAATCGCCAGCGGGCCCGATTATATCCCAAAACAGGCACTGGAACTCAGGTCTTGCGCACATTCGCTCTTCGGATGGGATTTGCCTTTCCTGGCCGGGCAGCCGGGGTGGGAGACGGGTTAGACTGTCTCGGCGTCTGCGGGAATCACGAGCGGGCGCCAGCGCCCGCCCGGAGCAAAAACGCCGCTATACCGGACTATGTTGAACCGGGGCGGGGACACGAGGGCGGCAAGTTTTTCCATCAGTTCGAGGGGCTCGAAGATGATGTGGGAGGTTGGGTCGCGTCAGCTCCGTCCTGAAAGCTCTTGAAACATATGGCCCGCGCTCATCCTGATCGCCCCCGTAGCCAGAGCATCACTCCTCTTTACCTTTCGTCTTTTCCGATGACTGTCGCCAGCGATTTTTCTTTTCTCCAGTAGATGCTCGACCTTCTATTTTGCCTCTCCTAAGGGTTTTTCTAGGAGTTTAGACGCACAAAAGACAACTCAGGCGGCGGTTCGAGAATAATCACGAAACGGGCTTCTGAGGAACGATCCCAACCCGCGAGGAGCGGACCATCCCATGCGTCCTCAAGCACTTATCCAAGACTGCCAGCATATTTAACGGCTTATACAACTCTTACGCAGCTGCGACGCCATAACTACTCCTTATCCAGTTAATGAGTTTATCCATGTCGCCTTCTATCTCGTCATACACGAGATTGCGCAAGACCATGAGCCTATTATCCACTGGATAGTCGATATAGTCGTGGTGACCATAAATGAAATTCGTCAAACCTGAACCACGCACTGACTCGCACCGAAATTCACTCCCGCCATAAAACAACATCATAGTGCGATAATCAAACCCTATCTCATGACCTTTGATCAGGACAACCTCATTGTCACCATCATCCTTCCTGGTCATGTACACGTCCATCGAACAGCTCTTCCCAGTCCCTTCACTCGACAGGACCACAAAACACTTCAACGGCATCTTCGAGTACAATCCAAACTGATTTGCCATTCGACCAAAGTTTGTCTCAATCAGCACCTTGTATTCGTTCAAGAAGAGCCTGTATACACGCTCGACCGTCGCGACCAGCGTATTATACGAATAATGGTCCCATTCTCCCTGGCCGAGCCACTCACGGTCACCTCTGGGCAAAATGACTTCGTTTATGGAACCTATACCCAACGCGCTCAGACTGCGCATCGCATCGACTATTGCCGTGTCCGCTTTGTCGTAATCGAGGTAGCGGACGTTGGATGTGATATCAACGTTGTTGTTGGCAGCCAGGACGGCGCGGTCGTGGATTTCTTTCTTGTCTGCATCAGTAAGGCTATAGCTATATGACACGCATGACCCATGCCACGTCTCCTTTATTTCCCCAGTCCTGCGTTTAGCGTCAATTAGCTGATCCCGATAAGCCATCGTTGCTTTCTCGTAGCGCCGCGCACGGTCAATAGCTCCAAAGCTAATCGGCAAACAGTCGGCGATCCTGTAAGGGTGAACTATATTATGATGTCGCCCTTGATATTTTGCCAGAGTCGCGATCAGCTTCTCAAGCAAGAGGTAACGATTCCGTGATTCATTCAAGCGGCCCGACCTTACAATATTCCTGAGTTGGGGCTCGATTTCGTGAATCAGAACCTCGCGGAGAGTATTTATTTCTTTGAACCCGTTCGCCGAACCCGTGCAATGAAGCCCTCCCGCGCCATGAAGGTAAGGTAAGTTGGACTGCTTGGCTGCGGACCTATCGACCGGAATCAGCTTTACTTGCTCCGTATCGGCCTGTGACAGAGCACGGAAGCCATACATTGTGAGTTCCCGGTCTTTAATCGACATCTCGGCAATGAAACCCACTTCTCCGCTGGTATTGGGCGCGAACGCTCCCTTCAGATTGGGAAATAGAGTATCAATGATATCGCAGTACTGACGCAAGTATTTTGCGGCATTGCACCGTAGCTGATGGTCGATGGCGGCCTGCTTCTCTTGTGGCGCCATGGGATAGAACAGTTTCAACGCCTGTTGGAAAATCTGATTGTTCGAGTACTGATCGACTATGGCCTGGTAGTCGCGAAGCGGCAAGTCTTGAAGCTTAAGGAGATGGTATGCCACGACGTAGTCTCTGAAGATGGGAAAGTAGAACGAAAGTGTCCGGCTGTGGCCAGCGGTGGATAAATCGAGCACGTTGTAATCAAAGAGTGGCGGCATCAATTTCTCGTTGACGCCAAGACCCAGGCGCCCTCTAATTGTATCCAAGTCAATATGGTCCCGGTCGTTATCGAGAAGGCAGCGGGCAACCTCGCGAAGGGTGGCGGCGGCAATTTGGCGGTCATTCAGCTTCTCGAGAGTTTGATCGTAATATGCGTCGAAGAATTCGATTCGCGAAAATGTGAGATCCTTCATTTTGTGCTTCTGAGCCACCTCGAAAAACACCCTCAGAAGATATGGACTCCGTTTGCCGTCGCGCAAGACACGATCTTCAAAACGGCCGGTAAACCCGTATAGCTCCCTGTATTTGTCGATAGCGTGGTAATATTGCTCGTCCGTCATCGACCGCAAGTGGTATCCTGACTCGTCGTTCGCGGTGCGATAGATGGCCGCTGAAATGTGAGTGGGGACACCACGCTGAGACAAGAATGGCGGCCAGGCATGGGTCGTGCAGGTCACAAGCAGCTTGATTCGAAAACTCCCCGCGTGCCTCACGAAGTTGTCGAGGATGTCGACTCTGTTCTCAAGAGTCCATTCGTCAAGGGCATCAATACAGATCGTAAGGGGCGCATCGGCGAATAGGTCCGTAATCCTCCTAATTATCTGAATATCAGATTGTTCTGTGGAAAAGGGGCCCCAATTGAAATCGTCAGCAATGGAACAGGTCAGCCGGCTGAGTATCTCGCGAGCCCTGTAGAAAAGAACTGGGTGGCCGTCTTCCAGGAGCTGCAGCGCGAAGTCGCATAAGGAACAGGTTTTGCCAATTCCCGAATCGCCATAGATAGGCAAAAGCGCACGGTCGGATTGGAGAAGATCGCGGCAAGCCGCAACGAGGTCGTGGCAACGTGTATGCAACTCGGGTATGTACTTCTTGGAGAGGTCTTCCTTGGAGCCAATAAGGGGCTTCATGTGTTCAAGGACCTGTTGCCGGCAAAACGCCGTCACGTTAGCCTTGGAGTAGCCAATGAAATGTTTCAAAGCCTCATAGCGAGCCTCTTCGGAGATAGCAACCTCATAACGGTCCTTGACCTTGAACGAACCCTTCTCAATTTCCTTCCTGGTAAGGGAATCGTATAGGTGGAACTCACGGCCGTTCGTGACAATGGTAAACGGTGTGACCGGATGGAGCAGCCGCGCATATGAGGTGGCCTGCTCGACATCCTTGTCCGATATGGAGACGATGTCGCCTTTGACTTCAACAATAAAGAGGTTTATGCCGTTTCTCGTCACGAGGATGTCGAGTCTGGGCGACAAGGTGCGACATTGCTCTTCTGTGTCAGTTTTATACGTGAACAATCCGGCTTTGAACGTGAAACTCGTTTCAAAATGTAGCTCGTCTTCCCCAAACCCGAGCGAATAGAGAAAAGGTAGGACGACTTTGACTTTAACACTCTCTTCAAGTGACAGATCCATCAGTTACGAGCCATGTCGGAATGTGCCTACAACCCAAATAGGTCCACAGTATATAGATGACGCGTCTGATTATGTTCCGCTGATTGCCGCATGGGCAATTCCTGCAAGATTTATTCATTTCCTAGCGTATAGTCGGCATTGGCTGCATTTCCGAATCAAGCCTGGGGCCCGCCGCCGGTCAGCTTCCGAGATAAAATGTTATGTCAACTTCGACCGTGCGATGCGCGCCTGCTTCAATCGCCAGCGGGCCCGATTATAGCTCAAAACTGGCGCTGGAACTTGGGTTTTGCGCACACTTTTGCTGAAACCCCGGCGCGAAGCGAATCACAATCCTCCTACTTCGGGATCATGGGAGGGGCGCGCAACTGGAGGCGGTCTCGAGGCCAGTCCAAGGCAGTCCAATATTTTTCTGGTCAAATACGTGGAAGCCACCGGATTCCGGGTCGCCCGGCACCATCAGAAACAGAAGCACGACAGCCAGGAACTGCACCCTGCAGGCAATTTCGGAGGTAATCTCCGACTTTCAGCAACCGCGCAACCGCTTCATCTAGGCTCCCATCGCTCCCCGCCTCCGTTTGCTGAAGAAGACGACGGGGGAGACGTTCATTGGTCCAAACATGGCAGACTCTCCTTTCTGGATCCCAAGAGTGGATTACACGTGGAACAACCGGCCCGCCGACACGTCGAGCCGGAGCTTCGTAGTTGAAAAACAAGTCGAAACCGAGAGCCAAGCGCGATTAAAACGACGCGAGGAACTCTTTGGGTAGCAGAAAGCCGGCTGGAGACCGGCGGCTCGTATCCTACGCATAACCGGTCTTGGCTTTAGGCGCGAAACCCCGCAACGGGTTCAGCGAACGCCTACAAATGTCTCAGGTTCGTGGCTTGCCACGGGTTAGTGAGAGGGGTCTGGAGAAAAATGCGGATGAGAAAAACTCATGGGCCTCCCGCAGGACCTCGCTCCACGGGCGATGCAGCGGGGTAGAGCGGTTGCAGCGTAGGCACAGCAGGGCGTTTTCGTAGTTCGGAGTAAATAGAAATGGCACCTCGTTTCGATCCCTCCGCTGCTCTGGTTCAATTCGCGGTTGCAGCGTTAAGCCGCATTGCCGACAGATGGGCCAAAACAGAGACTCTTCCCCCTGCAAGCGTTTCCAGTACAGCTCAGCAAAAATCACCCTTGTTCTCTTGCGCTGCAGAAGGTCTTTGACCCACAGACAAACTAGTACGAATACCCCGCCGACAACTGGTAGAGTCCAAAGAACCCATTTCGGGGTCTGGACTGGTGCTTGTAGATGGCCCAGCGCTTGCCCTGCCCACGGTATGGCGTGCTTGGAGAAGAGGCGAAGCGGACCTGCCTCAGCGAGAATTGCCGCGACAACTGCCCCTCCCACCGCAATGGTCCACGGGTGATTCAGCCACTTACGCACTTACGCACACCCCGCACTAACCGACATTGACTTGTTTGGCAGTCGGCTCCTGAAGCAGGATGTCGTCGAGATACTCGATTGTCACGTTTTGCCACGTCTCCATCTCTCGGAAGATCCCGCTCAAATTGGATTTTATCGTCCCCACAGCACGGAATCCCCAGAGGACGACATGCTTGTTCCGTTTCAATAGAGTCTGGATCGTGTCACGAAAATCAGCGTCACCAGTTGCAACGATGTATACCCTAACGTTCGGTTTCTGCTCGAGGGTGTCGCGGATCAACTGCTTCAGCTTCTCGTCCGAGGTGTTCTTGCCGCCGAGAGGCTGGTCAAAACTGAACATAGCCTGCGCGTAGGCCGGAAGATCGTGGACGAAGAGCGGCCAATTGGCGACAGCAACTCGATACACCAACGGCCCGAACCGTTCGGCATGTTGTGCGAGGCGGCGTGCGAGCAAAACCGGTTGTCGGACTGATGCCCACGCAGCCTGTCGCCCTGCGGGTAACTCCTCAATGAATGTTCTCATGGAAATTGCTACATTCTCGTGGTCGACAAAAAGGGCCACCTCCACTGGCAATGGCACAGCATGGACGCCAGAAGCCTGCTTCGCGCGAACTTGATCCTTCAACCATCTCTCCAAAAACAACCCTTTGATTCGGACCCACTCCTCGCCCTCACGTGTTTGCTTTACCAGCGTCTGCATGTCAACCAACTTATTGATCCGCTCATTGTTGATGGGCTTGTTTTGGCGCTTGATCTCCTCAAAGAGTGTCATCTTGGGAATACCGCACCCCTCGTTTTCTTGTTGGTCGATGATTATCTTAGCGACCTCCCAATCGACCCCGTCTACAAACCCACCTTCCTCCTTCACCTCATTCCACCAGTAATGGGCGTATTGATCGTCCGTCTTTTCTATGGATTCAATCACCTGGTCAACGTCAGGCGGACCTACGGTCAGCCGCTGTTGAGGATTCAGCACCTCTGTAACAATTCGTCGCCCGACCGTCTGCACGATCCAAGGGTGACCCTCCGTCATTTGCCAGACGCGAGTGATTGCTTCCGGAGCGAACTCGACAGAGAAGGGCACCACGCCTGCATTAAGCACCTGTACGACGGCGTCGGCGTTCAGGAATCCCGTGGGATACGGCGTCACCCGTCCCCAAATAGGATGGGGGCATATTTCTTTAACGTTTCGGTATAGCACTGAAGCCGTGAAGATCAACATGATCCCACTGTTCCGAGACATCAAGGTGCTGAACAAGCCAAAGACGTTGTCATCAATGCGGCCACTCTTCACGGCTTGCGCGAGTCTTTGCGTCTCATCAATCATCAGCAGAATTCGCCGTGGCGTCAGCCGTTGCTGGACGATCTCGCAAAAATCCCTGAAAGCTACTATTGGTTCTGAGTCGAACCTTTCGGCAGGGGGGATCTCAAGATATCCCTGGACGTTCAAGTGCCTATCCACCGCCTTGCCAATCTCAGCGGCTGTTTGTCGCAGAAATTTTCCTGTGGTTTCAGGAATTGCTTCTGGAAGCAGGACAGTGATAATCTCGCTTAGAGCCAACTCTGGCAAGGCCCACTTCAGGCTGTTCAAGATCGACGTCTTACCGACGCGTCGCGGACCATTCAGGAAGAGTACTTCAGACTGTACGTTGCCTCGCAGGCTATTCGCGATCCGCCTCTGTTCTCTCTCCCGGCCACGAAAGACGTCTCGGCGGTCTTCAGGAATGCCGACGCCGACGAAGAACGCGTCCCGGATCGTCTCCTCACCATTGAGTCGTCGGCGGAAAGAGTCGGCGCGGAGGGTGAACCGCGTCGCGGGCGTTTGTAGGTTGGTGACCCCACCTGAGCTAAACTTGGTATGGGCCAAAAACGTCTCCTCGCCCTCTAGCGAGCCATATCCGAGCGCAAACCTCAATACACTAGGCGCGCCAACATCCAAAGGGGCGCTGACTCGCTGAACCCTGGTAACCACCGTCGCTTTGCCCGTCTCGCTCTGAAGGTGCACTTGCACGTCCGAAACGGGGTTGGTCCCCCGGTTCGTGACTCGAAGTAAGATGGAAGTCATGGGTAAGTCGGGACTGACTGGGGGTAAGGTTCTGTCAGGAAGATATCCATTGAGACGCCAGTCTACCTCAATGTCGCGCATCACGCTGGTTTGAAACGACGCGTCCGCGGCCAAGCGCTTCAGTGTTGTCAACAGGTCTTCCGACTTCTCCCTTACTTGCGGTTCATTAATTTCGTTGAGGGCAGTGTTTATCCCTGCGGTGTTATCTCGCAATACTCGGCTCAGTCTCTCTTTCTCTTCAGCATCGGAGGATGAGTCAAAGGCCTGCAAGGTTTGGATTGTCGTTCTAAGCTGCTCAACCAGTCTGCGGCTATAGGCGGGCCAAATCTCGTAGAGGATGTCGGTGCAGTCGGTCAGAAGGCCGAAGTCACCCTTGAGTTGTTCAATTCGCTTAACCTTCAACAAGCGATTGTTGAGCTGCTCGAGCCTTAGCAGTGGATCCTGCGGCAGTGCTGGCGGTACCTCTTCTCGTGCCTCGGCTGTTCCAACTCTCTCGGCCGGTCCTGGCTCCTCAGGTAGGCGAACATCCACACCAGAGTGAAGACGTCGTCGCCATCGGTTCAATTCAGCGGGAGGCAACATTGTCGAGTACTTATTGAGAAGCTCCTCGGCCGGCGTGTTGCGATCACGCTCTAGAAGGATATTAAGAACCTCCTCCATCGCCTCCCGCTTTTTAGTCGCTGGGACCTCTACTCTATTCGTGCAATCGAGCATCTTGTCATAGGCGCGTACCGCGTCCTCAAACTGGTTTACCTGCAAATACAGATTGCCCATCAATTGCCAGTTCAGATGAAACCACTTGTGCTCGTCAAAGCTAAGCCGCCGGCGGAACCAAGTGATCCCGGCGTGCAGCATTCGACGTCGAATGAATGCAAAGCAGAGATCGTTCAGACTTGCGGGGATCAGGCGCTCTGCCGGATCGGGAGGTTCAAACGGCTGTGCATCGGACGCAATGACTTCAATCGCAGAAAGCCACGCTTCAAGTTCATGCGGAGGGGCCCCGGAATCCGCAGCAAACAGATATCCCAGCAGGATAGCCTCTTCAAAGGGAAGCCAGTCCAATTGTTGCGACAAGAAGCGCTTCTCATTAAATTCGAGGGCAAGGGCGATGGCAGGCTCAAGCGCCTCGCCAGTCCCGGTTCCGCTCTCCACCCGCTGATGTAGGATCTGGAATGCAGTTTTGCGATCACCGAGCATTATCTCACAGCAGGCAAGATTCCAATCCGTGGTTTCATCGTTATGATTTTCTTCCCGCACCTTTTCGAAGAGGTCCTTCGCCAATCGCCAGCTTCCTTCGAGTTTCGCCAGGGCGTAGCCGTACCATTCCATCGCATAAAAGTTCTGCATTTGGTTGTTCCAGAGCTCCTGGAAGCTGGCGACAGCCTTTCTATTGTTTTGCCTGATCTGGCGCCGCGCTATCTCAAACTCAGCAGTCGGCTTATGCGAGTAGTCTCGCACCGACCGGGAGGGCTCGCGCAGATCAAAAGACGCGTCTAAGGCTTTCTTGACAGCTTGCACCAACCCGTTCTCCAAGGGAGCTAATACATCACGCACAGCCAGGGGGTCGTTGGTTTGCGCCGCCTTCTTCAGGCGCGCCCGTACGTCCGTGCTTATAAGCCCCGTAGGTGGTGGCGGCGGCGGCTCACCAATGTGGCTTCTGTAGAGCTCCTCCCAGCGCTTTCGGATGTGTTCGGACGCGGCGGACACAGAAGCGCTAATGAGGTCCCGGTTTTCTTCCACGAAGCGCACCATCATGCCATGCGTCTCAGGGGTGTCGAGCGTTCGACGGTGCGCTTCGTAGGCATTCACCACAGTATCACTCATGAGAAAAGCGAGGTCCCTCGGTACCTTCTCGTAGAACCCCTTCAGCCATTCCCGGATATCATCCATCATATCAGCAGCAATGACCGTGGGTACCAGATCGGGCAACGAGGACCGGAGGAACATCTCGAGCGAGTTACGAAAGTTTCCCTCGTGCTTGGTAGGATCCGATTTACGTCGGAAGTCAAATACGATGCCGCAGAAGTTCGCCAAGCGCCGTGCTATCTCACGTTCGCCCGGGTCGCTCTTTGGCATTCGCCTAGCAATCCTGATAGAAACGTTCGCGAGTTGAACTCCCCAATTGTGCGGGGCGCGCCTGATCGGGGTGAGGTCCGGTGCGGCCAGTTGTTCGCGCACTCGCTCAAGAACCTCTTTACTTTTCAGTTGCTCCTGCGGTGTCAATACGCCCAATCTTGCTTCACAGAGCGGGAGTATTTGTGTCGCTGTCTCGATGATATCTGTCCAAGAAGTTGACCAATTCAGATGCATATCTTGTGCTCCTATCGAACAAGTGGCCGGAGCAGCCACATAATTGAATCAAGACGTCCATAGCAATCACTTACAGCTCAACTCGGCTTGGACCCCGGGGTCTTCCCCCCGCAGGGTCCGGTCACGAAGCTTATCGGGGTCCAGCCGTGTTAGTCGACTTCCGCTTCGTAACTTCCCGGTTGCCGGTGAAATAATCCGTCCGGTCTAGCGGCGTAAGGTCGGCATTGGCTGCATTTCCGAACCAAGCCTGGGTGCGACTGCCGGTCAGCTTCTGAGATAAAATGCCATGTCAATTTCGACCGGCCGATGCGCGCCTGCCTCAACCGCCAGCGGACCCGATTATACCTCAAAGCAGGCGCCGGAAACCGAGGCTTTTGCGCACATTCGCTCTTCGGATGGAATTCGCCTTTCCTGGCCGGGCAGCCGGGGTGGGAGACGGGTTGACAGTGGCGCGGTCAGGTCTTTAGCTGTCGGATCTTGAGAAGCAGCAGGCCGATCATACACAGCAGGATTGCGGCAGACACGGCCAAGCCCTTGCGGCGATACGCAAGCTCCGCCAGCGCCTGCCAGCCGCTCTGCTCACATGCGGCCGCAATGCTTTCTCCTTCTGCGGTTGTCTTCTGCAGGATCGCCGGCGTGAACCTGTGAATCTGAACGCGTGCCAGGATCAGGCGGTCCCGCCCTTCGGAAAGCTGGTAGATCGGCGAGCTGACCTCCATGCCGGCGCGCTGCGCGCGCTCGAGCACCTCTCTGGCAGACGCCAGCCGGCTCTGCAAGCCGGCAATCTCCGACTTCATCTGCTGCGCCGCCATGTACCCCGCGCTTCCCTTATCGTGGCAGGCCGCGCAGGTAGCGGTTTCTTCCACTCCGAGCATTGCGTCGGTCGGAAGCACGATCAGATGATTCTGATGGCAGGTCACGCAGGCAGGCCACTTGTTTTCTGCAAACGCCTTGCTGTGGGGACTCTGGTTGAAAAGGTCTTCCTGCGTGACATGGCACTGGCCGCACACATTCGCGACCGAATCGACGCCCGGCGGCGTGGCGCCGTGGTTGCCATGGCAACTGTTGCAGGTGGGCGCGGACAGGTCACGCTGCTTCATCAAGGCATCGCCGTGGACGCTCTTGCTGTACTGCTCCTGCTGATCTGTCGGGATGTCGTAAGAGCCCATCCGCTTCACGTCGCTGTGGCAGCGGCCGCAGGTTGCAGCTACGTTGGTGACGTAGACCGGGCTGTTCGGGTCGCTCACCGCACGGATGCCGTGAACACCGTGGCAGTCGGTGCAGGTGGCTACATTCGGATCACCCGCCTGATTCTTCTTGCCGTGCACGCTCGTCAGGTACTCGCTGTACTGGTCCACGCGCGCTCGCGGGTTGTACTTCTTCATGAATTCGGCATTGCTGTGGCAAGAGGCGCACAGCGTCGCAATCTGCTTGCGCGGCGGGTGCCCGACGAAGCCCTTGCGGGGATTCATGGCTTCCTCGAGCGCATCCTTGGTGGGGTCACCGCCGTGACAGTTGTTGCAGGAGAGCCCGTGCTGGAAGTGGATGTCCTGCGCCGAGAGCTTCACCGGTTCCGCCAACTGATCACCCATGGCGAGGTGGCACCGGATACAACTGCTTTCAACTGCCTTCTGGGCAGCCTGTGCCGGAACGGGGCTGATGAGCATAATGAGCCATAATTGCTGCCACATGTAACTGTCCCTAAGTCCGATAGGCCAGAGCCGACAAGACGATGATATACACGAGAACTAGAATGCCCACGACGGGAAGCAGGCTGCGCCGGCCTGTACGTGGTTCCCTCGGCGAAATGAACGGCGTGATGATCAGCAGAAGGCCCAGCAAGCCGAAAAACATGATCCCGAGAACCTCGCCGTCGATGCCGAGGATCTTGGAAGGAATGTATTTGAGCGTCTGAAACATGTAGACGAAATACCACTCGGGCTTGATTCCTGCAGGCGCCGGAGAAAAAGGGTCGGCTTTTTCTCCCAACTCCCACGGGAAGATCGCAGCGAGCACGGCCAGGACCGTGACTGCCGTCAGCCAGCCCACCAGATCGCGCAGGAGAAAGTCAGGGATGAACTTCATCTTCGGCGCCTTATCCGGATCCACCGAAGGTGGCGTGCTCATCCCATGTTTCTGGACCAGGTAGACGTGCACGCTCACAAGCACGGTCGCGATTGCGGGAAGAATCGCCACGTGAAATCCGAAAAAGCGCGTGAGCGTGGCCCCGGTCACTTCGTCGCCCCCACGCAGGAAGCGGAGGAGGAAGGGTCCGATGAGAGGCACTATGCCCGCGATGTCCGTCCCCACCTTGGTGGCGAAAAAAGCCAGCTTGTTCCACGGCAGCAGGTAACCGCTGAAGCCGAAGCAGAGCAACAGAAAGAAAAGAAGAGCGCCGGACACCCAGGTCAGCTCTCTCGGGCGCCGGAACGAGCGCAGGAAAAGGGCACTGAACATGTGCACGAAGGCAGTGCCGATCATCAGATTGGCCGACCAACTGTGGATGGAGCGAATCAGCCAACCGAACTGAACCTGCGTCATGATGAACTGGACGCTCTCAAATGCAGTCTCCGCGCTCGGCCGATAGTAAAGCAGGAGCAGGATTCCGGTGCAGACCTGAACGACAAACAGGAAAAGAGTCATGCCGCCGAAGTAGTACCAGATGCTGTGGCGGTGCACCGGCACTTCCTTGTGCTCGAGCAGGCGCTGGGCCGCACGCCAGCCCAGCCTGTCCTCCAGCCACTCCCCCCACTTCGATATCCACGCATTCATCCCGCTAACCTCGCGAAACCAAGATCTCGTCACCCCGCACGTTCGCGCTAAACGCTTCCAGCGGCCGCGGCGGCGGGCCGGAGATATTCTTCCCCGTCAGATCGTAGCGGCCGTTGTGGCAGGCGCACCAGATCAGCTTTTCGTCCGGGCGGTATTGCACGGTGCAATCCAAATGAGTGCAGACGGCGCTGAACGCGCGATACTCGCCTGCCGGCGTCTGAATCAGGATGCCGGGCCTGCTGCCGAATCTGAATATCTTGCCTGAATTTGGTTTGAGTTCCGAAACCTTGGCCGCGACCACGCTCGACGCGGACGACTCGACGATCCTGGGCGGAATCATGAACTTAATGATGGGATAGAGAATGGCGGCGAGGGTGGCCAGAGCGGTCGTGCCCAAGAGATAGTTGAGGACATTGCGCCGCGTCATCGTCTGCTCGGTTGGAAGCATGGTGAGAACCCGATCGATAGAGTAAATTAAATTGATCAAGATACCCAATGTGCCGCTTCGAGGCAAAGAAAATCTCGACGGCGGGTGCAATTGGAAGTAGGAGTCAACTCCGGGCAAGTCGTCAGCTTCTGCCCAACGATTTTAAGCGAAAAACGAACCACGAAGACCTCCAAGACCTCTAAGAAACAAAGGCAGCGGGATTCGCTTCTATGACCCACACATGGGCCAGCGCTGCGCGCGCGACTTTGCCCGGGCGCTGTGGAGAAACGCACCCATCCCCAAACATTGATTGCGCTCTTGAACATCCTGCGTTTTCCCACAGCGCCCGGGCAAAGTCGCTGGCCGGAGGCCGCCCATGTGTGCGTCTAGAAACATACTCCGCCGCGCCCCGAATGAATAGACATAGCCTCAAGGACAAACTCTTGGAGGTCTTCGAGATCTTTGCGGTTCGCATTATCGCGGCCGGTCTGTCGGGTCCGCAAAAACCGCCACTATCCAGCTCAACCTCGTGTCGCTCTGGATTGTGCCTGACTCCCACTCTTGATTGCACCCCTCAACAGGCATGGCAGAGTCGCATATAGCGGAGGAATCCATTGCGAAGCAGTTCAGCTCTTGCGATGGCTCATCAAGCGCCTGAGCCTCGTGTAGAAGAGAGAGACAGCAACGGCCATAAGCCCGAGAAACAGAAAGGCGGCAACGCGGAACTTCGGATCCAGACGGGCAAGGTCGACTACAAAGAGGTACAGGACCGTTGCCACCAAGGTGAAGAGGGACATCCAGCGGTACTTTACGTTCTTGAGCAACAGGCTCAGGAGAAAATAGGCGGCTGCCGTCGCCGTCCAGGAAAGCGCCACATAGGATCCGGGCAAGGCGTGATAGAGCGAGTAAAGCACCATGACGAAAGTGATCGCCAGATAGACGTTGCGCAGTCCATCGGTTCGGAGCGTCAACCGCTCTCGCTTCCAGTTCATGACGCGGGCGCTCGCAAGCGCCACAAGTGCAAAGCCAAAATTGACCAGATTCGACAGGGGAGAGCTGATCCAGTATGCGAGCAGGATGCCGAGGTAGATGACCGCGTTCGCGACGACGAGAGTCCTGGATCGGAACCAAAGCGCCATCGACACCACCAGGAAGCTCTGCAACGCCAGCCATACAAACGCTTCGGGGACTTTGGCAAATCCGTAAATCGCGACGCTCAACGCCATGTAGCCAAAGCAGGCATATGTGGCAGGGGCAAACTGGACGTGTGTCTTCAGCCACTGTCCCACGGAGCAGGCGAGCAGAAGCCCGCACGTCTCCAGACAGACCGGGGCAAAATTGCCGCGAAAAACCGCCAGCGTGGCAAGTGACACGGCCGCAGAGAAACCCAGGCAGTTGAGAAACACCGCACCGACGCGCGCGGCATCCGTGTGGGCCTCCCTGCCGTAAAACATGGGGGGCCACGCGAAAACTGCCGCGGTGAGAAACAGGTACGCCAGGTTGTACTGGTGCTCAGCGACCGCCCCGATGGGGTGACCGGCAACCGGATTGTTGAGAAGCCAGAGGATGTGCGCGAAGTACGAGAGCACGACCGTCAGATTCAACAGGCGCCACCAGCCGCGTCGCAATGCCAGATACACCGCCAGCACGGCGTGCAGCACAACCAGCGGGAGCATCACATGCGCCGCGTCGCTCAAAAGGGCCGACGTCAGGCCGAGCAGTACCGCAAGGGCTGCGAGCACTTGCGATCGCGCAGCCAGCGCAAGAAACAGTTGGAGAGCCGCAACCAGAAGCAGTAGAACGAGCGCCACGTGCCGGTTCTCGACGAGCGGAGCCGAAGTGAAGTAATGAAGCCTCACGGTCGTGTAGTACGCAAGCAACAGACTGGCACTTACGAAGATGCGCGCGAGGTAGGGGAAGGCTCTTTGCCAGACGCGGGCGAGGACATACAAGCCGGCGCCGGCACAGTAACCGATCGCCGCGGACAGCAGGTTATGCCCCTGGTTCAGGGCGTAGGTCATTAGAAAGATGATGCCGAGGAGAAACACGATGCTGCCTGCCCAAGCCATGCCGAACTCGCCAATACTCAGTTCCAGGCCGGCTTCCTCACTGCCGGTTGGGGGCGCAGCCGGGACGCGGCCCTCCTGACCCGGTGCCGGTTCGGAATCCGATGCGGGCAAGCCCAGATGCTGTTCGAGGCGGGCAATTCTCTTCTCGAGCCTGCGGAGTGATTGAAGGATCGCTTCTCGCTCGGAGTCAGAAATATGCTCTGCCATTGCCCAGTGCGCCCCTCCAGCGCGAGCGGGCTCAATTGCAACCCGTGATTGGATATGGGACAGCTTGGGCCAAGTGTATCGCGTGACGAGACGCAATGCCAGACTTCCAGCGTCCGCGTCTTGTTGGGTGCAATTGGAAGTGGGAGTCAACTCGAGGCAAGTCGTCAGCTTCTGCCCAACGATTTTAAGCGAAAAACGAACCAGAAAGACCTCCAAGACCTCTAAGAAACAAAGGCAGCGGGATTCGCTTGTACGACCCACACATGGGCCAGCGCTTCGCGCGCGAGCGACTTTTCCCGGGCGCTATGGAAAAACGCACCCATCCCCAAACATTGATTGCGCTCTTGAACATCGTGCGTTTTCCCATAGCGCCCGGGAAAAGTCGCTGGCCGGAGGCCACCCATGTGTGGGTCCAGAAGCATATTCGGCCGAGCCCCAAGTTAATAGACTAGCCTCAAGGAGAAACTCTTGGTGGTCTTCGAGGTCTTTGTGGTTCGCGTGCCGTGAAGTCACGGTTGCTAAGTGATGGGAATGAACGCTCCATATCGTCATTCCTACGTAAGAGGTGAAAAGCTCACCCGTGCGGGCTTGCTCCCCGTGCGGAAACTC